>ULQT01034887.1_pt1 | contig 9562 bp, 6 predicted proteins | sample 1954791 | NCBI WGS metagenome assembly ULQT01 (sample SAMEA4835663, study PRJEB28245) | human gut metagenome | biome: gut microbiome; material: fecal sample | place: Denmark | collected 2008 | reverse complement strand
CAATTATTGATATTGATTTCACAACAGGACATTACAATCCTGGCTTAGGACATTTTATAGGTAAAAGACTGGCAGAAAATAATATTCACGTTTCAGTATTAGGATGTTACATTAATCCTACAACGCCTGATGAGAAAAAAAGGCAAGCAGAAGTTAAAAGATTTATAGAACACTTAAAATATGCAAAAGCTATTGGTGCAGATATGGTTGGTACAGAAACAGGCAGACTTGATGAAAATTTTAAAATTGTACCTGGCACATATACAGAAACCTGTTATCAAAGACTGTTAAAGTCAATGAGAGAAATTGTTTCTGCTGCTGAAAAACTTGGAGTTATAGTAGGTGTTGAGGGTGTTGCAACCCATACTATATATTCACCGGAGATGATGCAGAGATTTTTAGATGATATTAATTCCCCTAATGTTGAAGTTATTTTAGACCCGGTTAATCTTCTTGACAGGAATAATTATAAAGAACAGGAAGAAGTTATTGCAAAGGCATTCAGATACTACGGTGACAGAATTTCCGTTATGCATATTAAAGATTTTACTTTAGATGCAAATGGTGATGTTATATTTGAGCAGGTTGGTGAAGGCTTATTTAACTATGCCCCTCTTTTTAAAGAATTAAAGGCATCAAAGCCTCATATTACAATGCTCATTGAGAATTCAAACGGCAGCAGGTATCACAGTGACTGCGAATATTTACAGAAAATTTATGAGGAAGCTTAGTAAAAATTTTTATAAAAGGGATGCACTTGTTGTAGCAAAAGAACTTCTAGGCAAATATCTTGTAAGAGAAATTAACGGACATACTTTAATTTCTATGATTACAGAAACTGAAGCCTATAAGTCAAACGATAAAGCCTGCCACGCTTATAATTATAATCTGACCCCACGCACTTCAACTATGTTTAAAGAGGGCGGAATTGCGTATGTTTATTTCACCTATGGTATGTATCATTGCTTTAATGTAGTGACCGATAAAGAAGGAGAACCATCTGCTGTACTTATACGAGGAATAGCGCCTGTATCAGACATAGAATATATGTCCGTATTAAGATATAAAAAGCCTTATTCTGAGCTTACTAAATACCAGACAAAAAATTTCAGCAACGGTCCGGGTAAATTATGTATGGCATATAGCATAGACAAGACCCTTAACGGGGAAAATTTAATGGGAGATACCCTTTATATCACAGAAGGACAGAAAATACAGAACTTCAAAACAAGCAAAAGAATAGGCATTGACTATGCGGAAGAAGCTAAAGATTATCTTTGGAGATTTTATTTATGAATCAAATAACAGATTATAAAAAATACAACAAAATAGCTGTTATGGGCGGCACTTTTAACCCTATACACAACGGTCATCTTGTAGCTGCGGAATCTGTCAGGCAGCAGCTTGGCTTAGACAGAGTTATATTTATACCCACAGGCAAACCGCCTCATAAGGACATTAACCCTATGTTTAATGAGCATAGGTATCTTATGACTGTTTTAGCAACTGTTTCAAACCCTTACTTTGAGGTTTCCCGTATTGAAATTGACAGAGCAGGATTAACATACACAATTGACACAATTACTGAATTAAAGAATCGATGTAAACCCGGTTGTAAAATTTATTTTATAACCGGTGCAGATGCAATTGAAAAAATACTCAAATGGAAAGAGCCGGAAAAGTTGTTATCTATGTGTGAATTTGTAGCAGTAACAAGGCCCGGATATAATAAAAACGGACTTCAGTCAACTGTCAATCATTTAAAAGACAAATATAAGGGAAAAATTACATTTCTTGAAATTCCTGCACTTTCAATATCTTCAACAGATATTCGTCACAGAATTTTAGCAGGACAGACAATAAAATATCTTTTGCCTGCCTCTGTAGAGGACTATATATTGAAATTCGGGCTCTATAAGGCTGATAATATATGTTCACCGGAAATTGATGCAATAAATGCAAAACTCCATTCGGTACTTACTCTAAAAAGGTATAAGCATACTCAAGGAGTTGCACAGGAATCATTACAGCTTGCTAAAAGATATGGTATTGACACCGATAAGGCATTTTTAGCAGGACTTCTACATGACTGTGCAAAATGCTTTACTGATGAAGAAAAGCTTGAACTTTGTGATAAGTATTCACTTGAACTTGACAATGTATTAAAAAGTCAGCCTGATTTAACCCACAGCTTTCTGGGAGCAAAAGTTGCTGAGGCAGAATACGGAATAACAGACAGAGAAATACTTGATGCAATCAAATACCACACTACGGGCAGACCAAATATGTCAATGCTGGAAAAAATAATCTTTATAGCTGATTATATCGAACCTAACAGGGAGTATTTTGAAGGACTTGACAAAATAAGAGAATTAGCTTACAAAGACATAAACAATGCTGTTATATATGCTTTGGAAAATACAATAAACTACAATAAAAATAAAAATCGAATAATACATCCATTGGGCATTTCTGCCTTGGAGTATCTTAAGGAGGAAAAAAATGACTAACACAAATTCACTTGAAGGTGTAAAACTTGCTTATGCAGCACTTGAAGACAAACTTGCTATAGACATCCGAGTTCTAGATATAAGTAAAATATCAACTCTAAGCGATTATTTTGTTATAGCCAGCGGCTCAAACTCAAATCAGCTTAAAGCTATGGCAGATGCTGTTGATGAAAAGCTTTTTAAAGCCGGTTTTGTTTTAAAGCATACAGAAGGTATACAGACACATAACAGAAGCTGGGTGCTTATGGATTTTGGCGATATAGTAGTGCACCTTTTCCATAAAGATGACCGTGAGTTTTATTCTCTTGAAAGAATATGGGGAGATGCCCGAGAGCTTACCGAAGATGAATTAAAAGCCTGATAAAATATAAGAGTGACTGTTGCATTAATACAATAGTCATTCTTAATACATATTAACTTTGTTTAAACAAAATACATAGGAGGAAACAAAAAATTGAATATACGAGAAAAAAATGAAGATTACAGTATAGATTTAACCTTATTGTTTCAGGAACTTATGAAATATGTATGGTTAATTGCAGCTGTAGTACTGTTGTTTGGAATTTCAGGATACACCTATACTAAGGTATGCAAACCTCTTGAATATACAACATCAACTAGTCTGTATGTTAAAAGTAATCAAAAGGCATCAGTTATAAACAATGCCAGTTTACAGGAACTTGACGCTTCAAAAAGTCTTGCTGAAACATACATTGTAATTTTATCAAATGATGCAATTATGGATGTTGTTGCCAAGAAACTTACTAATATATGTACACCGGAAGAAATTTACACTTACTTTTCTACAACAGTAAATGAAGACGGTTCAACAACAATAGATCCCAAAAGTATTTTAAGGTATGTAAGTTTTTCTACTGTAAATGAAACAGAAATTATACAAATTTCAGCAACAACTCCAAATCCTACTATATCAGCAGAAATATGCAGAATTATTGCAGATACTGCCCCGGCAGTTATAAGCAGAGTTGTCGGAACAGGATTTGTTGAAACAATAAATACTGCAAAAGTACCTTTACAACCATCAGGACCAAACGCTGTAAAGAGAGGTATTATATTTGCATTTTTAGGGTTCATATTAATTTGCGGAATTATTTCTTTAAGATATCTGCTTAACAGAACCATAAACAGCGGTGAAGAGTTCCGAATGAAATGTCATCTTCCTGTTTTATCAGAAATCCCAACTTATGAAATTGAAGGTTCAAAACATAAAAATAATCTTTTTTATAAATATATGCCTTCATTAAGACGTAAAGATGCACAGGCAAGAACTTCTATAGGAACAATATTGACAGATAAAGTTCAGTTTTCAGTTACAGAAGCTTATAATATGCTGAGGACAAATCTTAACTTTACTATGTCAACACAAAACAATAATGCTTTTGTTATTTCAAGTCCTCTTTCCGGCGACGGCAAATCAACAACAGCAGCCAATATAGCTATTACACTGGCACAGACTAAGGCAAAGATTTTGCTTGTAGACTGTGATTTAAGACGACCTGTACAGCATAAAATGTTTAATGTTTCAAACAATATAGGACTTTCTTCTATACTGACAGGAAAAAGTCTTGATGAAAATATACATAAGGGTGTTTATGAAAACCTTGATATTCTTACATCCGGCCCAATGCCGCCGAATCCTTCAGAACTTTTAGGTTCAAATAATATGAACAAGTTTTTGGAAAACATTAAGGATATATATGATTATATTATTCTTGATACATCACCTATCAACGTCGTAACTGATGCCCTGCTTCTTTCAAAGATGTCTGCAGGAATTATGCTTGTAGTCAGACAAGATGTATCTACTTATGACGAAATTGACAGAGCAATTGAAAGCATAAACTTTGTTGAAGGAAATATATTAGGTGTAGTAATTAATTCAGTAGAAGAAAACAACACAAAATACGGTAGAAAATATGGCTATGCTTATAAATCAAATCCTTATGATACATCAGACAAAAACAAGAAGTAATTAAAAGAAGCCCCTCTGCTTAAATATATCAGCTTACCTGATATATTTAAGCCATTTTGGCTTCTTTTTTATTAAGGGGGGAAACAGCATTGAAAATTATAAATAAAATATCAGCATTTCTCGTAATTTTACTTATTATACTTATACCTATCATTATATTTATATTAAACAACAGCACAAACAAACAAATAGAAGAAAACGCTGCAAATGCACAAAACTATGCAAAAGAAGCGTCAGAGAAGCAATTGCAGCTTGAAAAAGATTACTCTGAAATTTCAAATGAAATTCCCGGTATAGTATGTATAGGTTCAGACCTTATGACAAGCAACGGTACAGTAAAAACAGTATTCCCATCAGCCCTTCAAAATAAGCTGACAAACGAAAATTATAAAATTCCTGTAATAAACCTTGCAGTGGCAGGGGAAAACACCCTCACTGTTCTCGGAAGAATAGGCGTTGTTCCTTTTGTTATTCAAGATACGGTGACAATACCTGCAGAATCGGACCTTATAGAAATAAATTTAACATCAAAAGGAAACGGACCTGTATGGCCTTTAGCTGTATCTGCAGATAATGCAAATTTTAACCCTGTTACAATTAACGGTTTAAAAGGTATGATTGGCGGAGACAGTATAAAAGACCCTGAAACAGGTGAAAATAAACATTATTTTCTTCGTTCTGAAGATGGAGAACCTTTCACCATTCCTGCAGGCTCAATTGTTAACACAAGCAGTGATGATGAATATAAAGACTATGTACATATAATATGGCTTGGTGAAAATGAAAATTGGAACAATTTTAAAGATCTTGCAGATTATATTAAACAAATAATAGACTCCTCTGGTAAAAATAAAGAAAGATACCTTGTTATGGGGCTTATTAAGGGAAGCGAAGAAGGTATGTCAGAATATGATAAAATAATGATTGACTATTTTGGTTCCCACTATGTGAATGTAAGAAAATACCTATCAGAATATGATCTTAACAAAACAGATTTAACATTTACAAATACCGATATTGAGCAGCAGAAAAAGGGAATAGTTCCCTCATGTATGCTTCTTGAAAGCGGCAATCTAAATGACACAGCATATAACCTTCTGACAGAACTTGTATATGATAAACTCATTGCAAATGACTGCATCAGAAAACCTGTAAATTAAACAAAATCCCCTTGTGACAATAACTGTCATAGGGGGATTTTGTTTAATCTATAACTTACTTTTACTCTTTTTAGTATTAATACAAATCTGTACTCTTTTATACAAGCAGTCTTAAAGACAAAGCTATAAATTAAGACAAAGATGTACACAAGTTCATCTTTGCAGCTTATAAAATTTTATAGATTTATAACAAAAACAGGTTTACTAATATGGTTTTTATTTATATTAACAGAAAAGGAGGTTCCGTAATGAACCTCCTTTAATCATTTTTACATCTTCTCAACTGATAGAGTAACCTTTTCTCCATTAATATTCCATTCTTTGCTTATTGCAGAAGTTCCTTCACAAATATCATTTGCAAGCACATCAGTAGAAATTGCTTCTTTATTATCAGCAAATATTTTACCAATCTTGTCATTTCCGTTGTAGTATACCTTAATTCTATCAAGGACTTCAAAGTCTGCGTCTTTTCTCATTGTCTGGATTTTAGACACAAGTTCTCTTACAAATCCTTCTTCTATAAGTTCAGGAGTTAATTCTGTACTCAATACAACAGTTGTAGATTTGTCGCTTTCAGCCACAAATCCATCAGCCTGTGCAGTTTCTGTAAGAACATCTTCTTCACTAAGCTCAACATCAGTACCTTCAACATTAAACTTAATAACGCCATTACTCTTTAATTCATTCATAAGAGCATTGCCGTCGCTATTTTTAAGATATTCTCCAATGGCAGGCACAAGCTTTCCATATTTTCTTCCGAGAGTTCTTAACTGCGGCTTAAAGCTGTAGCTTGTAAACTTTGACGCATCTTCAACAAACTCCATATTTTTAATATTAAGTTCATCAAGAATTATATCATAATATTCCTCATCAAGTTTTCTGTCAGACTGAACATACATATTGCCTATAGGCTGTCTGTTCTTAATGCCTGATGTATTTCTCGCTGCTCTTCCTGCAACTACAATTGAGAGAACAAGTTCCATATTTACTTCAAGCTTGTCATCAATCATAGCCTCATCAACAACAGGGAAATCACATAAGTGAACTGACTTCGGAGCATTCTTATCTACATTTACAACTAAATTCTGATATATACTTTCAGCCATAAATGGTGTAAATGGTGCAGAAAGCTTAGCCATTGTTGTAAGAACTGTATATAATGTCATATACGCATTAATCTTATCCTGCGGCATATCCTTACCCCAGAATCTCTCTCTTGATCTTCTGACATACCAGTTAGAAAGCTCATCTACAAAGTCAGCCATAGCTCTTGCAGACTCTGTAATCTTGTATTTATCAAGAGAATTATCAACATACTTAACAAGAGAATTAAGCTTAGATAAAATCCACTTATCCATAGGAGCAAGCTTTTCATACTCAAGCTTGTAATCCATAGGATTAAAGTTATCAATATTGGCATAAAGCACATAGAAAGCATAAGTATTCCATAAAGTACCCATAAACTTTCTTTGATACTCATTTACAGCCTTATCATCAAATCTATTCGGAAGCCACGGTGCAGAGTTTGAATAGAAATACCATCTTATTGCATCAGCACCCTGATTGTCAAGTACAGCCCATGGATCCACAACATTTCCTAAATGCTTAGACATTTTTCTTCCTTCTTTATCCTGAACGTGGCCTGTTACAATAACATTCTTATATGGGCTCTTGTCAAAAATAAGAGTAGAAATAGCCATCAGTGTATAGAACCAGCCTCTTGTCTGGTCAATACCCTCTGATATATAATCAGCGGGATAATTTTCATCAAATATTTCCTTGTTTTCAAATGGATAATGCCACTGTGCAAAAGGCATTGAACCTGAATCAAACCAACAGTCAATAACTTCAGTAACTCTGTGCATCTTACTTCCGCACTTAGGACAATTAAGCTCAACAGCGTCAATATAAGGCTTATGGAGTTCAATATCATCAGGACAATTATCACTCATTTCCTTTAACTCTGCGATAGATCCAATAGTATGCTTATATCCGCACTCACATTCCCATATAGGAAGTGGAGTACCCCAGTATCTTTCTCTTGAAAGACCCCAATCAATAACATTTTCAAGGAAATTGCCAAATCTTCCGTTTTTAATATTGTCAGGCATCCAGTTTACAGTATTATTGTTCTTTAATAGCTGCTCTCTTACCTTAGTCATTGAAATAAACCATGTATCTCTTGCATAGTAAAGAAGCGGTGTATCACATCTCCAGCAGAAAGGATAGCTGTGTTCAAAAGGAAGTGCTGCAAATAACTTGCCGCTTTCCTCTAATCTCTTTAATATTTCCTTGTCACCGTCTTTTACAAATACACCTGCAAGACCTTCTACTTCATCTGTAAATAAGCCCTGCTCATTTACAAGCTGTACAAAAGGCAAATCATATCTTCTTCCTACCTGTGCATCATCTTCACCAAATGCAGGAGCAATGTGTACAATACCAGTACCGTCTGTAAGAGTTACATAATCAGCCTCAACTACATAAAAAGCCTTTTTATCAGGTTTAGCATAAGGGAATAATGGTTCATATTCAATACCTACTAAATCCTGACCCTTATATTCTTCAATTACCTCATAACCCTCTTTTAACACATCTTCAAGGAGAGCCTGTGCCAAAATATAAATCTTACCGTCTTCAGCCTTTACCTTGCTGTAAGTCTCTCTCTTATTTACACAAAGTGCCACATTTGAAGGGAGTGTCCATGGAGTAGTAGTCCACGCAAGAAAATAAGTATTTTCTTCGCCCTTAACAGCAAATCTTGCAATACAAGAAGTTTCCTTAACATCCTTATAACCTTGAGCAACTTCGTGAGATGATAAAGCGGTACCGCATCTTGGGCAATAAGGAACAATCTTGTGTCCCTTGTATAAAAGACCCTTATCCCAAATTTGCTTCAATGCCCACCATACTGATTCAATATAATTATTGTGATAAGTCACATAAGGATTGTCCATATCCGCCCAGAATCCAACTCTGTCGCTCATTTCTCTCCAAAGACTTTCATAAGTAAAAACAGAATCTTTACACTTCTTAATGAAAGGCTCAACACCATATTCCTCAATCTGAGGCTTACCGCTGATGCCTAACTGCTTTTCAACCTCAAGTTCAACAGGCAAACCATGAGTATCCCATCCGGCCTTTCTTAAAACCTTATATCCCTTCATTGTCTTATATCTTGGTATAAGATCCTTTATAGCTCTTCCCAGTACATGACCAATATGGGGTTTGCCGTTTGCAGTTGGGGGACCATCATAAAAAGTAAAAACAGGGCAATTTTCTCTTGCCTTAATTGATTCACCGAAAATATCGTTTTCTTTCCAAAAACCTAAAATTTCCTTCTCTCTCTCAACAAAATTGAGATTTGTACTTACCTTGTCATACATAGGTAAATTTCTCCTTTCAAAATGTATTAAACATCAAAAAAGCTGCCGCATCCAACAGGACGCAGCAGCGTGGTACCACCTGAATTGACACATAAAAATGTATCCTCTCTTTAACCTTTAACGCAGGACACGTCATAGCCTACTAAGTAACCTTTTCGGTATGCCACAGTCAGGGTGATATTCAGAATATATGCTGACATCGGGCTTTCACCTTTCCCCGACTCTCTTTAGTCATTATATATACCTACTGTCCCTGCTATTGTGTTTAATATCGTTTATTATATATTTTTTAGTCTTAACAATCTATATTATTATAATATGTTTTTCCATATTTGTAAAGCCTTATTTTAAATTTTATATAAAATTTGACACCAATACACTTCTTTTCTTATTGTTATTCTCATTCAGTTTGTTTTTTTATAGACGTCATTTTTATGTTTCACTTACTTTATCTAACCTGCAAAAAACACATTAAACTGATTTCTATATTCATTTGTATATTTTATAAAATAA
>ULQT01028245.1_pt1 | contig 9571 bp, 2 predicted proteins | sample 1954791 | NCBI WGS metagenome assembly ULQT01 (sample SAMEA4835663, study PRJEB28245) | human gut metagenome | biome: gut microbiome; material: fecal sample | place: Denmark | collected 2008 | reverse complement strand
CTTCAACAAAGGTATCTGCCATGTTTCTTCTTAGAGTATAACTAATAGCCTTTCCAGTGCCTTCAGTCATTCTTCTATTTCTGATTTTATTCATAGTAGTACCTTTGAACTGTGGCATTCTATAGATATTAGTACTACCATCAGGTAGAAATCCATCTAATTCAGCTTTAAGATTCATGTACTTGCTTAACCATCCAGCTCTTGGAGTACCCTTAATAGTTTTCTCATACTGTTCACTTAAATAAGTATCATTAGGATACCATCTTTGTTCAACTTGATTCCATTGAGAGTGCTGTTTATGCCAAGACTTAACTAAAGGTTTAAAGTATTGATCCCATAATAGACTCTTCTCAAAGTCTGATTTACCTTCAAGGTTAGGATTGTTTGCATAGAAGTCATCTCTACATTCTTTCTTAAACTGTAACCAATCATCTTCATAGTCACCCCAAACATAAGGTGATACTATGTTACCAGTTAGTTTACCAGTTCTAGGACTTATCTCACAGAAAGCATCTGTATTCCTCTCTCCTATGCTATGTAAATCACCTTCAAGTATCTTTAGTCTATCTTGAGTTTGAATAGTCATATCATCAGCATACTTGTTAGCTAACTTCACAGTTCTATCAGCTAATTGACCAATAACATCAGAGTTATTTGACATTGAAGCTAGAATAGATTCATGAATACTAATATCCTTCTCCATATATCTAAGTAAATCTTCAATAGGAATCTTTTCAGCACTAACCCATCTAAGACCTCTTTGACCTTTCTTCCAATCAAATATTACTCTGGCTGCTCTATTTACATAGGTAGAACCCATAGCATCTTCAAGGAACTTAAGATAGAACTCTCTCTGTTTAATCTCAAGAGTATTAAGTAATCTATTATCACCATTAATAGCCTCGTTAAGATTTCTTCTAAGAGCCTTGAGTTGAGTTATTGTGCTTTCATTGACATTCTGTAATCTAAGTCTTGAGTCTTCTGTAGTAGTAGCATCCTTTACTATTTTAAGAATAGCTTGTGCATTAGCAACAAAGGTTCCTACTTCTCTTAATAAAGCTGCATTCTCTGGTGTAATACTAGTTACATTAAAGTCTACTTTAGCTAACTTAGCAATCATCTCAGGTACAGTATCAACCATTAAATCCATAGCTTCTGTAATACCATCTACAGCAATTAAGTCTGCAAATAGTGATGGTTGACTACTGGTTCTACCAGCTTCAACTTGACCTGCTAATTGATTGTACTTATTATAAAGAGACTTATCAATAGCTCTCATCTGTGATGTTTGACTTCTCAGTATATTTAAAACAGACTTGAAGGTAGCAACATTAACAGAGTCTCTAGCACTATACAGTGTCTCTTGGGTTTCAAGTGCATTTTCAACAGTGCCCTGGAAACCAGGTGACATAAAGCCTTGTGCAATAGCATCAGCAGTTCTTACTGCCTCTAATTTAGCATTAGCTATTTCATTGCCTGTGATGTTATTAAAGACTCTTTTAATCTGACCTACTATTCTATTGACTATGTTCTGCCATGAAGCTCTCTTATCTATCTCGCCATTAATAGCCTTGCCTACTAGATGACCAGCAACTTCTCTTGCAGGATTATCTCTATAAGCAATAGTATTGTATTCATCACCCATTATAACTCTCTGTACATCAGGAGTTAACAATCTCTCAAGTCTTTGAACTAGTGGAGAATTACCTAATGCACCTACAGCAAAGTGGCCAGCTTCTTCAGATAAACTACTATCTATTTGTTCATTATTAGCTACCTTAATTAATTGATAGAGACTATCAGCAGTTTTAGTAGCATTGACAGTACTGTATCTACCATTAATTCTCTCACTATCATCAAGGAAACTATAATCAACACCAGCTCTATTTAAGTAGAACTTAATTCTCTCTTGTAGACTTCTGTTAGCTATGTTATCATTTAACTGAGCTACATTAGTGTTATTCTTATTGACTACAGTTAATTCAACCTTACCATTATCCTTATTAATAATAGTAGCCATATACTTATCATTGTATGGGCTACTTCTATTAAAGGACTGTAGTTTAGGTACAGCTTCATTGTAATCATATACACCAGCACCAATGTCTTTATTCAAGGTTTGTTTAACCTTCTCATCACTTAGATTCAGCTTAGTTAGCTGCCTAAGAGATTGAAAGGTCATCTCGCCATTACTATCAAACTTAGCTTCATTAGCTACTCTACTTAAGAACTCAGGACTAGTACCTACAGCATAGTACTGCTTAGATATCTCCCTGTCATTAGTGTAATGTAGGAGTGACTTAAATAAGTCACTCTCTACAAATTCACCTTTACTATTCTTTACTCTTGGAATTATACTACACTTATCCATATTAACAAATCTTATTACCTTCTTGGTCAGTTACATTATTAGCTTGAGCTTTCAATGACTCAATAGTATCAATTAAATCTTCTACACTAGCCTTATTTAGCATCTCAATCACTAATGCCTTATCTAAGGTATTATCAGCTTTTAATGCTAAGTCAGTAGCCTGTCTAACTAATTCTTCTGTACTCATACTAGTATCTACAGTATTAACTACTTCAGGTTCAACTGATGTATTACCATCCTCTTGAACTTCAGTATCAGCTATTGTACTTACTGTCATTGAGTTAGAAGAATATTGTAAAGACTTTCCAGATTCACCTAAAGCATCAACCTTATAATAGTTAATACTTCCAGTAGTACTGGCATTGAATACTTCATCATTACTATTACACATATACACTATATCATCTATAACAATAACAGGTCTAAAGTAAGATACTCCTTTCTCTTCACTAGGTAATAAGAATGGATTACCTTCTTTACCTAACTTCTTTACATCAAGAGTAAAGCTACTTACAGCTACTCCATCACTAAAAGCTAAGTTACTTATAAGTCTACCATTTCTTCCTTTAGGATGAAATACTAGTCTGTTATTATCTAAATGATTAAGTAAGTACTGTTTAGCAAACTCTTGATTATTAACACCAATCCTACTCTTTTGTACATCATTTAAGAAGTCAACATAAGATTTAGGATTGCCATTATAATCATATCCCACTTGCACAGCTAACTTAACTTCTGTAGGAGCTAAGTTCATAAATGCCATAGGACTATAAGTAAAGCCAAGCTTGTAATAGTTATACAAGAACAGAGATTGTGCTAATTCAGCAGTCTGCTCATTCCTTAATAAGTCTCCCCAACTCTCTTTAATTTCATCCTTTTGATAAGGTGCTAAACCACCTATATCCTGAATATTCATGCTTACTTTACCAGTCTTTTCATCAGTAACAAACTGCATATACTGGAATATAGGCATAGACTTCATTGTAGGATTAGCTTCAAGAATATTGAATAAACCTTCAGGGAATATCTCTGTGAAGTATTCTCTAGCTGTAACTTCTTCACCTGCTGCATTAATAGGCATATTACCATTAAATAAACTATTCTCTTGCTGACTTAACATAAATACCATTAAGTCACTGTGAATACTATTAATAGTCTCTGCATCAAGCAAACCACTTCTAGTAAATGCAGCTATTCCTTCTCTAGCTTTTTTATAGGCTTTAGTATTATAAGGATAGAATTTATTGATTATTTTCTCAGCCTTTCTATTCATATCATACATAGCCTGTTCATAAGCAAAAGGATTCTCAAGTAAAGATTCCATATACTCTTGGTCATTCATGGATAATGTTCCTACTTCATTATTCATAGGAGCATTAATACCTTGAGCTACTTTCATCTCAACTTTAAGAGCATCAGCTTTTGTAAATGATTTAACATAAGCAGCCACTTTCATCTGTTGTGCATAAGCATCACCAAAGGTAGAACCTACAGCATTAGATGCAGTAAACTTAGTGTTTCTTACAAACTGGGATACATCATTACTAGCTTCAAGGATATCTCTAAATAAATCAGCAACAATAATTTGTTTCTCAACAAATTCATCACTCTTCATTAGTTCTTCCTTACTAGTGTTTGCAGCCTGAACTATATTATATGCTAGCTTTTCTCTTGAAAGGTCTTCATCAGGTATAGCCTTTTTTAACTCACCATCAACCTCATAATTGTCTAATACATTATCTATTACAGAATTAATATCAGACATACCATTATTAAAGCTGTATTCACATATATCCTTAATAATAGGTTGATTGAATAGTAAACCTATATCCTCAGTAGTAAAACCAAGTCTTGCTAACATAGCACCAGCATCAGCAGTAATAGTATTCAAGTTCAAATAGTTAAGTACTGGGTCCTTTACAGCATCTACTGATGCAGCTAGAAACTCAGCAACATTCAAACTAGTATCTATTTCATCATTATGAAGTAAATCAGAATAACTTTTACCTGCAAATGTAATAGGCTTCTTTAAAGAAAACTGTTCCATCAATGAAGCAAATGCATGATTAGTATTTTGATTTGCAAAGATACCAATCAATTTACCTGCAACATTATTCTGCTGGTTATAAATAACAATAGTCATAGGATCACTAGGATCATAATTAGGCTCTGGATCAGTTAGACTTCCTTCATCAATAGCTTTATTAATACTTGAAAGGTTAACAGTCTTATCTTGATGATTAACTTCTGCCTTACCAAACATTAACTCTCTCATAACTCTAGCTGCTTTAGAAGCATTAGCAAAACCACCAGGAGTATATCTATCCTTAAAGGTTTCAACATCACTTAATCTTTGTTGAACTAAGTGAATAAGCATATTGTTTCTAGCTGCTTTAGTATTCTCAAGAGGGGTTTTGCTAAAGTCATACTCTTCAAACTTAATATAGCCTCTATCAGCTACAAACTGATTGAAGGCTGCCTGATAACTATAAGGTAATCCAGCTTTCTCCCAATACTTATATAGTCTGTCTAATGATTCAGTATCTTCTTCTCTAGCTTCTTGTAGAACTGCTTTTAAATTAGGATATGTATCATAAAACTCTGACCATATGTTCTTTACTTCCTCTGATGTAAGTTGTCTTTGCTGATACTCATTTCTCATAAAATACAACTTATCAATATCAAAGTCAAAACCTGCAATAGTAGTTCCCTGAGGTGGTACTTTAATAGTACCTCCAGCAGTCTTATGACTAAATCTTTTTACTCTCAGATTAATCATTGAGTAATCTCTTTCAGTAGGTATTCTATATGCAAGTAAACTTAGTATATTAGGATAGGTCTTTTCAAGAATAGTATTACCATCTTTATCAACTTTAAGAGTACCATCTTCATTACAATAGGTCTCAAAGTCTAATGATTGCTCTCTACCAGTACTATCAGTATAAGTTAAATCCCAAGGTATTTCACACTCTGCATAGAGTATATTATTAGGATTATTAGGGTCTGTTACATATCTCAAACCACCATCTTCCTCATAACCAGTAATACCCATAGCTGATACTTGAACAGCACTACCACCTTTAATAGATTGTTTGTTAACCATCTTCTTAAAGAGACTAAAGAATAAAGCTGAACTATCATGCTCTAAACCACCTTCAAATAAAGGTACAGTAAATTCACCTCTTTCATTCAGTGCATAAGCCATCATGTTATCTTTAGACTCTCTGCTATTATTAGCTGTAGTCTGGATTAACCTATTGCTTATCTTATTAGCATCAGATACTGCATTCTCAAATAAGTGATAAGAGTCAAGTATATTAGCTGTAATAAGTGAGTTATAGAATCTAACCAAGTTACCACCATTCAACTTAACATTACCATAGTTACCACCAAGGTTAACTCTCTTTCCACCTATATAGCTACTGTAGTCTTTAAACTTCTGTACTTTAGCCATAATAAGCTTTCTTACTTGAGTACCAAATAACTGAGAGCTATTAATATGCTCAGGTACATTAGTCTGTATTCTATAGTCAGCATAGCTTAACTGATGAACATAACCATTGTTTAGTGCATCATTAATAGTCTTTGAATTTGTATTACTAATACTAGTAGAACCAAATCCACCTACCTTAACAATTTTATCACCACCAGTAGACCAAGCTCCTATCATATCAATAGGTTCACTCTTTCCAGTCTCAGGATTAACATGATCTTCCATCCAATAAGCTATATCTCTCATCATACTACCAGCAGGTAGTAATTCAGGTATAAGAACTGCCTCAGCATACTTATGTTGAACAGGTATCTTTAACATATCTGTACCAAGAGAATAATTCTCAAAGGTAAACATATAAGGTTTAATAGGTTGAAATGTAACAGCTAAATCTGATATAGCTTTAATATCTTCCATAGATGGATTTTCATCTCTACCTATTTTAGCTCTTAAAGACTGTATCTGATTATATGTAGCTTCCATTCTTTCATCCCACTTACCAGCCATACCCATTACTTTCTTATAGCTTTCAAGTGTTCTATAACCTTGACCATCAGCAAGTACATTCCTTTTATAGGATTTATATACATCACTATCTTTACCAAAGTGACTAGCAACAGCTTGCATAAATTCAGGGTTTGTTTTTTCAGCATCTACTACAATATCATCAAAATAAACACACCTTTCAATACCATCATTGCTGTATCTTTCACCTGTAAAAGGATTAATAGCCTCAACACTCAATGCAGTTCCAGGAGCATGAATTTCCTTATATCTCTTTTGAAGGTCTTTAGTTCCTTTATAGAAAGAAGGATCAATAGTCATCATCTGTAACTGTTGAATAGTAGCAAACTTTGTATTCCAGTAATAGTCTGATAATACTTGGTCTATAGTTCTATTACCCTTAACTTCTTGACTCAGATAAACATACTGATTATTTTGCTGTTCAAGCACTCCTAATGTATTAAGTTGTTGCTTGAACTTAGTAACAGAATCATCCATATAAGCTCTAATAGCTTGCTTAACAGTCTGTTCTATGTTACTTTCTTTAATCATTCCAGCATACTTAGGTTCATTTAAGAAGGAAAGTAGGCTAAACTTGTCTGTATTCTTTGAGAAGTTATCAATAGCCTTTAACCCTTGGTCCTGCATCTTTCTATTAGTAGCCTTGGCTAACTCCATTCTTCTCTTCTCTTGAATATAGACATTGTACATACCATCAAGTATCTCTTGACCACCATACCTTTTAGCTTTAATAAACTTAGCTACTCCACTATCACCTAAGATGAATACAGGATACCAAGCATATTGACTATTAGGACTAATTTGTTTCTCAGAGAAATACTCATTGAGCATTTGTACTATATGCTGCTTACTAGTGAAGTCTTCAAACTTAAGTTTATCTGTACCTAAGAATCTCTTAAAGGTAAAGTTTGCAGCAAAATTATCTTCAGTACTTAAATCACTATTATAGAGTTCTTCTAACCACTTGTTAAGTATCTTACCATCATATTGAAAATAAGATGAGTTGAGATAAGTAGTTTCAAGCATAGCCTGAAGTCCTTTCTTGTCAGCAGCTTTCACAAAAGAAGCTATCTTGTCAAATCTATCTCCCATGAATGATGGAATAACATTACTAAAGAATGTATTATCACCATATCTAACTCTACTTTCAAGTTTTAGCCCTTCTCTACTCTTAGCAACTATTGCCAGTACTTTAGTAATCTTTTCTCTAAGGACACCTTTCTTCTCATTACTAGAAGCTCTTTTGATAAGCTCTTCATAACTAACCTCCTTTTTACCTTCTTGTTCTTCTTTAGTTAGATTAAGACCAAACTTAGCTGCACCTAACAGCTCTTTGTTTAGTGCCCTAATATCTCTGTTTCTAGACATTATTCTATCTAAAGTTTCACCATCTATATCAATACCAAGGGACTCAGTAGCATCAATTAAGAATTGTTTCCTCTCTAACTTAGACATCATCCAGAACTTTGATTTCTCATTTATTCTTTCAGGTTCTGCTAAAGTATCAACTATTTTATTCTTAATTCTCTCTAGTCTAATTGGCATAACTCTAGTACCAATACCACTCTTTTCAAAGATACTGTTCCTAGGATTAACTACCTTACCAAGTTTAACTGAAGTTAAGAATGAACTAAAAGGAGCATTACCCTTAATTCTATTAAGTAATGTTGTCTTATAAGTTCTTATTCTACCTTCCTGCTTTTCAGTTTGCATAGAATAAGGCTGAAAGTTTTTCTTAAAGTCAGTATAGAATTGAGTTCTTATTTGAGGATTTTCTAGCTCTTGCATAAATGGAGTTACCCATCCAGCAGTACTACTATACTCTCTAAGAGTATTCATCATTTCAGTTTCACTGCCTACACCTCTAAGTACATCAAGTAACTCTTGATGCATCCTTACAGGGTCCTGCATTACAGGAAAACCTAAATCATCCAGTACTACTTCACCATCCTTATATACTGGAACTCTACCAATAACCTTTCTAACTTGCTTTCCAACTGAGCCAAAAGAAGACTCAAATTCAGCTTGTTCCATCCAACCTTCTCTCTTAGATTCTTCCATAACAAACTTCTCAGTCATATCATTTTCATTGAAGTTGTTAGGATTGGAATCATCAGCAAAGTTAATGTCTTGACCTAATTTAAGGTCTTCTGCATCTCTAATTCTAATTTTTGCAAAGGATATTAAGGCTCCCCAGTTATCAAATACCTTTTGATATTTAGCTGCTGTTTCAGTATCATTCTCTTCTATAGCATCACTATATTGTGATTGAAGAGTATCATATATCTCATTAAAGATACCAGCTACACCACCAGCTTGTTGTCCATCAACAGTGAATCCAGCTATAATATCTTTTCTACTTACAGAGGGATATTCCTCCTGAACAGCATCTACAATGTCTGAGAACATGGTGGAAATCATACTGATTCTGTTGAATCTCTCTTCTGCATTAAAGTCATCTCTTAACTGTGTATAAGACACAGCAGGACTATTTATAGCATCAAGAAGTCTCTTAGAGTCTTCTTTACTAAGACTCCTTCTGAACTCGATAAGAGTTTCAGCAGTTGGAGTTTCAGCTTCAGGATTTCTTTCCTGATATAAGCCTCTAAGGTTAGCAACTAAGTATTTATTCCATCCTGTTACCTTACTAGCTATTACATCATCCAGACCTTTCTCTGGAGTATAACAAGTCTTACTCATATAACATTCAATTAATTAGTTAATTACTTTGCAAAAGTAGAATATATTTTTTAAATAAACAATAGAATAAGTCCAAAAGTTCCATAAGAAAAGAATAATCCTTATAGAAAAGAAAAAAGGAGTAGATTTAATCTACTCCCTTCTCAAACATTCTTTCTGTAATAATAGAACACACACATGTACTCAGACTCCTTCTAGCCTCATACTCTTCAAGTGTGATTTTCTCTTCTTTCCAAGAGTAATCATAGTTCTTTCTATCCCACCCATCAGGGTCTAAAACCTTAGGATATGAAAATATAGATTGCCACTCTTCAGAAGTTTTCTTGATAGGTTCATCCATTACTCGACAACATATTTAGTGCCTCCTAAAATGATCCATCTGATGGTGTTTATATTAACAGGTCTAACATTGTTAGCATCTTCAATGTCCATGTCTATGCAGTTATACCTGCCATCTCTACTCTCAAATTGAATCTTGAAGC
>ULQT01002260.1_pt1 | contig 9573 bp, 9 predicted proteins | sample 1954791 | NCBI WGS metagenome assembly ULQT01 (sample SAMEA4835663, study PRJEB28245) | human gut metagenome | biome: gut microbiome; material: fecal sample | place: Denmark | collected 2008 | reverse complement strand
AAGGCGCTCTCTACGGCCAATATGGCTGAATATCTGCGTTATATGTATAAAACCGTCCGCAAATACTACGGTGAGGCCATCGTTGTGACGCAGGAGGTCGAGGACATCATTTCCAGCCCGGTGGTCAAGGAGGCGATCATCAACAACTCGGACTGCAAGATCCTGCTCGACCAGCGCAAGTTCATGAACCGTTTCGATGCGATTCAGTCCTTGTTGGGGCTGACCGACAAGGAGAAGGCGCAGATTCTCTCGATCAACCAGTCCAACGACCCTTCCCGTAAATACAAGGAGGTCTGGATCGGTCTGGGCGGCGTTCAGTCGGCGGTCTATGCCACGGAGGTCAGCGTCCCGGAGTACCTGGCCTACACGACCGAGGAAACGGAGAAAGTGGAGGTACAGCGGCTTGCCGGCGAGCTGGGCGGTGATATGGAACTGGCGATCAGGCAGCTCGCCGAGGGCAAACGTTAAAGGGAGGGCAGGCCATGTATCGCAAGTGTATCGGATCAGACCCCACGGCGGCGCGTTTGGACTTCGCGCTGTACGAGGTGGCGGGCGAGTGGGAAAGCCGCTCGGGTTCTCCCCGGGTTCGCATCTACCGCAACCCGGGACGCCGGGGCGGCGGTTTTTACGTGGAGGTGTCCTACAAGGACGGGACACGCTTCTCCCGTCCCGTGAGGAAGTATTGGGGAGGTATCCGTTACTTCGACCTCTACGGGTATGTCGCCCTGGCCTACGATGCGGGGCGCGAGGTGCTCCAGCTCTCCGCCTACGGGGATTATTACCGGGCGTCGGAATGACCGCCCAAGTATTCACGAATTAAATAATGAAAAGGATGAAACGATTGATTTTAACGCTGTTCGTGGGGCTTCTTTGCTTCACGTACCAGGCAAAAGCGCAGTGGACGGTCATCGACCCGTCGAACCTCGTTCAGAACATCAAGAGCGCGGTTCAAAGCTCGACCACGGCGACCAACATGGTCAAGTCGCTGCAAGAGAGTATCAAGATTTATAACCAGAGCAAGGCTTACTACGACGCCCTCAAATCGGTGCATAACATCATCAAGGATGCCCGGAAGGTGAAGCTGACGCTCGAAATGGTCAGCGAGATCACGGAAATCTACACCTCGGGATTCAACCGTATGGTTTCAGACCCGAACTTCACGGTGGACGAGCTGGCGGCGATCTCGGCGGGTTACGCCCGGTTGTTGGAGGAGGGCGGTGCGCTGGTGGCGGAACTCAAGACGGTCATAACCGGCGGCAACGGCCTCTCGCTCTCGGACAAGGAGCGGATGGACGTGGTGGATCAGGTTTACACGAAGATGCTGGAGTACCGCAACCTCACGCGCTATTACACGCGCAAGACCATCTCCGTGTCCTTCATCCGCAGCCGCGAAAAGGGCGACGCGCACCGGGTGCTGGCACTTTACGGGAACCCGAACGACAGATATTGGTAACCTGAAAACGGAGGCAGTCATGGATTTCGACAATTTACACCAGGTTCTCCGGAACCTGTATCAGGAGATGATGCCGCTATGCGGCGACATGATCGGGGTGGCGAAAGGTATCGCCGGCCTGGGTGCGCTCTTTTACGTGGCTTACCGGGTATGGAAGGCACTGGCCAATGCGGAGCCTATCGACGTGTTCCCGCTCCTGCGGCCTTTCGCCATCGGCTTGTGCGTGATGTTCTTTCCCACCGTGGTTCTGGGGACGATCAACGCCGTGATGTCGCCCGTGGTGCAGGGCACGCACGCCATACTGGAGGGGCAGACATTGGATTTGCAGGCATACCAGCAACAGAAGGACGATTTGGAAGCCGAGGCCCGCAGGCGCGAGGGCAAGGCTTGGTTAGTGGACGACGAGGTGTATGAACAACGGCTTGCGGATATGGGTATCACGGATTTGGGCGAGATTATCAGCATGTGGGCCGAACGCACGTGGTACGACATCAAGGCCGGTTTCCGGCAGCTTGTCCGGGACTTCTTCGAGTTGTTGTTCAACGCCGCGGGGCTTACCATCGACACGCTGCGGACATTCTTTTTAGTCGTGCTGTCGATTCTGGGGCCCTTGTCGTTCGCCCTCTCCATTTACGACGGTTTCCACTCGACGCTCGCGAGTTGGATTTCCCGCTATATCAGCGTGTACCTTTGGCTTCCCATCGCCGACCTGTTCTCCGCGGTGCTGGCCAAGATCCAGACGTTGATGCTCCAGGCGGACGTCCTGGCCCTGCAAGACCCCAACTACATTCCCGACAGCGGCAGCGGTGTCTATATTATCTTTTTGATTATAGGTATCATAGGCTATTTCACGATCCCCACCGTTGCCGAGTGGGTGATCCAGTCGGGCGGAGCCGGCGGGGCTATGGGCGGTATCAACAAGGCCGGGGCATTCGCCACGGGTGTCGCGGGCGGTATCGCCGGCAACATGATCGGCCGCACGTTCGGGCGTCGCGGCGGTGGCGGTTCCTCCTCCGGTAACGGCGGCGGTGGCCCGGCTTCGGGCAGTGCCCCCAACGGGCGCAACCTGGCAACACAAGGTAACAGTAATCATTCATAACAATTTGGACAATGGAATTCAAGTCATTAAAAAACATCGAAACAAGTTTCAGGCAGATTCGGCTTTTCGGTATCGTGTTCCTCTGCCTGTGCGCGCTGGTATCCGTGTTCAGCGTGGTCGCGAGCTTCCGTTTCGCCGAAAAGCAGCGCGAGAAGATCTACGTCCTGGACGGGGGCAAGTCGCTGATGCTGGCGCTCTCGCAGGATTTGAGCCAGAACCGCCCCGTGGAGGCGCGCGAACATATCCGGCGTTTTCACGAGTTGTTCTTCACCCTCTCGCCCGACCGTGCGGCCATCGAGAGCAACATCAACCGCGCGCTGTTCCTGGTCGATAAGAGCGCCTTCGCCTATTACCAGGACATGCAGGAGAAAGGTTACTACAACCGTGTGGTGTCGGGGAACATCAGCCAGCGTATCGAGGTGGACTCCGTGGTGTGCGACTTCAACGCCTATCCCTACCGGGCCATGACCTATGCCCGGCAAATGATTGTCCGCGAGAGCAACATCACCGAGCGTTCGCTGGTCACGCGCTGCGAGCTGATCAACTCGGGGCGTTCGGACAATAACCCGCAGGGTTTCATCATGGAGAAATTCGAGATTCTGGAGAACCGCGATTTACGTACATTAAAAAGATAAGGTTATGGCAAAGAAGAGAATAAAGGCTTTCGGGGAGTGGGTCGAAGACCACCTGCGCCGCGCTTGCGGGGCGCTCTCGCCCGATAAGCGGATTATCGTGATCCTCACGCTGCTCTTGTTCTTTTCCGTCTTGTCGCTCTACTTTACCGTGTCTTCCATCTACCGCTTCGGCAAGGGAGCCGGGGAACGGATGCAGATACGGCATATCGAGCGGCTGGAACTGGAATTAAGACAACGGCAGGAGGCCGACAGTGTAAAACATCTAAAAGATTTCAATTATGACGACGAACGAAAAACAGAATAAACAGCCGGAGGCGGGGAAAAAGGAACTCACGCCCCGGCAGATACAGATGCGGAAGAAGATGGTGGTCTTCCCGCTCTTTTTCCTGGCCTTTGCCGGGTGCATGTGGCTGATCTTCTCCCCCGGCGAAAAAGAACGGGAGGAGCCTTCGGCGGGTTTCAACACGGAGCTGCCGACCCCGGAATCGGAGGGTATCCTCTCGGACAAGCGTGATGCCTACGTGCAGGAGGAGATGCGGCGCAGGGAGCGGGAAAAGATGCGCTCCTTGCAGGATTTCGCGTTCGGGATGGAGGACGAGGAGGAAGAGCCCGTCATGCCCGCTGCCGTGCCGGATAAGTCTTCCGGCCCTGCCGGCGGTTCGTCGGGAGCTTTCCGGACTTCCCGTGCCGCCTATGCCGACATCAACCGCCAGTTAGGCAGTTTCTACGAGGACACCGCCGGTGAAACGGGGGAAGAGCGCGAGATGCAGGCCCGCATCGAGGAACTGGAACGCCGCCTGGAAGAACAGCAGGCGCAGAAAACGGCCCAGGAGGAGCAGGTGGCGCTGCTGGAGAAGTCCTACGAGATCGCCGCCCGCTACATGAATGGCGGTCAAGCCCCTGAAGCCCCGCGTCAGAAAGCCTCCGTTTCCGGCAAGGCTTCCGTGCAGCCCGTGCGCCAGGTGCGCCGTAACATCGTGTCGCTGCTCGCCGCCCCGCTGCCCGATTCGGTCTTCGCCCGTGAGTTCGTCAAGCCCCGGAACTGGGGTTTCAACACGGTGGGGAGCGACCTTCGCGAGCCCGAGCGCAACAGTATCCGTGCCGCCGTGCAGCAAACCGTGACGCTCACCGATGGCGGGGAGGTTACTTTCCGGCTGCTGGAACCGATGATGGCGGGAGAGCTGCTCATCCCCTCGGGTACGCCCGTAACGGGGGCGGCGAGGATCAACGGCGAACGGCTGACGGTCAAGGTCAGCGCTGTCCAGCACGGCGGGGCGGTCGTTCCGGTCGATCTGTCGGTCTATGACACGAACGGCAACGAGGGTATTCCCGTGCCGGGGTCGGAAGAACTCAATGCCGTGAAGGAGATCGCCGCCAATATGGGTGCGGGCATGGGCAGCAGTATCACGATCACGGACGATGCCGGTTCGCAACTGCTCTCCGACCTGGGGCGCAGCGCCATCCAGGGCGTGTCGCAATACGTGAGCAAGAAGATGCGCTCGGTCAAGGTCACGCTCAAGGCCGGTTACAGCGTCCTGCTGCTCCCGCCCCTTCAATAAGGGTACAAACGACGTACTTCCGTACACCACTGAAAAAATCCATTTTTATCAACAATCAAAAAATTATCGAGTATGAAAAAGATTCTTCTGGCACTCGCTTTTATCGGGTGCATGTTCGCTGCCCACGCGCAGGAAAAGCCCTCCACGGGCGATTTGTACGACGGTCTTACCCGTCCGCTGACCTTCAACCGGGTTATCCCGCCCTACGCGCTGGAGGTGACGTTCAGCAAGACCGTTCATGTGATTTTCCCCTCGGCCATCCGTTACGTCGATCTGGGGTCTTCGGATCTTCTGGCGGCGAAAGCCGACGGCACGGAAAACGTGCTGCGTGTAAAGGCGGCCCTGCGTGATTTCTCGCGCGAGAGCAACCTTTCGGTCATTACCGAGGACGGGGCCTATTACAGCTTCAATGTCAAGTATGCCGACGAGCTGGTGAAACTGTCGGTCGAGATGGCGGACTTCCTGCATGACGGGGAGGCGGTAAACCGCCCCAATAATGCGCTGGACATCTATTTGCAGGAGTTGGGATGCGAATCTCCGCTGCTGGTCAAACTGATCATGCAGTCCATTTACAAGAATGACCGCCGCGAGATCAAGCATATCGGTTGCAAGCGTTTCGGGGTACAATACCTCCTCAAAGGTATCTACGTGCATAACGACCTGCTTTATTTCCACCTCCAACTGAAAAACTCCTCCAACGTGCCTTTCAACGTGGACTACCTGACGTTCAAGATTACGGACAAGAAGGTGGCCAAACGCACGGCCATCCAGGAGCAGGTCGTATGGCCCGTGCGTGCGTACAACAACGTGCAGGTCATCGGCGGCAAGCGTACCGAGCGCATGGTCTTCACGCTCCCGAAGTTCACGCTGGCCGACGACAAGCAGCTGGTCGTGGAACTGCACGAGCAGCAGGGCGGGCGACACCAGACTTTCACGGTGGAGAATGCCGACCTGGTGCGCGCACGTGTTATCAACGAGTTAAAGGTAAAGTGATATGAAACGGGCGATATTCATTCTCACGCTGGGGTTATGCCTCCTCCTTTCGGACGGGGCGCACGCCCAGCGTGCCCTGCCCGCCATGCGCGGGCTGGAAATACGGGGAGGCATGACCGACGGCTTCTATACCCGGGACAGCCGCAGCGAAACGGGCTACTGGTTCGGGCTGGCCATGAGCCGCTACGCGAAGAATGCCGACAAGTGGGTGTTCGGCGCGGAGTTCCTGAACCGTTATTACCCCTACAAGTCGGAACGTATCCCTGTGGCGCAGTTCACGGCCGAGGGCGGTTACTATTACAAGTTCCTCGCCGACCCGTCCAGGACTTTTTTCTTCTACCTCGGCGGCTCGGCGCTGGCCGGTTACGAGAGCGTGAACCGGGGCGAAAGGCGGCTCTATGACGGCTCTACGCTCCGCCACCGCGACCGTTTCCTCTATGGCGGGGCCGTCACGCTGGAGGTCGATGCGTACCTGACCGACAGGATTATCCTCTCGCTGACGGGGCGTGAGCGTATCCTATGGGGCACTACAACGGGACATTTCCACGCGCAGTTCGGCCTGGGCGTGAAATTCATAATCCATTAAACTTGCAAGCGACATGAAAAAGATGAAAAAGATATTGGCCCTGGCGGTCTGGATCGCCGCCCTGGGTCTTTTATGCGCATCCTGCGACAACGGGCTGGATATACAGCAGGCGTACACGTTCTCTCTGGAAACGATGCCCGTTCAGAAGCGAATCTCCGTTGGTGAAACCGCTGAAATCCGCTGCACGCTCGTGCGGGAGGGGAGATATGACGGCGCGCGTTACACGATCCGCTATTTCCAGCCCGACGGGCGCGGTGAGTTGAGGATGGACGACGGTACGGTGTTCCTGCCCAACGACCGCTATCCGCTCGACCGTGAGGTGTTCCGCCTCTATTACACATCGCGCAGAGATGACCAGCAGACCATCGACGTCTATGTCGAGGACAACACGGGTCAGGTCGTGAAGACCTCCTTCACGTTCCAGAGCGAGAACGGGACGGAGGAAACGGAACGATAACGGAATATGTCTAACCAAGAGAAGCGCCCGTCACCCGGGCGCTTTCCATAAATACTGAAAACCATGACAGAGCAAGAGAGAATAGATATAGCCTATCTCGATACGGGGGTGTACGAGAACCCGTGGCGCGAGAACCTTTTCGAGACGCTGCCCGAGGATCGGAAAACGGCGGAAGTCTGCCGTTTCGCCATCAAGAAATCGGCTTTCAACATCGAGTTCGTTCCCGAAGCGATGAAAACGCCGGAACTTTGTCTTGCCGCGGCCGGCCACCGGGGCGAAACACTGAAATTCGTCCCTGACCGTCTGAAGACACCGAAAATGTGCCGTGCCGCCGTCGATAGCAACAGCTACGCGCTGTATTACGTTCCGGAGGGGTTGAAGACCCCCGAACTGTGCATGGCGGCCGTGAAGCGCAACGGCCTGGTGCTGGAGGCCGTTCCCGGGGAATTGAGGACGCCGCAAATATGCCGTGCGGCGTTGAAAGCGGTGGACAGTGCCGATTACAAGATACTCCCTTACATTCCGTATCCCGATATATGCCTGGAAGGGCTGAAAAAATTCGGGATGTCGTTCGTGGACAAGTTCGAGATTTTCGCCTCCATTGCCCCGGAGGTCATGACCGGGGAGCTGGCCCTTCACGGCGTGGGGATGGACGCGTCCTGCCTTTCGCTCGTGCCGGTGGAACTGCGCACGGAGGCAGTCTGCCTGCGTGCCGTCAGCGGGGACGGCATCCTGCTCCATGAAGTGCCGGAGGAATTACGCACGGAACGGGTCTGCGAGGCCGCCGTGTCCTCGAACTACCTGGCACTGGAGTACGTTCCGAAGCATCTGAAAACCGACCGTCTGTGCGGGATGGCGCTGGAGCGCGATCCCCTGGCCATCCGCTTTTTCAACCCCGAACAGCTCACGCCGGAGGTCTGCAACCGGGCGTTGGCCCGTACCGACGACCTGCGTGTCCTCCGCTATATCCCCTTCGAGGAGATACACCTGAAAGTGTTGGGGTTCTATTGCACGAATTACGATAAGACCTTCGATTTTTTGGAGAACATGAACCCCTGGTTCCTCACGCCGAGGGTGGCCCGGGAAATTTTCGTCCTGGAGCCGGAGCTGTTCTACAACCTTCCCGATCACGCCAAGAACGAGGAGATGTGCCGCCGGGCCGTCGGGCACGACGGGAGCTACCTGCAATATGTCCCCGAGAAGTGGAAAACGCCGGAGTTGTGCATGGAGGCCATACGGCGCAGTCCCTATGCCATCGCCCACCTGCCCGAGAGCATGAAAAGCCCGGATCTATACATGAGCCTGGTGCGGGAGAACCCGCAAAACCTGAAAGGCGTCCCCCGCGAAGCCCGGACGCCGGAGATGAGCCGGGAGGCTTTCGAGCGTACCTACGGGAAGGACAAAACCGATTTCTCGGTTATCAGCGCGTTGAGCGACCCCGCCCTGGTCTTGCAGGTGTTCCGCGAGCAGGACGACCCGCAGCAGATACACCGGTTGATGAGTGTCCTGCACCTGAACCGCCGGCTTGTAACGGAGGAGGTGGCGTTGGAGGCCGTTCGCAAGGATGCGGGGGTGCTGTACGACATTCCCCAGACGGCCATCACGCCGCTCGTGGCCGATACGGCCGTGCGGGGCGACCCGAGGATGATCCAGTGGGTTCCGAGGGAGCTTCGCACGGCGGATCTGTGCCTCTATGCCGAGGCCGCCCATCCCGAGTTGCGGGTTTACGTTCCCGACGAAATAGCAAAGGGACGTAATATCTACTCGTTCCACCGTCAGGTGGACGCGAAATTGCGGCAGCCGCTCGAATACGAACAATACAAGACCCTCTACTCGGGTGGCGCGGTGCGTGTGAACAACGTGTGGACGTCGGTTGCGGGTGAGATTGACTGCTGCGAGGTGCGTTACGACCGTAAGACGGAGAAACTCAAACTGCGGATCGTCGAACCGCCCAGGGAGAAGAAGGCGCAGCCGAAGGTCGCGCCCCGCAAACCCGCCCGGGGGCCGAAATTGTAGGACGGCGGGTAGTTCTTTGGCAGGAAGGTTGTTAAAAATCGCACGTGTTGTCGCCGATACCCGGATGAAATCGTTATATTTGCAATCGAATCCTCCGGCGGCGTGCCGCCGGGCGATTTACATACGGAAGGAACACATTATGGTGGGGCATTGAAAACAGCCAAATTTTAATCCGCTCGCAAAATAATGGGTAGTTCTCTTCTTCATCGTCGTGTCTATATGCGTCAAGCGTATGCGATAGCGGCGTGGGGAGAAATTATCTATCGAGTGGATGGGTGCTTGGCTGTACCTCAATGCCGGTATTTAACGTATTCTCACGCCTTTTTCGTATGGTATTTGTCTGAACCTAAAGAAAAGCGATATGGAAACGAAATCGACAAATGAGGTAAAGGGTGATTACGACCGGGTATCGGCGAGTGAATGCCTGGGGTCGCTAATCGAGTTGCACGGGATTGTTATGGAAGACGATCTGTTCGTCATTCCCGATGCGGATGGCACGGCAGTATTATACAATGACGGGAAGATACGTTTTGACGAGATCGCCGACATCAAGGTCGGCTCGGTGTTCGTGGGCATCCTGCTCCGCAACGGCTATCTGTTCTACCTTTCCCGTACCGAACCGCTCAAGACGTGCATATACACGCATGGCGGGTGGGGTTCAATCTCTGAAATTTCTCCCCGTGGCATTGCCGGACATATCGGGCGTGAACTGCACGGGAAGCTGGGCGACCATACGGCGGTCGATTGACGGGAAACAAAAAAATCGGACGGTTGT
>ULQT01018856.1_pt1 | contig 9617 bp, 10 predicted proteins | sample 1954791 | NCBI WGS metagenome assembly ULQT01 (sample SAMEA4835663, study PRJEB28245) | human gut metagenome | biome: gut microbiome; material: fecal sample | place: Denmark | collected 2008 | reverse complement strand
CCATGGCAGGCCTGCATTTTGTGGTGCTGAAAACGGTGCGCGACGAACCCGGCTATGTTTGGCACGATTTCAAAACCGCCTGCCGGGAAAACCGGCGCCAGACGCGTGCCCCGGGTATGGTGCTGAGCTTTCTGCTGCTGATAGAGACCCTGTGTGCCCGGCTTGTGCTATATGGGGCCGTGCAGGCCTCGGCCCTGCTGTATGCGGGGGTTATCCTGGGGCTTTTGCTGGTGTTTCTGGTTTGGCACTTTTTTACCATGCAGGTGCTGTTTCTTACGCTGCCCACCCGGGCCGCCTTGCAAAACAGCGTGCTGCTGGTGTTTGGCCATGTGTGGCGCTCGCTGCCGGCCGGCCTGCTGCTGGCGGGCGCCTGGGCGGTGATGGTGCTGGTGCTTCAGCCCTGGTTCAGCCTTTTGCTGCTGTGTGCCGGCGCGCCCATGCTGATTGTGTTGTGGGCGGATTTTCTGCTTTGGCCTGTGATGGAAAAGGTGTTTTCCATCACGCAGCACCAGCGGGAACAGCGGCAGGCAGAGGCGGACACGGACGCTGACGGGCAGAGCTTTCCCTGAACGGCTGCTGCCCGAAACATGCGGAGAGGGAGGTGCAAGGCATGTCAGAGCCCGGCGTGCAAAGCGTGGCGCGCGCATTTCATATTTTAGAGGCACTGGCGCGGGCAAAACGGCCTGTTGCCCTGCAGGAGCTCAGCGCTGCGCTGGGGCTTTCCAAAAGCACAGTGCACCGCCTGCTGGCCTGCCTGGTAGACCTTGGCTATGCCGAACACCTGCCCGGAGGGCGCTACCGCCCGGCGCAAAAGCTGGCCGCCCTGGCGCCAGACCCGCACCCCGCTGCGCGGGACCATTTGCGCCTTGTGCCGCCCAGCATGGCCCTGAAAGAAGAGATTGTCTCGTACCGGGCCGAATGCATTGCGGCCAAAAGCGCCATGGACGGCACCGGCGGGCTGGCCAGCGCCCAGACCTTTTCAGAATATTTGGCCGCCGTGCAGGCGGGCGCACGGGAAGAGACGGTGCGCCCCGGGCATGTGCCGGCCACCACGCTGTGCGCCCTGCGCCCGGCAGACGGGCGCGTGGTGGGGTTTGCCAATGTGCGCCACCGGCTGAACCGCGCGCTGGCAGAGCGCGGCGGGCACATTGGCTACAGCGTGCGCCCCTCTGAGCGGCGCAAGGGCTACGCAAAGCAGATTTTACGGCAGGCGCTGGAGGTGTGCCGCGCGCTGGGCATCCCCCGCGCACTGGTGACCTGTGCGAAAGATAATATCGCCTCTGCGCACACCATCCTTGCCTGCGGCGGCGTTCTGGAGGACGAGCGCCCAGGCGCGGACGGATTTGTCATTCAGCGCTACTGGGTGCAGACGGAATGAATCATTTCCCGCTTAAAACAAAACAGAAAACCCCCGCATGCCATGCATACGGGGGCTTTTTCTATTGCAGAGAAGGTGTGAACGGGCCCTACCCCAGCAGACGGTACAGAGGTGAGCCCTCTTCCAGGGTGCTCATGCGGCTGGCAACGGCCTCGATACAATGCGCGTCCGAAGAAGTGAGCACGGGCCTGTCTGCGGGCAAAAGCCCGGCTGCCATCAATTTTTCAGCCCGCTCGGGGAATTTCACTTCCAACAGCTCAAAATCCACATCCATGGGCCAGCCGCCCAGCACCGAGAAGACGGAATAGCTGTCTGCATCCGCGTGGGCAGGCACGGGCACGCCGCCCATGCGTCGGCACAGCGCCGCCACCTCGGCAAGCGTCAGGCGCACGGCACCGGTTAGCAGTTTTTCCACCTCGTCCAGAACATGGTCCTCTTCGTCCACCACAAGCTGGCGGCCCCATATCGCTGGTTCATAAGGGAATGCCGGCAGGGCCTCGTACAATATGGCGCCAAACTGCAAAGCCGTTTTTACACGGGAAAAATAGCACAACAGGTGAATCTCTTCTGCGGTGTTCACTTCAACGCCCGGCAAAAGGCGCAGGCCGTATGCCTGGCACGCGGCCTGTGCTGCGGGCAGGTTGCGGGCGGAATTGTGGTCGGTCACGGCTATCACATCTGCCCCGGCCAGCTTGGCCATGCCCGCGGCCATGGCGGGGGTAAGGGCGTCGTCTGCGCAGGGAGAAAGGCAGGTGTGGACGTGAAGGTCGCCCCGCAGCGCGTTCATGCCTGCGGCAGCGGCAGGCCCAGCTTTGCCGCCGCCAGATAGGCAGCCTCAAATTCGGGCAGGGGGCAAGTGTACAGCGCCACGCCCTGCTCGCCGGCCCTTTGCAGCGCGCCGGCGTCCCACCCGGCGCCATGGCACAGCACCACGCAGGCACAGTCCGTCAGGGCGGCCACAGCCACCGTGTTCACATTTCCCATTACAGTGAACCAGGCGTCGCCCTCCTTGGCGCGGCCCATGGCCCAGGAGAGAAGGTCCCCTGCAAAAATGCCCTGCACCTGCCGGGCGCCCTCGCCTGCTGCGGGGGCAAACCCGCATGCGGCGGCCAATTCTGTGCTGTTCATCTCACTCATCCTTTCCCAGTGCGCGAAGCACCGCCTCCATGCGGCGGCGCATCAGCACGGTGCAGTCGTCTACGCTGGCCTGCCCGCGCACTACGTCTTCGGCCAATGCCGCGCAGGTGGGCGCGCCGCAGCTGCCGCAGTCCAGGCCCGGCAGCTGGTGCAAAATCTCTTCCATGCGGCTGTACCGCGCAAAGCGCTCGCTGCGTGTGCTGCCCAGTTCCAGCACGGGCTGATAGGTGAGGTCTGTATCCCACAGCATCTCGCGCGGGATACTGCCCGAAAGATGATTCTTGCTCACGGGCGCATAGCGGCGCATGCGCTTGATTTTCGCTTTGGCAATATAGGGGTTTTCCACCTGCAGCACGCCGCCCACACAGCCGCCCGCACAGGCGTTCAGCTCTACAAAATCCAGGTTTTGATATTTTTCGTCCTCCAGGTCCTCCAGCACGCGAATGACGTTTTCAATGCCATCCGCCGCAAGGTAGCTGTCGGTGGACACAAGCCCTGCGGCCTCGCCGCCGCTTTCGGCCCAGCCCAGGCCGATGCGCCCGGCGCTGGCCAGGTAATCTACCTGCTGGATGCGCTTCATCGAGGCGAGAAGGCGCGGGTAGATATCTTTGATGGCAACGGCGCCGTCCACCTCGCTGTGCGCAGAGCCCACGGGCGAGCGCGTGGCCGTCACCTTGGCGGGGCACGGCGTCAGAAAGATGCAGCCAATGGCTTCTTTGGGCAGGCCCGTTTTGCGCACAGCGTCCTTTTTTGCCATGCGCGCGGCCAGCTCGATGGGGGCCACCAGGGGCAGCACATGGTCGATCAGTTCGGGAAAGCGCACGCGGATAAGCCGCGTGACGGCCGGGCAGGCAGAGCTGATGACGGGCCGCTTCATGCTGCCCGTTTGCAGCAGCCTGCGCGTGGCGTCGCTCACCAGCTCGGCTGCTTTTGCCACCTCGAACACGCTGTCGAACCCCATGCCCAGCAGGGCCTCCAGCAGAAGGTCCTGTTCCTCCAAATTGTTATACTGCCCGTATAAACTCGGCGGAGGAAGGGCAATGGTATACTGAAAGTTTTCCAAAATAGAAATGGGGTCTGTAATGGCCTTTTTGGCGTGGTGCGGGCAAATGCGGATGCATTCGCCGCAGTCGATGCAGCGCTCTTTCAAAATATGCGCTTTGCCGTCGCGCACGCGAATCGCCTCGGTGGGGCAGCGCTTGATGCAGTTGATGCAGCCCATACAAAGTTCTTTGTCCAGCATGACAGAATGGGTAAATTGCTCCAACGGGGCCGCCTCCTTTCCTGGCGCCGGGCGCGGCGGTGTCAATCGATGCGCACGGCCATTTTCACCGTCGTGCCCACGCCGACGGCAGATTGAATGTCGAATTCATCGGAATATTTCTTCATATTGGGCAGCCCCATGCCCGCGCCAAAGCCAAGGCTGCGCACTTCGTCCGGCGCAGTGGAATAGCCCTCGCTCATGGCCAGAGCAATGTCGGCAATGCCGGGGCCCGTGTCGGAAAGTGTCATGCGCACCGCGTCATCGTCCACCTCTACGTCAATGTCCCCGCCATGCGCGTGGATGGCCAGGTTGATCTCGCCCTCATACAGCGCAATTGACACCTTGCGCACGGCGCCCGGCGGAATGCCAAGCTTTTTCAGCCGCTGCTTCAGGTCTGCGCTGGCCTCGCCTGCGCGCGTAAAATCGTCCCCCGGTACGGTGTAGTGCAGGCAGATGCTTTCTGCCATATCAGCCCACACCTCCCCGCAGCCCTTCGCTGTAAAGCAGGCCGCACGCGGTGAACATCGTTTTATCGGTGGCCATCACGGCAATGCCGCGCTCTTCCGCCAGGGCCAGCAGCATTTCGTCGGGAGCTTTGCCGCGCACAAATACAATACAGATCATATCCATCATGTCGGCCGTGCGCACCACCTGGGGGTTGTTCAGCCCCGTCAGCAGCACAGCCTGGTCTTTCACATAGGCCAGCACGTCGCTCATCATGTCGCTGCCGCAGGCGGTGTGCACCTCACGGGTGCAGTCTGCCCCTTTTGTCAAAAGCCGGGCTTCGAGAATGTCGATGATACGGGATATTGTCATGTTGTGTCAACTCCTCCGCAGTGCCGGCGCGGGCCCTCTGCCCGGGGCGCGCCGGAAATTTCTGCCGCCGCCTTGCACGCGCCGGCCGCCTGCTATACACTAGTTATTATTATAAAGCATCCCCTGCAAAAAAGCACTTGAGCGAGTTGCACAGTTTTTTTGTGAATATTTGTACGCAAATGTTAAAAAAACAGGTTTTTCTTTGTCGCTTTTTTAACAAGGTATATGCTATAATATATGGGTATCCGGGCGAAGTTTGCCGCTTTGCCCACTTTGATTTCTATAATGGGAGGGTCAATATCACTATGAGGCGCTTTTCCACAGTGCCCTTCAAGGGCACGAAAGAGCAGGAGGCGCAGCTGCGCGCCTGGCTCGAAGAGCACAAGGCAACGCCGGGCGTGGCCATGCCGGCGCTGCAGAAGGCTCAGGAGATCTACGGTTATCTGCCCATCGAGGTGCAGCGCATCGTGGCCGATGTGCTGGGCAAACCCCTGGCAGAGATCTACGGCATCTCCACATTCTACTCGCAGTTCAGCCTGTGCCCGAAGGGCGAGTACAAAATCAGCGTGTGCCTTGGCACAGCATGCTATGTAAAGGGCTCGGGCAAAATCTATGACGAGCTGCAGAAAAAACTTGGCATCACCGGCGGGGAGTGCACGGCAGACGGCAAGTTCAGCTTGGATGCATGCCGCTGCATCGGCGCATGCGGCCTTGCCCCCGTCATGACCATCAACGACGATGTGTATGGGCGCCTGACAGGTGATGAGCTGGACGGCATCCTGGCGAAGTATTGAGCTATGCAGGAACTTTCGATGAACGTGCTGGACGTGGCACAGAATTCTGTGGCCGCGGGCGCAAAGCTGGTGCAGATTACGCTGGAGGCAGACCAGGCGCGCGGTATTTTATCGCTTGTCATTGAAGATGACGGCCGGGGAATGACACCCGAGGCGGCGCAGCGCGCAGTAGACCCGTTTTACACCACACGCACCACGAGGAAGGTAGGGCTGGGGCTGCCCTTTTTGAAAATGGCTGCCGAAATGACAGGCGGCGGCCTTTCCATTCAATCGCAGCCCGGTTGTGGAACGCGCGTGTGCGCACAGTTTGGCCTGCATCATATCGACCGCGCCCCCATAGGGGATATGGCGTCCACCATTGCGGGCCTTATCCAGTGCAGCCCGGACATCGATTTCGTGTATACCGTGCGCGCGGCGGGCGGCGAGTTTTGTGCCGACACGCGCGAGATGCGTGCCGTGCTGGGCGGCGTGCCGCTGTCAGAGCCCAGCGTGGCGCAGTGGATCAGGGAGTTTATCGAGGAGAACACACAGCCGATCTTAGAAGGAGTAATATGATATGAAGAGTTTACAGGAGCTTGCCGCGATCCGCGACAGGATGAAACAGACGGTCAATACGAGAGAGGCCGCCCATGACACCACGCGTGTTGTGGTGGGCATGGCCACCTGCGGCATTGCCGCCGGCGCGCGCCCTGTGCTGAACGCCTTTACGGAAGAAATTGCCCGCCGGGACCTTGCGGGCGTGCTGGTGACGCAGACGGGCTGCATTGGCCTGTGCCAGTATGAACCCATTGTAGAGGTTACCATGCCCGGCCAGGAGAAGGTTACCTATGTGAAAATGACCCCCGAGAAGGTGAGCCGCGTGGTGGCGGAGCACATCATCGGCGGCAAGCCCGTCACCGAGTTCACCATCGGTGCGGCCGCGCGCTGAGGAAGGGGGAGAGGCACATGTACAGAAGCCATGTTATGGTGTGCGGCGGCACGGGCTGCACATCTTCCAACAGCGATAAAATTGCGCAGGCGTTTGAAGCCGAGATACAGGCCACCGGCCTGCAGGATGAGGTGAAGGTCATCCGCACGGGCTGCTTTGGTCTGTGCGCGCTGGGCCCCATTGTGGTAATTTACCCCGAGGGCAGCTTTTACAGCATGGTAAAGGAAGAGAACGTGAAAGAGATTGTGGACGAGCACCTGTTGAAGGGCCGCCCCGTCACGCGCCTTCTTTACGATGAGACGGTTGCCGAAGACAACACCATCAAAAGCCTGGATGAAACGGCCTTTTACAAAAAGCAGCTGCGCATTGCGCTGCGCAACTGCGGCGTCATCAACCCGGAGAATATCGACGAGTACATCGCCTTCGACGGCTATGCGGCGCTGGGCAAGGTGCTGACAGAGATGACGCCCGAACAGGTCATTCAGACCGTGCTGGATTCCGGCCTGCGCGGCCGCGGCGGCGCTGGCTTCCCCACAGGGCTGAAGTGGAAATTTGCCGCCGGCAACCAGGCGGACCAGAAATATGTGTGCTGCAACGCAGACGAGGGCGACCCCGGCGCCTTTATGGACCGCTCGATTCTGGAAGGCGACCCGCATGTGGTGATTGAGGCCATGGCCATTGCGGCCTATGCCATTGGCGCCTCGCAGGGGTATGTGTACATTCGTGCGGAATACCCCATTGCGGTGCAGCGCCTGTCCATCGCCATCAACCAGGCGCGTGAATACGGCCTTCTTGGCAAAAATATCTTCGGCACAGATTTCTGCTTTGATGTGGATATCAAGCTGGGCGCCGGCGCCTTTGTGTGCGGTGAGGAAACGGCCCTGATGACCAGCATCGAGGGCAAGCGCGGCGAGCCGCGCCCGCGCCCGCCGTTCCCGGCAGTGAAGGGCCTGTTTGCCAAGCCCACCATTTTGAACAACGTAGAGACGTACGCCAACGTGCCGCAAATTATTCTGAAGGGTGCAGATTGGTTCGCCTCCATGGGGACGGAAAAATCCAAGGGCACCAAGGTGTTTGCGCTGGGCGGCAAAATCAACAACACAGGCCTGGTCGAAATCCCCATGGGCACCACTTTGCGCACCATTGTGGAAGAGATTGGCGGCGGCATCCCCGGCGGCAAAAAGTTCAAGGCCGCGCAGACGGGCGGCCCCTCGGGCGGCTGCATTCCCGCCAGCCTCATCGACACGCCCATCGACTATGATAACCTCATTGCCATTGGCAGCATGATGGGCTCTGGCGGCCTCATTGTGATGGATGAGGACACCTGCATGGTGGATATTGCCAAGTTCTTTTTGGAGTTCACGGTGGACGAAAGCTGCGGCAAGTGCACCCCCTGCCGCGTGGGCACAAAGCGCCTGCTGGAGCTTTTGACGAAGATCACCGATGGCAAGGGCACCATGGAAGACCTGGATAAAATCACCGAGCTGGCAGAGTTTATCAAGGCCAACAGCCTGTGCGGCCTGGGGCAGACGGCGCCGAACCCGGTGCTTTCCACCCTGCGCTATTTCCGCGACGAATATGTAGAGCACATCAAAAACAAGCGCTGCCCGGCGGGCGTGTGCAAGGCGCTGCTGAACTATAAGATAGACCCCGTCAAGTGCAAGGGCTGCACCCTGTGCGCCCGCACCTGCCCGGCGGGGGCCATCACCGGCACTGTGCGCCAGCCGCATGTCATTGACACGGCCAAGTGCGTGAAGTGCGGCGCCTGTATGGAAAAATGCAAATTCGGCGCCATTTCGAAAGGTTGAGGAGGTAGCGGCAACAATGGAAACCGTACATATCAAAATCAACGGCACATCCTATGAGGTGGCCGCAGGCTCCACGATTTTGGAGGCCGCGCACAGCGTGGGCATCGAAATTCCCACCCTGTGCTATTTGAAAGAAATCAACGCCATCGGCGCCTGCCGCATCTGCGTGGTGGAGGTAAAGGGCGCCAAAAGCCTTGTCACAGCGTGTGTGTACCCTGTGAGCGAGGGAATGGAAGTGGTAACCAACAGCGAAAAGGTAATGGCGTCGCGCAAGACGAACCTGGAGCTGCTGCTTTCCACGCACGACCAGAACTGCCTGTCCTGCGTGCGCTCTACCGATTGCGAGCTGCAGCGGCTGTGCCGCGACTACGGCGTGAACGGCCAGCGCTTTGTTGGCACGCGCGAGCGGTATGCGCTGGACGATTCGGCCCCGCACATGATTCGCGACAACAACAAGTGCATCCTGTGCCGCCGCTGCGTGGCTGCCTGCCGCGAAAACCAGGCCGTGGGCGTCATTGGCCCCACCGAGCGCGGCTTCCAGACGCACATTGCATGCGCCTTTGAGGCCAAGCTGGGCGAAAGCCCCTGCATTTCCTGCGGGCAGTGCATCACGGTGTGCCCCACAGGCGCGCTGACCGAGAAGGACGACACCGGCAAGGTGTGGGCCGCCCTGCACGACCCCGAAAAGTATGTGGTGGTGCAGACGGCGCCCAGCGTGCGCGCCACACTGGGCGAGTGCTTTGGCCTGCCCATTGGCACCAATGTGGAGGGCAAGATGGTGGCCGCCTTGCGCCGCCTTGGCTTCAACGCCGTGTTCGACACCGACACCGCGGCCGACTTTACCATTATGGAAGAGGCCACCGAGTTTGTGCACCGTGTGAAAAACGGCGGTGTGCTGCCCATGATTACCTCCTGCAGCCCGGGCTGGGTAAAATTCTGCGAGACGTATTACCCGGATATGATTCCGAACCTCTCCAGCTGCAAATCGCCGCAGGGCATGTTCGGCGCGCTGACCAAAACCTATTATGCCGAAAAGATGGGGCTGGACCCGAGGAACATCGTCTCGGTTTCCGTCATGCCCTGCACGGCAAAGAAATTTGAAGTGGGGCGCGACGACATGTGCGCCGCGGGCGAGGGCATTCCGGACATGGATATCTCCATCACCACGCGCGAGCTGGCGCGTATGATCCAGCGCGCAGGCATTGTGTTCAACGAGCTGCCGGACGAAGACTTTGACCCCGCCCTGGGCGAAAGCACGGGCGCTGCCGTTATCTTCGGCGCCACAGGCGGCGTTATGGAGGCTGCGCTGCGCACCGCAGTGGAGCTGGTGACAGGCGAAGTGGCCCCGGAAGTGGATTACACCGAGGTGCGCGGCACACAGGGCATCAAGGAGGCCACCTATGAGGTGGGCGGCATGAAGCTGAACGTGTGTGTGGCGTCGGGCCTTTCTAATGCCGACAAAGTGCTGAAGGCCGTGCAGAGCGGTGAAAAA
>ULQT01048042.1_pt1 | contig 9690 bp, 6 predicted proteins | sample 1954791 | NCBI WGS metagenome assembly ULQT01 (sample SAMEA4835663, study PRJEB28245) | human gut metagenome | biome: gut microbiome; material: fecal sample | place: Denmark | collected 2008 | reverse complement strand
CGCAGCCGCTATTTATATCTGGACCGGATCCCGGACCTGGAGCGGACGGCGCTTTTAGAGCGCAGGGCCATAAGCCGCGGGGTCTCAAAGAAAAAGGCGGCCGCAGGCCTGGTCTTATCTGAGGATGAACGGCTGGGGATCACCATAAACGGCGACGACCACATCCGGATCCAGGCAGTGGAAAAGGGAGCCGCCCTGACAGAGTGCTACCGGCGGGCCGACCAGATGGAGGAGCTTCTGGGCAGCCGGTTTGAATATTCCTTTGATGAAAAATACGGATATCTGACGTCGTTTCCCACCAGCGTGGGAACAGGGCTCAGGGCGTCGGTGGTCCTACACCTGCCGGCCCTTTCCAGGCGGAAGAATTTTAACAGCCTTACCTCAGACATGGGCCGTTTCGGGACCCTGGTCCGGGGCCTTTACGGAGAGGGGGAGGAAAATCCCGGCTCTCTTTACCAGATCTCCAACCAGAAGACCCTGGGACAGACGGAAAAGGAGATCGTGGACCTGGTGGCCAAAGCGGCGGCGGAGCTGGACGCCCAGGAACGGCGGCTCCGGCGGACTGCCATGGGCCAGAGGCCGGTGGCCTGCGCAGACGAGGCGTATAAATCCTATGGAGTGTTAAAATATGCCAGAAGGCTGACCAGAAAGGACGCCATGGAATTTTTATCCCAGATCATGGCGGGGGCTGCCGACGGGATACTGAAAATGAAGGAGCCATGCTCCGTCTATGGGCTCATGCTGGGGATCCAGCCGGCGAATCTTTTAAGCCAGGCAGAGAGACCCTTGAGCCGTGAGGAGCTGGATGCGGCGCGGGCAGACTTTTTAAGGGCCCGTCTGCCGGAAATCATCTGACAGGAGGAATGAAAGGAACTTTATGGAGCGATATACAGAGAAAGCAAAGGAGGCCCTGATCCTGGCCGCAGAGGCCGCAGAGGAAACGGGTTCCCGGACTGTGGGGACCGAGCATATCCTGGTGGGACTCATGAAGGAGGGCACGGGAACGGCAGCCAGGGTCCTGGAGGCCGGAGACGTGAAGCTGGAGCGGGTCCTGGAGCTGGAGAAGAAGCTGGTGTCCTCCAGCCAGCCCACCCAGATCCGTGACCGGGAGGGCTATACGCCCATTGCCAGGAAGGTGCTGGAAAACAGTTACAGGGAGGCGGTCCGCTTCCATGCCCCGCTCATCGGAACGGAGCATATCCTTATGGCGATGCTAAAGCAGACGGACTGTGTGGCTGTGCGGCTTTTAAATACATTAAACATCAATATCCAGAGGCTTTATATCGATCTTCTGTCCGCCATGGGAGAGGAAGGAGCCGCCGGCCGTGAGGAGCTGGCCCAGGGCCGGAGCGGAAGGGATGGAAAGGCGGATACGCCGGTGCTGGACGAATACAGCCGGGATCTTACAAAGCTGGCAGCAGAGGGAAAGCTGGATCCGGTCATCGGAAGAGAGCATGAGATCGGCCGGGTGATCCAGATCTTAAGCCGCAGGACGAAAAATAACCCCTGCCTCATCGGAGAGCCGGGCGTGGGAAAGACGGCGGTGACCGAGGGCCTGGCCCAGATGATCGCAGCCGGGGATGTGCCGGATACCATCCGTGGAAAGCGGGTGGTGATCCTGGACCTTTCCGGCATGGTGGCCGGTTCCAAATACCGGGGAGAATTTGAGGAACGGATCAAAAATGTGCTGAACGAGGTGCGGGAAGCGGGAAATGTGCTTCTGTTCATCGACGAGATCCATACCATCATCGGCGCAGGCGGCGCAGAGGGGGCCCTGGACGCCTCCAATATCTTAAAGCCGTCCCTGGCCCGGGGAGAGCTCCAGCTGATCGGAGCCACTACCATCGAGGAATACCGGAAGTATATCGAAAAGGACCCGGCCCTGGAGCGCCGGTTCCAGCCGGTGACCGTGGAGGAGCCCACAGAGGAGGAGGCTGTGGCCATCTTAAAGGGCCTGCGCCCCAGGTATGAGGAGCACCACCGCGTGACCATCACCGACGCCGCCCTGACAGCGGCCGTCCGTCTGTCCTCCCGGTATATCAACGACCGGTTCCTGCCGGATAAGGCCATCGATCTGATCGACGAGGCCTCCTCCAAGGTGCGGCTTTCGGTTTTTGTGGAGCCCAGAGGCGTAAAGGAGCTGGAGGCAGAGATCAGGGAGCTGGAAAAGGCCAAGGAGGAGGCCATCCGGTCCGAGGCCTATGAGGAAGCGGGAGAAATAAAGAAAAAGCAGGAAAAGAAGCGGGAGAAGATCGGGAAGCTCCGGGAAAAGTGGGAGGAGGAGAAAAACTCCAGGCCCCTTTTCGTGGACGAGGAGGAGATCGCGGACGTGGTCTCCGGCTGGACGAAGATCCCCGTGAGCAAGCTGAAGGAGGAAGAGACAGAGCGCCTCTTAAAGCTGGAGTCTATCCTCCATGAGCGGGTGGTGGGCCAGGAGGAGGCCGTGACCGCCGTTTCCAAAGCCATCCGGCGGGGGAGAGTGGGCCTTAAGGATCCCAGACGGCCCATCGGCTCCTTCCTATTCCTGGGACCCACCGGCGTCGGGAAAACAGAGCTCTGCAAGGCTCTGGCCGAGGCCATGTTCGGGACAGAAAATGCCCTGATCCGGGTGGACATGTCCGAATATATGGAAAAGCACAGCGTATCCAAGATGATCGGCTCCCCGCCAGGCTATGTGGGCTATGAGGGAGGCGGACAGCTGAGCGAAAAGGTGCGGAGGAATCCCTATTCAGTGATCCTTTTTGATGAGGTGGAAAAAGCCCATCCCGACGTGTTCAATATCCTTCTCCAGGTGCTGGACGACGGCCATATCACCGACTCCCAGGGACATAAGATCGATTTTAAGAATACCATCGTGATCATGACCTCCAATGCCGGAGCGGAGAATATCATCGCCCCCAGACACCTGGGCTTCACCTCCCAGGATGATGAAAAGGCCAGGTATACCAGGATGAAAACGGGGGTCATGGATGAGGTAAAACGGCTGTTCAAGCCGGAGTTTTTAAACAGGATCGACGAGATCATCGTGTTCCATCCCCTCAATAAGACCCATATGAAGGAGATCGTTTCCATTATGTTGAATACCGTCGGAAAGCGGACGAAGCAGCAGATGTCCATCCGTTTAAACGCCGGGGAGGACGTGAAGGATTTCCTGGTGGAAAAGGGCTATGATGAAAAATACGGGGCAAGGCCCCTGCGGCGTACCATCCAGAACCTGGTGGAGGATAAGCTGGCGGAGGCCGTCCTGGAAGGAAGGGTAAGAGAGGGAGATTCGGTGAAGCTCCTTTTAAAGGACGGACAGCTTAAATTTTCTGCCAGGCACCCACAAACTGCTAGAAAACAGGATGGGGTTGTGGTATGATAAAAGTGATCAAAAAAGGATCATAAAAGACCGCAGAAGTTTTAGGAAATACACAAAAGGAGACTAAGTATTATGTCAGTGATCAATGAATTAATCCGTACAGAAGAGAATGGGAACATCAGCTTTGGCAATTATTCCCTGGACGTGAAATCCAAAGCCGAGGATTTCGAGCATGACGGAGATCTTTATAAAGTAAAGACCTTTAAGGAGATCACAAAACTGGAGCGCAACGGCATGTTCGTATACGAGTCTGTTCCGGGAACTGCAGTGACCGATTTTTCCTTAAAGGACACAGAGGTATCCTTTAAGGTGGAGGGAACAGAGGACGCCCAGATCACGATCCAGCTGGAAGACGACATGGAATATGAGGTGTTTGAGGACGGCGCAGCCATCGGCGGCATGAAGACCAACATGAGCGGAAAGCTGAGCCTTTCCGTGGAGCTTTCCGAGGGAAAGGCCGTGGAAGTGAAAGTGATCCGGAAGTAAGCAGGAAAGAAAGGATATTATAGTGGCAAAAGCAAAGACAGGAACAGTATTTTTCTGTAAGGAATGCGGCTATGAATCCGGTAAGTGGATGGGGCAGTGCCCGGCGTGTAAGGAGTGGAATACCTTGGTGGAGGAGCCTGTGGTCTCGGAACGGAGATCCCAGGGAGCCGAAAGGGTCCGCGTCCCAGGCCGGGGCACTGCCCCTGTCCATATCTCGGATATTTCCCTGGAGGAGCAGGACCGGATGGCCACCGGCTTTGGGGAGCTGGACCGGGTCTTAGGGAGCGGGATCGTCCGGGGAAGCCTGGTGTTAGTGGGCGGAGATCCCGGGATCGGAAAATCCACCCTTTTACTCCAGGTTTGCCGGAATCTGTCCATGGCCGGAAAAAAGGTCCTTTATATTTCCGGGGAGGAGTCCTTAAAGCAGATCAAGATGCGGGCCAACCGGATCGGGACGATCACCGGGGAGCTTCTGTTTCTCTGTGAGACCAACCTGGATCTGGTCCGGGGGGCCATTGAAAACGGAAAGCCGGACGTGGTGATCATTGACTCCATCCAGACCATGTACCGGGAGGATATTTCCTCCGCCCCCGGAAGCGTCAGCCAGGTACGGGAATCCACAAACCTGCTGATGCAGACCGCCAAGGGGCTGGGGATCACCATTTTCATCGTGGGCCATGTGACCAAGGAGGGCGTGGTAGCCGGTCCCAGGGTCCTGGAGCATATGGTGGATACGGTGCTGTATTTTGAGGGAGACAGGAACGATTCCTACCGGATCTTAAGGGCCGTGAAGAACCGGTTCGGCTCCACCAACGAGATCGGTGTGTTTGAGATGCAGGAAAAGGGACTGGAGGAAGTGAAAAATCCGTCGGAGATGCTGATCTCCGGCCGCCCCAGGGAGGCCTCCGGGGCTGTGGTGGCCTGCTCTCTGGAGGGGACCAGGCCCATCCTCCTGGAGGTCCAGGCGCTGGTGACGGCCACCAGTTTCGGAATGGCCAGGAGAACGGCCAACGGCGTGGATTATAACCGGATCAATATTTTGCTGGCGATCCTGGAAAAGCGGTGCGGCTACGCTATGAGCCGGTACGACGCTTATGTAAACATCGCCGGCGGCATGAAGATGAATGAGCCGGCCCTGGATCTGGCGGTGGTCATGGCCCTGGTGTCCAGCTTCAAGAACCGGGAGGTGGATCCGGGCATGCTGATCTTTGGAGAGGTGGGCCTTTCCGGCGAGGTCCGGGCCGTTTCCCAGGCCGGGCAGCGGGTGGCGGAGGCTGTGAAGATGGGCTTTACGGCCTGTGTGCTCCCAAAGGCCAACCTGGAGAAGCTCCGGAGTGAAAAACGGATCCGGCTCATTGGAGTGGAAAATGTACGGGAGGCCATCGAGGGGGTATTTTCTTCTTCCCCGGCTTCCCATACGGATGAGCTCCCGTTCCAGCCGGTGCCCAGCCGCACATAAGGCGGCTGGAACACGGCTTCAGGACCGGCGGATCGCCAGGAGGAAAAGAGGAGGGATATGAAATGAAAGTGATCGATCTGACCCATACGATCCGGGAGGATATGCCGGTTTATCCGGGAACGGAAACGCCGGAGCTTTCACCGGCCAGCAGCTATGAAAAGGATGGATTTAAGGAAACGCTTCTCCATATGTATTCCCACACGGGAACCCATATGGATCCGCCGGCCCATTTATATGAGGGGCGGACGACCCTGGACCAGTTTCCGGCAGAGCAGTTTACTGGCCGGGCGCTGGTGATCGACTGCCGGGACCTTGCGGAGGGAGACGCCATTACCATGGACCGCGTCCGGAGATACGGGGCCCTGGCAGAGGAGGCGGATTTCCTGCTTTTTAACCTGGGATGGGATAAGCGCTGGGGAACAGAGGCGTATTTTGGAAATTATCCATGTGTGGATGATGAGGTCCTGGATCACATCATAAAGGGGCATTATAAGGGGATCGGGTTCGATGTGATCGGACTGGATCCCATGGACGATGCAGACCTTCCCCGCCATAAAAAGCTGTTTAAGGACTGTGAGATCGTGAACATTGAGAATCTTAAGGATCTGGAGCTTTGCGGAGAGGGACTCTTCTGGTTTGCCTGTTTTCCGATGAAGATCGAAAACAGCGATGGAGCGCCGGCCAGGGCTGTGGCCTGGATCGAATAAAAAATGGGGCTGCCGCCAGGGGACAAAAATGTCCTTTGGCAGCAGCCCCGGTGTGTTTCCGGCCTGCGGGATCTTTATGCCACAGCGTGGATCTTTGCCGCGTCGTGGTCGTCCAGAAATTCCTCAAAGCCAGGGTTTTCTCCGCTAAATTCCACAGTGAGGACCTTTGTAAAGTCCAGGCTGAGGACTCCAAGGATGGATTTTGCATCGATGATCACACGGTTGTAGAAAATATTAATATCGAAATCACACTCACTGGCTCTGGCTACAAAGTCCTTTGCTTCAGCGATGGTAGAGATCCGGATCTTTCTCTGCGTCATCATGGGTATCACTCCTTTAAAAATAAATGCTATTGATTTTCCGTGTTCATTTCCTTTATATCATTTGTTATTTCAATAGTCAACCGACAAAATATACTAGTTTTTTTGCTTTTTCCGGGTTTTTCTGTGGCTTTTCTCCAAAAGAGAGGATTTTGATGACAGCGGAAGGAATAATTACATCAGTTTTTTAAATTTTTCGGAAAATAGTAATTGACATTTGGGTGCTGCTGTGGTATCATCTTTAAACGTGAGAGGCAGTAAAAAATCTCATGAAAAATTTATAGGGGATTAGTTCAATGGTAGAGCGGCAGTCTCCAAAACTGTAAATGGGGGTTCGAGCCCCTCATCCCCTGCTGATTAGAAAAGCTGGAATCCGATTCGGATCCCAGCTTTTTCTTTACAGGAAATTAGACTTTTCCGGGCCGGTATTGTATAATGGAGCAAGGAACGGAGGAAGGAAGCATGGAACAGAAAAAACAGGTCAGGATCTCGGTGCGGGCGCTGGTGGAGTTCGTGCTCCGCTCCGGAGACATCGATAACCGCCGTTCCGGAGCGGCCCAGAAGGATGCCATGGCGGCGGGGACCAGGATCCATAAAAAGATCCAGAAGCGGATGGGCGGAAATTACAGAGCTGAGGTGCCGTTAAAATATACGGCCCTGGACGAAGAAGAGGACATCGAACTTCTGGTGGAGGGCCGGGCCGACGGGATCTTTGAGGAAGACGGCATCGTGACCATTGATGAGATCAAGGGCGTGTATATGGATCTGGAGCGGCTTACAGAGCCGGTGGCGGTGCATATGGCCCAGGCCATGTGCTACGGATATTTTTACTGCTGCGACCGGGATCTGGACGGTGTGCGGATCCAGCTTACCTACTGTAATCTGGAGACCGAGGAGATCCGCCGGTTCCATGAGGACAGGTCGAAGGAGGAGCTGGAGGTGTGGTTCCGTTCGGTGATCCACGAATACTTTAAGTGGGCCAGATATCTGTGTCACCATGAGCTCCAGAGGAACCAGTCCATAAGCGGCCTGGAGTTTCCCTTTCCCTACCGGGAGGGCCAGCGGGATCTGGCGGTGGCCGTGTATAAGACCATTTCCCGGAAAAAGCGGCTGTTCATCCAGGCTCCCACAGGCATCGGAAAGACTCTTTCCACCATTTTTCCCGCTGTCCAGGCCATGGGAGCGGGGAAGGCCTCCAAGGTTTTTTATCTGACGGCCAAGACCATCACCAGAACGGTGGCGGAGGAGGCGTTCAGGATCCTAAGGAGCCGGGGACTGGTGTTCACGGCCGTGACCATCACAGCCAAAGAAAAGCTGTGCCCCATGGAGAAGACCGAGTGCAATCCGGAGGCATGTCCCTATGCCAAAGGTCATTTTGACCGGGTCAACGAGGCGGTGTTCGACATCCTGCACCTGGAGCAGGAGATGGACCGGGAGACCGTGTTGAGATACGCGGAAAAATACCGGGTCTGCCCCTTTGAGTTCTGCCTGGATATTTCCAGCTGGACCGATGGGATCATCTGCGACTACAATTATGTGTTCGATCCAAACGTGCGGCTGAAACGCTACTTTGCCGACGGGGCCTCGGGAGATTATCTTTTCCTGGTGGATGAGGCCCACAACCTGGTGTCCAGGGCCAGGGAGATGTACAGCGCCTCTGTTTATAAGGAAGATTTCCTGGAGGTGAAGCGGATCATAAAGGGAAAGTCGCCCAGGCTGGAGCGGCAGCTGGACCGGTGCAATAAGCTGCTGCTTTCCATGAAGCGGGAGTGCGGGGACTGGCAGCTCCTGGAGGATGTGACGGGGCTGGCTGCCGGGATCATGACCGCCTTTTCTTATATGGAAACGTTTATGGAGGAATTCCCGGAGTTCCCGGAACGGGAGACGGTGCTGGACTTTTATTTCTGCCTCCGGGATTTTTTAAACGTCTATGAAGAGCTGGACGGCCATTACCGGATCTATGAGGAAAACCGGGAGGACGGCTCCTTCCTGGTGCGCCTCTTCTGCGTGGATCCTTCCCGGCTCCTTTCCAGATGCATGGATCAGGGAGCCAGCACCATCCTGTTTTCGGCCACGCTCCTTCCTGTCCGGTATTATAAGACCCTGCTTTCCGGAAACCAGGAGGATTACGCGGTGTATGTGAATTCGCCGTTTCCAGAGGAAAACCGCCTCCTTATGGTGGCGGAAGACGTGAGCAGCCGCTACACGAGACGCAGCCCGTCAGAATACCGGAAGGTGGCGGACTATATCCGGATCGTCACCCAAAGCCGGCCGGGAAATTATATGGTGTTTTTTCCTTCCTATCAGTATATGGGCGAGATCGAGGAGATCCTGGAGGAGGAGCCTTTGAAGGCGGATCTGCTGGTCCAGGGCCAGGGGATGGGAGAAGCGGAAAAGACAGAATTCCTGGAGGAGTTTGAAAAGGAGAGGAGCCATTCCCTGGCCGCCTTCTGTGTCATGGGCGGCGTCTTTTCGGAGGGCATCGATCTGAAGGAGGAGCGGCTCATCGGGGTCATCGTGGTGGGCACGGGGCTCCCCATGGTCTGCGTAGAGCAGGAGGTGCTGAAGGGGTATTTTGATGAGACAGAGGAGAAGGGTTTTGATTTTTCTTACCAGTATCCCGGCATGAATAAGGTCCTCCAGGCGGCCGGGCGGGTGATCCGGACGCCTGGGGACCGGGGAGTGATCCTTTTGCTGGATGACCGGTTTTTAAGAATGGATCATCTGGAACTGTTTCCCAGGGAATGGGAGCGTTTCCAGGTGGTGAACCGGGGAAATGCGGCCCGGTGCCTGGAGGATTTCTGGAATGGAAGGGAGCCCTAGGGCCATTTTACAGCATATCCATGAATTGTTTGGCCGCCTGGGATAAGGGGACCGAGCCGTTGGAGGCCACCACCAGCTTTCTGGCCGGAAGGCTCTGGGCCAGCTTAAGGATATAAAGCTGGGATTCGTCGGCGGGAATGCAGAAATCCGGCACAAAGGCGATCCCCAGGCCGATGCGGGCCAGATCGATGAGCAGGTCGTTGCTGCTCAGCTCGATCTCCGGCACCAGATCCAGGTGGGAGCGCTGGAACATGGAGTGGAGGAACTCGCTGGTGGTGCTTTTCCGGTCCAGCATCATGATGGGGTACTCCTTTAGCTCCTCCAGGGTCAGGATCTGATCCGTCAGGGGAAAGGCCTCGGCATTGGCCACGAACACATCGTGGAATTCGTGGATGGCCCGGACGCTGTGGCTGGCTAAAAGCCCGGAGTTGGGGTAGTTGCTTAGGATAAAATCCACCTGGCCGTTTTCCAGGACGTGGGCGCACTCGATGGAGGTAAAGTTAAACACCTTGATGTGGACGTTGGGGTAGGCCT
>ULQT01010389.1_pt1 | contig 9724 bp, 6 predicted proteins | sample 1954791 | NCBI WGS metagenome assembly ULQT01 (sample SAMEA4835663, study PRJEB28245) | human gut metagenome | biome: gut microbiome; material: fecal sample | place: Denmark | collected 2008 | reverse complement strand
ATATGATATAATGAAATTGAGAATTATGTTATGAGGAGGTTTTGTTATGAAAAAAATTGTTTCAGTATTTTTGGCATTCTCATTGTTGGGAGTTCCTGTATATGCACAAAGTAATTATTCTCAGGAGGATTTGATAATCCAAGCAAAGGAAGTCTGCCAAATAGATGACAGCTTTGCAGACTTTGAAATAGTATCAGCTGAAGAACAATACGGTATGAAATTATATAATTGCAGGTGGTCAGACAAGGAAAGTAAGAAAAGTGCAGAAGTTGTAATAGGCAGTGACGGCATTATATATAGCTATTATTACTACGACAGATCTCAGGAGAAAAAGAGTAAGGTATACACTGACATTGAGGGAAGAAAGTCTGCTGAAACTTTTCTGAAAAAGGCTTTAAAAGAAAGGTATGATGATTTAGAGTTTAATAAATGCTTCAACGATTCTGACAGGTATAGTTTTATCTATAAGATTAAGTATAATGATGTTGCTTACAGTAATACATACGTGAACATAAGTGTGGATAAGTATAATAATAGAGTTACAGATTATTATTTCCCTGAAAGTATTATAGGTGTGAAAAACAGCAGTTTTGAAAACACAAAAGCTATTTCTGAAGCTGAAGAAGTAATGAAAAATAATATTCAGTTAGGATATAAAGCTAATTTTGACTATGATACAAAGGAATATGACGTTAAACTTTTATATCGTATGAAGGATTATCTTTTAAGAGCTGATGATTTGACCTCTTTTGCATACAATGATATGTATCAGTATGCAAAGGGGGGAACAATTGAAAATGCCAGTGCAGATTTGGCTGTGGAAAGTCTTTCTCCTGCTGAAATAGAGGGTATAGATGATTTAAAAAATGCAATTGCACCTGATGAAGCTATAAAAATTTATAACAGGTTATTTAGTGATTCTGTGACAGAATCACAAGTTACAATAAGTTATAATAAAGCATTTGACAGAGATGACTATTATTTAAATATAAAAAACAATGACAGTGACAATTATTTCTATTGTACAATTGATGCTGAGGGAAGATTGGTATCTTACACAACGAATTTTGATACTAATGAGGAAAATGCAAACAGCAAAAATTCAAGTGAAAAGGCAAGAAATGCAGCTCAGTCAATGTTAAATAAATTTAATTATGGATACAAGACTACAGAACTTATGGAAAACAAAAACAATTTTGAATATGGTATATATTCATTTAACTGTAATGTTATAAGAAACGGGCATATTTCTTTTGACGAGCGAATTGATATAAATACTGATTCTAACGGAAATATTATATCTGTATACGCTCAGTATTTGCCTGATGAAATATTCAATTTAAACACAATAAATGTATCAGCTGAACAGGCATTTGCAAAAGCAGAAGATAAATACGATTTTAAGCCATACTATAGTATTAAAACAAAGTACAGTGATTCTTCTCAGAGTTATGAGGCTGTCCCTGTTTATGGATTTGATGAATTATTCAGCATTGACGCGTCTACAGGGGAGTTTCTTGACTTTTACGGAAATACAATTATTGAAGATGGTGTTAAATTATATACTGATTTAAATAATCAGTGGTATGCTGAGGAAGCAATTAATCTTGCCTATATGGGTTATGCGTTTAAGGGTGATGAATTTAAGGGTGATGAACCGCTGACTTACGGTGATTTAAAAGAACTCAACAAGTCAAATTATTACAGAAACATTAATTTGGATAACTATGATCAGAATGCAACAATGACACGATATGAGTTTGCTGAGTATTTGTTGGATACAATGGATATTAAAAATATTAATAAATACAATGAAATATTTATTAAACCTTTTGATGATGTATCTTATCAGTATACAGGTACAATTGCTATATTAAAGGCAATGGGTGTTGTAAACGGCGAGAGCTTCAGAGGTAACGATACGATTACCAGAGGGGAAGCTGTTGTTATGATATACAGATGTCTTACGGCGGAATGATTATAGAAAAAATTATGATATAATTTAACTTTAACTGTTTATAAGTTATAATATTGCAATTAGGGTACAAAAAAATGACTGTCAAAAGACAGTCATTTTTTATGTTATATTATATATTATTCTGATACGTATGCCATAAGAGCGATGTGTCTTGCTCTCTTAATAGCAGTAGTTAATAATCTCTGATGCTTTGCACAGTTACCTGTAATTCTTCTAGGTAAAATCTTACCTCTTTCAGAAACAAACTTTCTTAACTTAGCTACATCCTTGTAATCAATAGAAGTTGTTTTTTCAGCACAGAAAACGCAAACCTTCTTTTTTCTTCTGCCACGTTTCTTATTAATCATGATTAAGAATCCTCCTTACTTTAAAATTCAACAAAATAATTAAAATGGTAAATCTTCGTCTTCAGCATCGCTGTCGATGCTAAAACCAGCTGTAGGAGCAGGAGTACTTGGCTGTGAAGCCGGTGCCGGAGTAAATCCTGCACTTGCAGAACTTGAACTTTCAGCTTTTGTTTCACAGAATTCAAAGTCTTCAACCACTACATCGGTTGAATATCTCTTGTTGCCTTGCTGATCTGTATAGCTGCTAACCTGAAGTCTTCCGGTTACAGCAATTCTGTTACCCTTACGGAAATACTGCCCAATACTTTCGCCGCGTTTGCCAAAACATACACAGTTAATAAAATCAGCGGTTGGTTCACCTTCCTGTCTGTTTCTTGAGAAAGGTCTTTCAACTGCGACAGAAAATCTGCATACTGCCAAAGGCTCGGCTGCTTGAGTATATCTAACCTCGGGATCTCTCGCCATTCTTCCTAACAATATAACTCTGTTCATATAGGCGACCTCCTTTGATTAAGCTTCTTCCTGAGCAACGATTAAGTAACGAAGAACCTTTTCATTAATACGCATACGAGACTCGATTTCAGCAGGAGCTGAAGTCTCTGCACTGAAAGTAATAAAGTTATAAAAACCTTCATTTACTTTCTGAATTTCGTAAGCAAGTCTTCTCTTTCCCCAGTCGTCAACATTTTCTACAGTACCGCCAAATCTCTCAATAAGAGCTTTAACGCTTTCCTTAGCTGCATTTAATGCTTCTTCATCTAAAGATGGGGAATAAACTACACAAAGTTCATACTTTTTCATCTTTCTTTGCACCTCCTTTTGGTCTTTGGCCCTTGCTTTTACAAGAGCAAGGAGTGATGTCTGTAACATCACACAAAGTGTATTTTACCAAAATAAAATATTAATGTCAAGATTTTTTTGAAAAATATAATTATACATACATTAATATAAGGAAGAAAAGGATACAGCAATCAGAAAAATAAAGTGAAAATATCATAAAAATAGGATTAAGAAATTTTTGATAAGAATTATAAAAAAATACTTGACAAATAGGTGTCCGTAATGTATAATTATTCTTGTCGCTGCACAAAGGTGACTTGAATACAATTTGCCCAGATAGCTCAGTTGGTAGAGCAGAGGACTGAAAATCCTCGTGTCGGCGGGTCAATTCCGTCTCTGGGCATTGTTTAAAATATGCGGGTGTGGTACAACGGCTAGTACATCAGCCTTCCAAGCTGAGGACGAGGGTTCGACTCCCTTCACCCGCTTTTTGTTTTGTTTATGCGCGAGTGGCTCAGTGGTAGAGCATCGCCTTGCCAAGGCGAGGGCCGCGGGTTCGAATCCCGTCTCGCGCTTTTTTATTTTTAGATAGCTTATGAAGCTATCTTTTTTGTTTTTTGTAGTATGATACAAAAAAATACTATTTATTTTGTATAAAATAACCAAAAATAAAAAAGGGACTAGTAATTCTGTTTTTTATTTGGTATAATAGGAATTAATCAAATTATGTGTATATATAAGGAGGCAATAAAAAATGAAAAAGAAGTTATTAAGTATAATTTCAATTGCAATGGCAATGACAATGACTGTATCTACTTTCGCCGCAACTCCAAGAGGTGCAGGTGATGTAGACGGAGACGGTAAGATAACTGCTAATGATGTTCTTATGATATTAAAGGGTCTTGCTGATACTAATCCTGAGGCTAATGTTGACGGACGTAATGGTATAAACGGCAGTGATGCTAATGTATTATACAGAACAATTCTTCAGCCTAAGACTGTAAGTGAAGACCTTATGTTTAAGGCTTATACTGAAAATTACAGCCTTGGCAAGAATCCTGTAAGCATAATTGAGGGTGCTGACAAACTCGGTTCTACTGTAGTTGCAGGTGACAAGGGTATGGGCGTTGTTGATGATGCTGTTTCAACTACAAGTGATACAACAATTAAGGGTGCTATTGATTCTTTAGTTAGTTTAGTTAATGAATCAAGTGCTGCTAACATATCAAGTCAGTTAGACAAGATTTATTTTACAAGTGCAGCAAAGGGTGATGTTTACTTAAGAGCTGAAGATGGTTGGTCAATGTTCTGCTATGCTGTACAGCCAATCATTCCTATGGATGCAGAAACTGCAGCTATTTGCAACAAGGCTCCATCATCAGATGAGGACTTAAATAATCCTGCTTTAAAGGCAAGATATGACGCATTAAAGGAAATTAAGGCTTTAGTTGTAAGTGACAAAACTTTAACAGCTGATGATATTAAGACAATCAAGGAAGCTGCATACAGAGCTTTCCCAGCTGATATGACAGAAACTGAAATTAAGGAAGCTGCTCAGAGAGTATTGGATATAATTGGTACAAGATTTACTCTTACAGCTGAAATTAAGGGCAATGTTGAAACAATTACTCCAGACGGAGCATTTGTAAATGGTTTAGTTAGCTTAGCTCAGTATGATACAAAGACTATGGCTGATTACAGAAATACATTTGGCGATAAGCTTGTAATATCTGTAACTAACAATGGTTCAGGCAACACAGTAAGTGCTGTATTTGAAGTTGCAGTTGTAGCTAATGCAGGTTCTACACCTGTTGAGCCAACTACTGTTACAGAAGCAACAACTGAAGCTACTACAGCTGAGGCAACAACTGTTACAGAGGCAACAACTGAAGCTACTACAGCTACAGAAGCAACTACTGAGGCTCCAACAGAAACAACTACTGAAGCTGCTTATGCTTATGTTGCAAGTGCTAATGTTGATAAAGATGGAATTGTAATTGACAATAATAAGGCAACTGTTGTTGCTGGACAGACATTAGGTTATACAGCTTCTACTGAGACATTTGAAATTGGCGGCGGTGTATTCTCTAACTATGTAAAAACTAGTAGTGCGAACACAATGTTAGTTGTTGATGGTCTTGATAATGGTGCAAGTAAAGCATATCGTATTGCCTTTACTGTAACAGCAAAGGAAGATATGGAACTTACAGTATATTGCAAGGCAAATAAGGGAAAGGCTAATTACATTTTATCAGGTGATATAACTCCTGGTAGTACTTCAGATAATCCAGGTCAGGCTACAATTGTTGATGGAATAGACAATGTAAATGGTGAAGCCTCTGTTTATGATACAATGAAGGCTACTGTTAAGGCTGGAGAAACTGTGTATGTTGCTGGTAAGGGTTCTGACATTGTAGTTTATGCAGTTGATGTAAAATAATTTAGATTAAATATTTAATAAAAGGAGAGATTGCCTTGGTAATCTCTCCTTTTAAGTAATAAGGATTTATTGGAGGTTGGTTATATGAAATTAAAATGGATAGCTGCTATGACTTTGGCAGTAAGTGCAGTATTTACTACATTTGCTTTTGCATCGGAGAGTAAGGGCTTTAATGATGTTGACTTTTCAACTGAGCAGGGAAAAGCAATTGAAAAGATGTACAGCGTTGGATATTTAAAAGGATATAATGATGGTTCATTTAAGCCTGAGGCTACTATAACAAGAGCTGAACTTACCAGAGTATTTAATCAGGTGTTTGACTATAAGCTAAATGAGGAAAAAGCAAGCAGTATGGAGAAGTTCTCAGATGTTGAGGAGAGTGCTTGGTATTATAATGATGTAAGAATTGCTCAAAGCAATGGCTATATTAATGGATTTAATGACAATACATTCAGACCACAGGACAACTTTACACGTCAGCAGACTTGTGTTGTTTTAGCTCTTGCAGCAGGATTGCAAAGTCCTACTACAGATATTGTTATTAATGATGAAGTGTCACCATGGGCAGAGGCTTATGTAAAGGCTTCTATTGCTGACGGTGCATTTGAATTGGAAGAGGGAAATAAATTCAGAGGAACTGTTAATATAACAAGAGGTGAGGTTTGTCAGGCTCTTGCAAAGTATGTTGTGATAGAATCTGAAGTTGTAACTAATGAGCAAGGAGAAGCCGTGACAAATGCAGAAGGAGAAACAGAGACATCTACAAAGGTAGTTGCAAAACCTTCAGGTAATTCAGGTTCAGGAACTTCAGGCGGAGGAAATTCTTCAAATAATAACAACTCAAACAATACAGTTGTGACAACAGAAAGTTCAACAGAAAAGACTACTGCGGAAGTAACTACTTCAGTAACTGAAGCTACAACAGAGGCTACAACTAAAGTAACAACAGAAGCAACTACTGAAGCTACAACAGAAAAGGTTGAAATCAAACTTAATGATGAAGAAGTTGCTGCTCTTAAAAATGTTATTGATGATACAAAATATACCTTGATGTATATGGTGAAAACCAGTGATGAAAAGGCAGTGGCACAATATATGCTTAATGCTATGGAAAATTATTTAGCTGACAATAGCTATGATGTCTCAACTGCTATAGGTGAAGCAAAACAGATGTATTATGCTTTGAGTGCGGAGGAAAGGGCTGATTTTAAAAACTGCTTGCTGTCAAGCTATAATATGGTTGAAGTGAGTTTGTTGAAAGATGTATTTGCTCCGTTTTTGTAAAATAGATTAAAATAAGTTATAATATTTATTTAATTTCATAAATTGTTATTTATCTGCCGCAGAAATGATGTATGCGGCAGATTTTTTGTATAGTTAAGAGGTAATGATTTGAAAATTAGTGTATTGCGGAGAGAAAAAAGATAATGACAAGAGTAGATACTTGCATTATCAGTGATTTTAAATACAACTTGTGAAAAAAGCGGTTAATTTGCTATATCGGAACAGTTGATGAAAATAAAGTGTTAATGAAAAAATAAAATTATTTCTTTCTTGTGGTTTAATAAGGTAAAAACAGGCTACATCGTCAAATATTTTTAAAAGTATATTTACATTGTGCTAAATAATGATTACGAGGTGTGTTATAGTAGATGTTTTGATAAAAATAACCGCCCTATCTGGTACATAGAGCAGTTAAACTGATTTAATAAAATATGTATGAGGTACAACAGTTCAGCTGCTCTTTCTTGTGATTTAATAATAGCAAAAAAGAATTGTAGTATCAAAGAATGGTTGAATGTACTTAGACACAGGACTTAAAAATTAAATAATTATGGTTGCAAAAGGAACAGATTGTGATATAATAAAAACAAGATAGGCTGCACTTGGAAAAATATTAATTTTAAGCATATATTTTGGCTTATTTACTGGGTTTATTGGAAATGTGGTAAAATAAGAAATGGCTTATTTACTGAGGTTTAAGAGAAACAAGTGTTGTATTGAAACTCTTCTGCTGTTGGTTTGGTTTTAGAATACCTAATAAGTTTAAGAGAAACAAGTGTTGTATTGAAACCAATAATGATGCGGTACTTTTGTTAATACGCAACTGCGTTTAAGAGAAACAAGTGTTGTATTGAAACTATATAAGACTGTCCTACAGCTCAATAATAGGAGCTTGTTCAAGAGAAACAAGTGTTGTATTGAAAATAAAGACCAGGGAATCGTCCCCTGGTCTTTATAAGATAAGAAAAGTTTTATATCATAAGTAGACATTAAAAAGGTTCTTTATGATGTGAAAGTATTGTAAAATTTGTATATATATGTTATATTATAAACTGGAAGTTAGTTAAAGAGTGGTTTTCCACTTCCCTTATATTTTATAGAAGGGTGGTGGTGGCTTATGAGTACATACGAAGTTTTATCATTATTGATAGGTTTTGGAATGCTTATAATCGCAATTTTGGGTACAAAAAAATAACCACTCTCCGGCAAAAGTTTGTGGTTATTTTTGTTAAATAACGTATAAGTGGAAACCGCTCTGGCTAGCTTCCTTTTGTATCCTTATAATAACATATATATATTGTAATGTCAAGTATAAGGGTTAAAGGGAAACTGATTAAAATGTAAATTATAAGCTGTACTATAAATTTACTAAATAAATCATAGTTGCAAAAGGAACAGATTGTGATATAATAAAAACAAGATAAGCTGCACTTGGAAAAATATTAATTTTAAGCACATATTTTGGCTTATTTACTGGGTTTATTGGAAATGTGGTAAAATAAGAAATGGCTTATTTACTGAGGTTTAAGAGAAACAAGAGTTGTATTGAAACTCAGAAATTGCATTTTTAGAACCTAAATAAGATAAAGTTTAAGAGAAACAAGAGTTGTATTGAAACAGTATGTTCATATCGCACCTTGCATCTTTGTAAAGAGTTTAAGAGAAACAGGAGTTGTATTGAAACGTTGCATAGGACACACTATATTCTCCAGTTGAAAGTTTAAGAGAAACAAGAGTTGTATTGAAGCACACCATATATACGTTTAAAATAAGTACCATTCTTAACGTTTAAGATAAACAAGAATTGTATTAAAGCATAAGACCAGGGAACCGTCCCCCTGGTCTTATTGTGTAAAATAATATTTACAATGTGTGTTAAATATTGTATAATAATTGTAAGCAAGAGGGAATGACGGGCGGTTGTTCCTCCTCCTATTCTGAAAAGAAAGGAGGCTGAAAGTATGAGTAATGAAATTCTATATTTGACTTTATTAATTGTACTTATTATTTTAATAAAAAAATAACCGCCCTATCTCACACATAGGACGGTTGTGTACTTGAAAGTACATAAACTCTATTGTGAGGTACAACCGTTCGGTTGCTCCCTCTTGTGATTTAATAATATCATAAAAGAATTGCAATGTCAAGGTATGGTTGAATGTACTTAGGCACAGGACTTAAAAATTAAATAAATCATAGTTGCAAAATAAACAGATTGTGATATAATAAAAACAAGATAGGCTGCACTTGGAAAAATATTAATTTTAAGCACATATTTTGGCTTATTTACTGGGTTTATTGGAAATGTGGTAAAATAAGAAATGGCTTATTTACTGAGGTTCAAGAGAAACAAGAGTTGTATTGAAACAATTCATATACCGTATTTATTAGCAACTTTTGCAATGTTCAAGAGAAACAAGAGTTGTATTGAAACACCTTTGGAAACTCATATATATTATCTTCAATTAAAGTTCAAGAGAAACAAGAGTTGTATTGAAACATAAGCAATTTACCCACAAAAGATTTAACACTTTTGTTCAAGAGAAACAAGAGTTGTATTGAAACAATGAACGCTTCGAGCACAAATAACGGAGGGTACAAGTTCAAGAGAAACAAGAGTTGTATTGAAACAGGTATAGCAAACAAGCTAACAGACGACAAGGTTCGTTCAAGAGAAACAAGAGTTGTATTGAAACATTGCTTCTTCGCTGTCAGCTTCCTCTAGTCCGGTGTTCAAGAGGAACAAGAGTTGTATTGAAACACAAGCTTTTGCAAAAATCCATTACCTATTAAACTGTTTAAGAGAAACAAATGTTGTATTGAAACTATATATATTGAGGATATGCACAGTCACAAGTGACAGTTTAAGAGAAACAAGAATTGTATTAAAGCATA
>ULQT01024069.1_pt1 | contig 9727 bp, 6 predicted proteins | sample 1954791 | NCBI WGS metagenome assembly ULQT01 (sample SAMEA4835663, study PRJEB28245) | human gut metagenome | biome: gut microbiome; material: fecal sample | place: Denmark | collected 2008 | reverse complement strand
TTTATTTAAAATATTATATATGAAACAGAAGGAGGCTTCACTTTGATAGAGGTAAAAAATTTAACCAAAAAGTTTGGACCTCACACAGCAGTTGACAACATATCATTTAGCGTCAATGACGGTGAAATCGTTGGTTTTTTAGGACCAAACGGAGCAGGCAAAACAACAACTATGAATATGATGACAGGGTTTATTTCATCAACGGAAGGAACTGTCAGAATAAATGGTTTTGATATACTTGAAGAACCCGTTAAAGCAAAAAAGCAGCTTGGTTATCTTCCCGATACACCGCCTGTTTACGGTGATATGACCGTTAAAGAATACTTGGAATTTGTGTGCGACTTAAAAAAGGTTAAAAAAAGTGAAAGAGACTTTATGATAAAAGACATCATATCGACTACTAAACTTAATGATGTTTTTAACCGACTGATAAAAAATCTTTCAAAGGGCTACAGACAAAGGGTAGGACTTGCCCAGGCACTTATAGGAAATCCCGATGTGCTTATTCTTGATGAACCAACATCAGGTCTTGACCCTAAACAGATAATTGAAATGAGGGATTTAATTAAACGCCTTGGCAAAAAACACACTGTTATTTTAAGCTCACATATTTTAGGCGAAGTAAGTGAAATATGCAGCAAAATAATAATTATTAACAAGGGAAAAATTGTCGCAATGGACTCTACAGATGAACTTATTAATATGTCAGGAAACTCTGCACAGCTTATTACAATAAAAGGAGATCCATATACCGCCGTTGAGAAATTAAGACAATGGAGTGCAATCTCATCAGTAATTATAGATAAAGATAACAACGACGGAACATTTGACATTAAAGTTTATGGCACTGACAACAGTGATATCAGAGAAATAATTTTTGCTGCTATGGCAGAGGAGAGGATTGCAATACTTATGTTTAAACCTCTTTCAAGCGGACTGGAAGAAGTTTTTCTTAATGTAATAAACGGAAATTTTGAAAATGATGAAATTAACAAAAAAGAAGAAGAAATTTCAATAGCTTTTGCCGAAGGTGGCATTGACAATTACGATGACGAGGAGGTCGGCAAATAATGATTTCCATTCTAAAAAAAGAACTAAAAAACTACTTTAACACAATTACAGGATATGGCTTCTTGGGATTTTTAGTATTGATTACAGGCTATTTCTTTATTTCACAAAATATTGTTGCCGCAAATGCCAACTATAATGAAACACTTGCCGGTTCAATGATTATGTTCTTAATCCTTGTACCTGTACTCACCATGAGACTGTTTGCAGAAGAAACAAGGCAAAAAACAGATCAGCTCCTGTTTTCAGCTCCTGTTAAAATAACTGATATTGTTGCAGGAAAATTTTTTGCAGCTGCATTATTATATCTATTAGGTATAGCAATAACCTTAGTGTTTCCTTTCATATTATCCCGATATGGGAGTATTGACTGGGGTATGACATTTGTTGGTTTATTTGGTTACATTATGATGGGAGCATGCCTTATAAGCGTTGGGCTTTTTATATCAGTTCTTACAGACAATCAGATCGTAGCTGCTGCTGCTACATTCGCCACCGTATTCTTACTTCTTATGATGGATAATATTGCATCGTCAGCACCGATTTCTGTTTCTTCCTCAATTATGTTTATTATAATTATAATAATTGCAGTTTCTCTTACTGTATATAACAGCACAAAAAACATTGCATTATCAGGTATATTTGCACTTACAGGATTTGTTATTACTGGAGTATTATACCTTTTTAAACCAAATCTTTTTGACGGCGTAATTATTAGCATACTCGGATGGTTTTCTGTACTTAACAGATTTGAAAATTTTTATATGGGTATTATTTCAATATCTGATATAATTTATTATATTACGTTCTCATTGGCATTTTTATATCTTAGCGTAAATGTTATTGAGAAGAGAAGATGGAGCTAGGAGGCAGCTATGAATAAGCTATTCAATGATAAAAGACTTAAGTATGGTACATACTCCGTGGTTGTTACTCTGATATTTGTTGCCATACTTATAATAATTAACTTGATAATAGGACAATTTAACAAGTCATTTGATTTTACAAAAGAAGAAATTTTTTCATTATCAGACGAAACTAAATCTGTACTTGATAATGTTCAGGTTGATATAAATGTTTACACGCTTTTTAAAACAGGCAGCTCAGAAGCTGTTATAGGAAGAGTGAACCAAATAATTGATAAATATGCACAGGCAAATGAACATATTAAAGTTGAAAACAGAGATTTATACTTACACCCGGATTTTGCTAAAAAATATTCTTCTGAAAACGTAAGCGTTGATGTAAACAGTATTATTGTTGAAAGCGGAGATAAATTTAAAGTTATTAGTTATAATGACTACTTTAACAATAATGGCAGATTAAATCTCGAGTCAGCTCTTACCAGTGCATTGCAGTTTGTGAATATGGAAGTATCCCCAACTGTTTATTTTGTAACAGGTCACGGAGAACCTGACAGTACAAACTTTACTTCTTTAAATGATCAGCTTGAGCTTGCAAATTACACAGCAAAAACAATTAACCTTCTTGAGTCTGAAATACCTGCCGATTGTACAGTACTCTTCATTACACCGGTAGACAGAGATTACTCACAGGCTGAGGCCGATAAAGTGTTAAATTATTTAAATAATGACGGCAGAGTATTTATGCTTTTAGGTGGTATTGACACAGAAAAGTCCCCTAATCTTATGAGTATTTCTCAGGCTTATGGTATTACTCTTGAAAACGGTTATGTATACGAAGGAGAAGAATCTTCCTATATGCTCTACCCATACGCTGTGCTTCCTGAACTTAAAGAGCACGATATCAACAGTTCACTTATTTCCAAGGACTATCATACTCTTGCTGTAGCCTGCCAAAGTGTAAAAAACACAGAATTTCAAAAGCAGGGACTTGTAATAGAACCTTTACTTACTACAAGCAGCAAATCATATATAAAGGCAAACGGCAATCAGTCTGCAAACAAAGAACAAGGAGACATTGAGGGACCTTTTAATATTACAGTAGCTGTAACAGATTCCAACTACACAGATAAAGAACATACAACAAAACTTATAATATCAGGAGGCAGCTATTATCTTATTGATCCTAACACAGATTCAATGGTTAATAATGCTAACTCCACATTTGTTGTAAACGCTGTCAACTGGCTCAATGATAACACAGACAGCATATATATTGCAGCTAAAAGTCTTCAAAATCCTTCTATTGTTGTAGATGCAGGTGCTGCTGCCAAAATCAAAATTATAAGCTGGTTTATATTGCCTGGCATTCTATTTGCTGCAGGATTTATTGTTTGGATAACAAGGAGAAACAAATAATGAAGAAAAAAATATATATTTTAATAAGTGCGGTAATTTTGCTTTTGGCATTACTGCTCATCTATTTGTTTGTATTAAATAAAAGCACAGGCAAAACGCCTGATGATGAACAATCAGACAGCGTCGATATGACTACCCTGGGAACACAGATAACATCTATGAACAATGTAGATACCTTTACACTTGATAATAAAAATGGAAATTTTGTATTTTATAAATCAGCTGATATATGGAAAATTAAAGGTTATGAAAACACTTTCAATACATCGGTAATAAATAATATAGAAAGTGTATTTACTGGGTTGTACTCAACACAAATTATCGAAGAAAATGCACAAGATTTAACAAAATATTCTCTCAATCCGCCTATTGCTCAAGCTTCAAGCGGAGATTTAAAAATTAATTTAGGAAGTATAACAACAGATGGAAAGTATTACTATGTAAGTCTTAATAATGAAAACACAGTTTACATGGTTAATTCTGCCAGAGTAGACTGCCTGCAATATGGCTTAAACGATTTCATAGACAAATCCCTGCCTAAAATAAACAGTGATTCAATACAAGAAATTTCAATAGACTACAAAGATAAAGATGACATACTTATTAAATATGACAAAGATAATCCTATTGCACGAGAGTATTCAGAAAAGAATGGACTTGCAACTTTAGTAATGGAAAAACCCGTTGGAAATATGCTTGTATACCCTTATAATTTGCAGTCAAGCATATTAATGAATTTAAACAGTTTAAATGTTTCTGATTTAGTTAATATAGCACCTGCAGACTTGTCTGAATATGGTTTAGATAAACCACTGTGCACAATTTCTCTTGCAGATAACGAAAATACTATTATCGTAAAGATAGGGAACTATGTACCGGATACCGAAAACAGCTATTCTTATGTTATGATAAATGACCGCCCCGAAGTTTTTACAATGGAGTATAGAGCATTAAAGCCCTTTGTCAATGCCTCAATAGCCGACTTTGTAGAAAAATTTGTTTCATTGTATCAACGTTCAAAAGTAAACAGAATTATTATTGAGAGTGATAAAACATATACAATTGACTTCAAGGCAGAAGGCGAAAATGACTATAAAGAAATAGATGGTGTTACAAAGGATTACAGAAACAGTTATATTAATGGAGTACTTATAGACAAAGACACATTTACAAATTTTTATGAATTACTTGTAGGAATAGGCTTTGACAATATGATAAGTGAAACTTATAAAAATGATAATCCCGCAGTTACAATTACATTTGAATTAAGTGACGGAAGCAAAGATACTGCACAATATTATGATTATGACAGCAGCTTTTATATAGTAAACAAAGGTAATGATACCTCCATGCTTGTGTCAAAGCAAACTGTACGAAAAGTTATTAATATGGCAGAGAATTTAATAAACAAATAGTCTTTAATTAGTCTTTAATTTTATGACCGAAGAATATTTTTCTTCGGTCGTTTTTCTTTTTTGTTGAAACATATATTTTTATATGTTAAACTTATATATATAACAATATTATGGGGGGAACATTATGAAAACAAAAAGCAGGGCTTTACTTATATTTTTAAGCTGTGTATTTCTATCATTAGCCGTACTGGTGCCTTGTTTCAGTGCAGAAAATACCCCAGTTGTAAAAGTAGGATATTCAAACTTATATGATACAGTATATAAGAAAAGCAACGGAACATACAGTGGTTTTGCAGTAGACTATTTTGATAAAATATCAGAATATACAAATAAAAACTTTAATTACATCAACATTGAAAACACTCAGTACATTAACTTTTTAAAAGATAATAGCCTGGATATTATCTTTGGCATTGCAAAAACAAAAGAAAACGAGGAATATCTCTCATTTTCAAAATGCTCTCTATTTGACGAAAAATACTTTTTATTTGCAAAAGACAGTTCCAATATTTACTATGAAGATTTTGACACTATTAATAATACCAAAATAGGAACATTGAAAAATGACATACATATAAAAAATCTTAATGAATATGCCTATAAAAACAATTTTAATTACACACTTATAGAATATAATAGTATTGATGAACTCAGAAATGCAATTGGCGTAGGCGATATAGATATTATATACGGAGCAAATATTGAAGCCTTTTCATACCTGACACAAATTGCTCAGGTATACTCAAATCCTGTATATATTGCAGGAAAAAAAGACAGTAAAATAATTGAAGAAATAGATAAGGCAATTAACCAAATACTCAATGACAATCCCGATTTTATTCTCACTTTAAACAAAAAATACCTTACAACCTATAACAAAAAATTATGCTTAACAAAAGAAGAAACAGAATATATTAAAAATGCAGGCACAATACCTGTTGCTTTATCCAATGACTTAATTCCGTATGAATATATTGACAACAAAGGTAATTACGCTGGAATTATCACAGAAATATACAAATACATTAGTGAAAAAACCGCCCTTGAATTTGAATTTTTTGAAAGAAAATCAGATGAAGAGTTTAAAAATGACCTAGAAACAGGAAAAATAAAAATGACAGGTTTAGTTATAGATACTCCTGCTGTAAAAGATTATCTTAACATTAAAACTTCAAACAAACTTTTGACAATTACTCTATATATGGCAAGCCAGAATTCCAATATAATTGACAAGGAAAACGCTATATTGGTATTCTCAAATAAAACAATAAATTACGAAGATATTGCAAAAGGAATGGGGTACAGCAACTTTATAAAAGCAAAAACAACTGATGAATGTTTTGATATGGTTAAAATGGGAAAAGCAGATGCAACAATATTTCCTGATAAAACAATAGAAGTGTATTTAAATCATGCTTACTATTCAAAACTTTCCTCTGTTTCACTATTAAACACCACAAATAATTACTGTATAGGTGTTTACAACACAAAGGATAATAAAATACTTCTTTCAATTATTAATAAAGCAATTCATACTTTGTCAGCAGAAGAACTTAACAATATCAGGATGAATTGTTTTGCTGATGCCGTTTATCAAAAAAGTATAAAAGATATATTTTCTGAAAACAGCAGATTTATAATACCCGTTATTACTATATTATTATGCTTAATATTATTTATGAGCTACAGACAAAACAAAATTAAGTCTAAAATGAACGCAGCTCTTGAAAAGATGAATAGCAGTTTAAAAACAATCATAAATGAAAAAGAAGAAGCAAATGCAGCTAAGTCTGACTTTTTATCACGTATGAGCCATGACCTCAGAACCCCCTTAAACGGAATAATAGGAGCGTCAGAACTGGCTGCTGATGAAATTAACTCCAAAGAAGATGTTATAAACTATCTTAATCAAATTAATTCATCAGGAAAATTTATGCTGGGACTTGTAAATGATATACTTGATATGAGCCAGATTGAAAAAGGAAATGTTGAATTTAACCTTGAAAATTATAATCAGGAAAGCCTTATTTCAGATATTAAATCTATGTTTGAACCTCTCTGCAAGGCAAAAAATATAAACCTGTTAATAAAACAATCCGCCTTTAGAGTGAATGTATTAGTGGACATATTAAGGCTTAAACAAATTTTCTTCAACCTATTATCAAATGCAGTCAAGTATACGCCAAATGGGGGCACTGTTGAATTTATAATAGCAAATCAAACTTTTGATAATAACATAGAAAAAGTAACCTTTTTAATAAAAGATACAGGCATTGGTATGAGTGAAAAATTTCAGGAACATATGTATGATGCTTTTTCACGAGAGAAAACAGGAAATACTGTTTCTACTCAAGGTTCAGGGCTCGGCTTGCCAATTGCAAAAAGGCTTGTTGACCTTATGGGCGGAACAATTGAATGCAAAAGCGTTGTTGGAATTGGTACAACATTTACAATAACACTGCCGCTGATTATTGCCAATGACGATACCTCAGGAATAATAACAAATGATACATCAGGTGAAATTTGGTTTAATAAACAAAAAATTTTGTTAGCCGAAGACCATGACTTAAATGCTCTTATTGCACAAAAGCTCCTTGAAAGAATAAATCTCGTAGCAGAAAGAGCCGCCAACGGTGAAGAAGCTGTAAAAAAATTCACAGAACACAAAGAACAGTATTATTCAGCAATTCTTATGGATATAAGAATGCCTGTAATGGACGGAATTGAGGCAACAAAAAATATCAGAAACCTTGACAGAGCAGACGCTAAAACAATACCTATTATTGCTATGTCAGCAAATGCATTTAAGGAGGATATTGATAACTCAATACAGTCAGGAATGAATGAATACCTTACAAAACCAATTGATAAAAATATACTTTATAATACCTTGGCAAAATATATTATAAAGTAATTTTTACTGACGTTTTATTATAATTTTTACAATTATTATGACTTTTATTTATGCTGTCTTTTCATTAGATATAACATAAACAAAAAATAAACCGTGCCCGTTTATATATTATGTATAAACAGCACGGTTTATTTATTTAACTCTTTACTTTGCTGATATCTGTACTAACACCTACATAAATATCAAATGTTCTTCCCCAAGGAAATTTTAATGTATCTATAGATGCATTGTCTACAACAAACTCTTCATCATTAAATTTAAATACTTTACCTACAAATACATCTGTTACCTTTTTTGTATCTATTAAATTATAAAGTACCTGAGAATTAATTCTGTCCTGAACATTAGGTCTGTATCCCTTATTATTAAGGCTAAGCTTGCCGGACTTTGTATATATGCCGTCTTCTATTATATGCTGAATAAGTACCCTAAGCTGTGAAGAAAGCATTTCAGCAGGCCTTTTACTTGTCTCTTTAGCAATTGCTATAACTTGACTATGAGCTACACCAAGTCCGATTGCATTGCCATTTGTATTCCATGCTGAATACATATCAAGGTCAGACAGTGACAGCCCATTTCTGTTATAAAGAAGACTTTGAAATATCTTATTTTCAGATGCCCCGTTAAAAAGTTCAATTAATCCTATATTGCTACCATTTTTCTTTTCCCTTTTAAGCTTATCTATAGCTGATGCAGTCTTATCAACAGCAAGACTATAATCATAAACATATATACTTACAGGTGCATTTGTATACCTTCCTATATTTCCTTTAACAAAAGCATACGATGCTCTTGCAATGTTTCCCGGTTTTTTAACATCAAATGTTGCAACATCCTGATTTGTATCATTATATACAAAACTCATTTGTGCAGTCATATTTTTTCTTGAAGCATAATCTCTTGCATATATCAACTGAGGAACTTCATCTGTTCCATATATTATATTAACAAAGTCTCCGCTGCCTGTATTGGCTCTGCCAAGTTCCTGTTTTGAATAACTGTTTATAATATTCCTATGAATAGATGAAGCTCCTGTTTCCATATATGTACGTGCATAACTGTATTTTATAGGCGAATCATTTTCACACTGAATCCAATCTTCGCCCATTTTGTAAAAATAAGAAATAGAATCAGGTATTTGCAAATCATCATTACTTATTACAATCTGTTCAATTTTTCCCTCTTTTTGATATTTAAGCAATTGCTTAAATATCTGTGCAGTTGTTTCATAAGGTTTTATGTAGTAATCAACATACTGCTTATAAGGTGCCTTATTTTTAATATTCTTGTTAAAATAACCAAGAAAATCCCTTTCCCACTCTGTAAGGTTATCTTCACCCAGTTCTGCAGCTTTATTTGCAGCATAACTAAATTCCATAATATACTGTGCCGGCGTAACCTCACTGTATTTGCTTTTTATTTCATCATAATTTTTAATATCCTTATTATACTTTAAATAATAATAGCCTAAACCTTTAAGTTTCTCATCATTAAACCATATTTTGTTAAAACGTGTCTCAGGCAATGTTCTTGGCACAGACAAATTTACATAATATGTAGGCTCGGGAAAATCTGTAACAAGTTCATCAAGTTCATTTAACGCCTGCTTATAGTTTTTATAGTTTATTCCACAGCGGCTGCCTACAAGTCCATTTGTTATATATGATGAAGTATTTATTATAACGGTAGTGTACTTATTATTGTTTTTTCCCACAAGTGAATAAATTTCTTCTCTTACTTTTTCACTGTTTCCTAAGTGATTATCAGGTTCATAAGAAGAGAAGAAATCCAAACTTTCCTTAGATACACTTAAATACCTGTCATTTCCTATTTCTACAAGATTTGATAAGTATTCATCACTTATAGGTCTGCCGTCAATAGGTGCCGTTATAATAGTATTTGCATAAACAGGCAATGCAAATAAAATTGTAAAAATAAATGCAGTTATTATTTTTTTCATAAATCCTCCCAATTAAAAAACATCTTTACTATTAATTATCTCTTTACATTTTAACCTATGGACCGACATTTTTCAATAGCATATTACG
>ULQT01023835.1_pt1 | contig 9754 bp, 8 predicted proteins | sample 1954791 | NCBI WGS metagenome assembly ULQT01 (sample SAMEA4835663, study PRJEB28245) | human gut metagenome | biome: gut microbiome; material: fecal sample | place: Denmark | collected 2008 | reverse complement strand
TTAAAGCCTGTGGTCGCGGTGTACTCGTCGTTTTTACAGAGAGGCTACGATCAGATCCTCCACGATGTCTGTATCCAGGAGCTTCCGGTGCTCTTTGCCATCGACCGGGCCGGTCTTGTGGGCAGCGACGGGGAGACCCACCAGGGGATCTTTGATATCTCGTTTTTAAGCCTGGTTCCCGGAATGAGCATCATGGCGCCAAAAAATCTGTGGGAGCTGGAACGGATGCTGGAATTCGGCGTGGGCTTTGACGGTCCTCTGGCCGTCCGTTACCCGAGAGGACAGGCCTACCGGGGCCTTTCCGAATTTGATGCGCCGGTGGAATACGGAAAGGCGGAAATGCTTTTTGAGGAGAAGGACATCGCTCTTTTTGCCCTGGGAAGCATGGTCAGCACCGGAGAGCATGTGAGGGAAAAGCTGAAGGCCAGAGGATATTCCTGTACCCTGGTGAACGCCCGGTTTGTAAAGCCTCTGGACACGGATATGATCGACCGGCTGTGCAGGAGCCATAAGCTGATCGTCACCCTGGAGGAAAATGTGCTGCGGGGCGGCATGGGCATGTGCGCCACCCGGTACATCCATGAACACCATCCGGAGATCCATGTGATCCAGGTGGCTCTTCCAGACGCCTATGTGGAGCATGGGAACGTGTCGCTCCTGCGGGAGATGCTGGGGATCGACAGCGATTCAGTGATCAAACGGATCTTTACGGAATATTTAGATCTATATGACAGTCATGGAAATATGAAAATACAGAACAGTTTCGATTGTCCAAATAGTACAGAGAAGGAGCGTCGGGATCCATGAAGGAACGGTTAGACGTGCTGTTAGTAAAAAAGAATCTGGCGGAGTCCAGGGAGAAGGCCAAGGCGGTGATCATGGCCGGGATCGTCTATGTGGATGACCAGAAGGAGGACAAGGCCGGCTCCATGTTTGAGGAGACGGCAAAGATCGAGGTCAGGGGGAGCACCTTAAAATATGTGAGCCGGGGCGGTTTAAAACTGGAGAAGGCCATGACCCATTTCGGCGTGACCCTGGATCAGAAGATCTGTATGGACGTGGGAGCGTCCACCGGCGGGTTCACCGACTGCATGCTGCAGAACGGGGCTGTGAAGGTCTATTCTGTGGATGTGGGCCATGGACAGCTGGCCTGGAAGCTCAGGAACGACCCGCGGGTGGTCTGCATGGAAAAGACCAACATCCGGTATGTGACCCCGGAGGAGATCCCGGACCGGATCCAGTTCGTCTCCATTGACGTATCGTTTATCTCCCTTACCAAGGTCCTGGGGCCGGTGAAGGCCCTTATGGAGCCGGACGGCCAGGTGGTATGCCTCATTAAACCGCAGTTTGAGGCCGGCCGGGAAAAGGTCGGGAAAAAGGGCGTGGTCCGGGAGCGGTCCGTCCACCTGGAGGTGATCCGCATGGTGGCGGCTTTTGCAGGAAGTATCGGCTTCGAGGCCCTGCATCTGGAGTTCTCACCCATTAAGGGACCGGAGGGAAATATCGAGTACCTCCTGCATTTAAGAAACGATGCCAGCGGAAACGTTTACGAAAACAGCTCCATTGATGCGGAGGAGATCGTAAACCAGGCACATGAGACGCTGGATTAGGCGTTCCAGCGGGAGCAGCATATGAAACATTTTTATATCATTGTCAACGAAGATAAAGAAGATACAAAAGCCATGGGAGAGAGGATCTCCCGGTATCTGAAGGACCATGGATGCACCTGCAGGACATCCGGAGGCGTGTTCAGCAAGGGGAAACGGTTTACATCCGTTTCTGACGTGCCGGAGGATACGGAGTGCGTCATCACCCTGGGAGGAGACGGGACCTTTATCCAGGCGGCCAGGGATCTGGCAGGCACAGGCCTCCCCATTGTGGGCATCAACCTGGGGGACCTGGGCTATCTGACCCAGATGGGAAAGGGGGGCAATCTGGAGGAGCTTCTGGATGCCCTGCTTTCAGACCGTTATGAGATCCAGGAACGGATGATGCTTTCGGGCCGGGTATACCATAAGGGAAAACCGGCGGCCAGCCATATTGCCTTGAACGATATCGTACTGGCCCGGGAGGGGGACATGCGCGTCCTGAAATTTAAGATCTACGTCAACGGCCAGTTTCTGTATGAATACAGTGCCGACGGGGTGATCGTCTCCACACCTACGGGCTCCACGGCCTATAACCTGTCTGCAGGGGGCCCCATTGCCCAGCCGGACGGGGAGCTTCTGATCCTGACGCCGGTGTGCCCTCATACACTGACGTCCCGGACCATCGTTCTGGGACCGGAAAGCCGGATCCGGATCGAGATATCGGAAAAAAATGAAGGGTGCCAGGCAGCCGCCTTTGACGGGGGAACCAAGGTGGCGCTGACCCGTGGGGATTATATTGAGATCGAACGGTCCAAGATGGTGACCCGGGCAGTGAAGCTAGACGACCGGTCATTCCTGGATATCTTAAAGCACAAGATGTACGACGCATAGGGGAAGAGGGCGGAGCCGGCCGGGGCCGGAGCCGCAGATGGAAAAGGCAGAGCACGTTGTAACCGGAGGGATACGGAACAGTTACAGGAAAGGGGTAACAGACATGAAGGTAGACAGACACAGCAAGATCGTAGAGCTGATCGGCAAGTACCAGATCGAGACGCAGGAGGAGCTGGCTTCCTATTTAAAAGAGGCCGGATACCATGTGACCCAGGCCACGGTCTCCAGGGATATCCGGGAGCTGAAGCTTACGAAGGTGCAGAAGGAAAATGGCCGCCAGTGCTATTCGGTGATGCAGCATCAGAGGGACTTCGGGGAGAAATATATCCGCATCCTGCGGGACTGCTTCGTATCCATGGATATGGCCCAGAATATCCTGGTCATTAAAACTGTGTCCGGCATGGCCATGGCGGTGGCAGAGGCTTTGGATGTGATCGGCTTCCACGAGATCGTGGGCTGTGTGGCCGGAGACAATACCATCATGTGCGCCGTAAGGACTGTGGACGATACGATTCTTCTGATGGATAAGCTGAAAAAGATCCTGAATGAGCAGAATTGAGGTGATGGAATGCTGCTGGGCTTACACGTAAAAAACCTGGCCCTGATCGAAAAGGCCGAGGTGGAGTTTACCGGAGGGCTTAATATACTGACCGGGGAGACCGGAGCAGGAAAATCCATCCTCATCGGATCTGTGGGTCTGGCGCTGGGAGGAAAGGCGTCGAAGGACATGATCCGCCAGGGCGAGGACAGCGCCCTGGTGGAGCTGGCCTTTTCCGTGGACGATGAGAAGAAAAAAAACGCTCTGGAGGCCCTGGACATCGCGCCCGATGAGGACGGCCTCCTTATCATTTCTAAAAAGATCACTCCGTCCAGGACGGTCAGCCGGATCAACGACGAGACGGTGACCACCGCAAGGCTTAAGGCCGTCACCGGACTTCTCCTGGACATTCATGGACAGCATGAGCATCAGTCCCTTCTCCATAAGCAGAGGCATCTGGAGATTCTGGACGAATATTCCCGGAATGAAACGGAAAATCTGAAAAGAGACGTGGAGGAAGGCTACCGGAAATATCAGGTCCTCAGAGAGAAGCTTTCGGGCTTCCATCTGGATGAGGAGACGAGAAAGCGGGAGTCGGATTTTCTGCGGTTTGAGATCCAGGAGATCGAAAATGCGGCCATCCGCCCGGGAGAGGAGGAGGAGCTTTCTGCCGTCTGCCGGAAATTTTCCCACAGCAGGAAGATCGCCGAGGCCATGCAGACGGCGTTTATGGCTGTGGACGGAGCCGATCTGGGCCGTGCGGTGAAGCATGTGGAGAATGCCGCCGCCTATGATGAAAATTTAAACGATATTTTAAAAGAACTTTCTGATGCGGAGGACATCTTAAACGGTGTGGCCCGGTCCATTTCCGATTATATGAATGAAATGGAGTTCGATGAGGAAACCTTTAAACAGACGGAGGAGCGTCTGGACCGGATCCGCAGCTTGATGGCCAAGTATGGAAATTCGGAGGAAGCCGTTTTAAAAAGCCTGGAAGAAAAAAGGGAACGCCTTCAGGAGCTGGAAAACTATGAAGAGCTGGCAGCGCTGGCATCCAGGGAGCTTGAAGCCCAGACCCGGTCCATGGAGCAGCTTTGCGGGACCCTTTCGGAGGCCAGAAAGCGTGCGGCCCGGGTCCTGGAGGAACGGATCGGGGCAGAGCTCATGGACTTGAATTTCCTCCATGTGGATTTCCGGATCGATGTGAGGGATCTGGAGCATTTTACGGCCCAGGGCGCCGACGAGGTGGAATTTATGATCTCCACCAATCCGGGCAGCATTCCGCCCAGACCGCTGGGCGAGGTGGCCTCCGGCGGCGAGCTTTCCAGGATCATGCTGGCCATCAAGACGGTGTTGGCGGATACGGACGATATCCCCACTCTGATCTTCGACGAGATCGACACCGGCATCAGCGGGCGCACGGCCCAGAAGGTGTCAGAACGGCTTTCCTATATTGCCGGAAAGCACCAGGTTTTATGCATCACCCACCTGCCCCAGATCGCGGCCATGGCCGATACCCATTTTGAGATCCGGAAAACCGTGGAAAATGGAAAAACGTCCACCAGGATCCATAAGCTGGGAAAAGAGGAGCAGACCGAGGAGCTGGCAAGGCTTCTGGGCGGTGCGGAGATCACAGGCGCGGTGATTGAAAATGCAAGGGAAATGAAGCGGCTGGCGGAAAAGAAGAAGAGGGAGCTGCTGGAAGAAAGAAACGTCATCTAAAAACTGACAGGCTGAAAAGAGAAAAGGATCACATACTAGGAGAGGAGCATATCACTGCCCTCTCCTTTGCCGTTACTGGGGAAATTGCAGACGCCGTATGTTATGGACAGGGAAAAGCCGGGGCAGAATCATAAAGAAGAGGAGGTTTTGCCGTGACAAGAAAGGAACGACTGAGAAGGATCCTGGCCGGTGTCTTTTGTTTTTCTCTGGTCTTTACCATTGCGTTCACATGGGGCTATGTGAAGCTTGCAGTGCCGGACCGTCTGAACCTGGTGGTCAGCGAGGAGGAGATCTTCCATTTTACCCTGCCTCCAGGCGTCACCCTGGAGAGCGACAGCGAGGAGGTGGTCCTGGGGAATGCGTCCAACATCCCAGCAGGAAAGGTCCGGATCCAGACCACAGAGCCGGTGTCCATGTATGGCGCATCTGAAGGAAGCTACCACCTGGGAATGAAGCTTTTCGGGCTGATCCGCATGAAGGACATCCAGGTGGATGTGGTGGACGGGATGTATGCCGCGCCCTGCGGCGTACCTGTGGGGATCTATCTGAAGTCCAGGGGAGTCATGGTCGTTGGCACCGGGGAGATCGTCAACGATGCGGGCAACGTGGTGGAGCCGGCCTTCGGCGTTCTGAAATCCGGAGACTACATCGAGACAGTCAACGGACGGGAGATGGAGGACAAGGACGATCTGATCCAGGCCGTCAGCGCCAGCAGCGGAAGTCCCGTATCCCTGGAGGTGCGCAGGGACGGGGAGCTTTTAAAGGTGGAGCTGGAGCCGGTGCTGGCAGAGGATGGGACCTATAAGCTGGGGGCCTGGGTCCGGGACGATACCCAGGGGATCGGGACCGTCACCTACGTGGACATGAACGGCTCCTTCGGCGCCTTGGGCCATGGGATCAGCGACAGCGACACAGGAAAGCTGGTGGATATCCGGGAGGGAGAGCTCTACGATACCCAGATCATGGGGATCGAAAAAGGAACATCAGGAAAGCCCGGAGTCATGTCCGGGGTCATCTATTACGGAAAAGGTACAAAGCTGGGGGAAGTGACCGCCAATACAGAGGAGGGGATCTTCGGGACCGTCAACCGCCGGTTCCTGGAACGGTTCCAGTCCGAGGCTATTCCCGTGGGTTTCCGCCAGGACGTCCACAAGGGCCAGGCCTTTATCCGCAGCGACGTATCGGGGGAGGTGAGAGATTATGAGATCGAAATTCAAAAAGTGGATCACACGAGTCTTCAGAAAAATAAGGGGATGGTGATCCGCGTCGTGGACGAAGAGCTTCTGAAGCTCACCGGCGGCATCGTACAGGGCATGAGCGGCAGTCCCATCATTCAGGACGGCAAGCTCATCGGAGCCGTCACCCATGTATTCATCCAGGACTCCACGAAAGGATATGGGATCTTTATTGAAAACATGCTGGAGCATTGAGTCCAGGCTGAACAGGAGTAATAAGGAGGCGCTGCAAGCTTGCTTGCAAGCGTCTCCTTATTGCGAGTGTCCAATTTGGCGAAAGCCAAACACCGAGGAAAAGCGGAGCTTTTTCGAGGTGCCTGGACGGGTCAGCGGAACCGTAGGCAAGCCTGCTTGTAAGCGCCTCCTAATTGCGAGTGTCTAATTTGGCGAAAGCCAAACACCGAGGAAAAGCGAAGCTTTTTCGAGGTGGCCTGGACGGAGAAGCGGAAGAACCAATATGGCACGCTTTTTAACGATGCATACCATATTTGACTTTTTTTCAAAAAATATTGTATTTATTTATATTTTGTGATACTATATCCACACAATGAGTGGATACATAAGGAGAACGAGATGGATAAAAAAGAAAGGATTGAAAAGCAGATAGGTACATTAAAAGGAATTCGTGAAATGCTGGATATGAACAGGACAGAATTTTCACGATACATGGATATTCCACTAAGAACATTAGAGGAATGGGAAGCGGGAAGAAGGCAGATGCCGGAGTACGTACTCAGATTAATTGCATATTACGTTAAGGTGCAGAAGTTGATGAAGGAAAAAGGAATAGAATTGGAGGAACGATATGAACAAAAATGAAATTGTAATTTTTGAAACAGAGGATAAATTGATAACGCTTCCTGTGGCAGTAGATCATGAGACGGTCTGGCTGAATAGAAATCAAATGGCTGAGCTTTTTGACCGGGATGTAAAAACAATTGGTAAACATATTAATAATGCCCTAAAAGAGGAATTGGAAGGTCAAGTGGTAGTCGCAAAATTTGCGACCACCACTCCACATGGTGCTATCGAAGGAAAAACGCAAACACATATGACAGAATATTATAACCTGGATGTTATCATTTCTGTCGGCTACCGTGTAAAATCAAAACGAGGCGTTGAATTCCGGCGTTGGGCAAATTCAGTTCTTAAACAGTACATATTGAAGGGCTACGCAGTAAATGATAATCGTATCAGGCAGTTAGGCGAGGTGATACGAATTATGAAGCGGACCGAAAACGAGTTGGATAGCAGACAGGTTCTTTCTGTAATAGAAAAATATAGCAGTGCACTGGATTTACTGGATTCTTATGATCACCAGAATATGACACGGCCAGAAGGAAATCGTGCGACATATGTTCTTACCTATGAGGAATGTATGGATGTGATCCAGAGCATGCGATTCGGAGATGAATCCGATTTGTTTGGAAAAGAAAAGGATGATTCTTTCAAAGGCAGTATCGGTAATATTTATCAGTCATTTGGAGGAACAGATATCTATGAATCTTTGGAAGAAAAAGCTGCAAATTTGCTGTATTTGGTGACCAAGAACCACAGCTTTTTCGATGGAAATAAAAGAATTGCTGCGACAATGTTTCTCTATTTTCTTGATAAAAATGAAGTACTGTTTATAGATGGACAAAAGAAAATAGAAGATGCTGCTTTAGTAGCACTAACCATTATGATCGCAGAGTCCAGACCAGAAGAAAAAGAAATGATGATAAGCGTGATTATGAATTGTATGTTATAAAGCTTGATTTTAACTTTGGAATATTGTTCTTAATGACGATCACTCATGAGCGGCAGTCGCCAAGGTCTCGTGCAGGCACGGACTTTGGTTCTTGCCCGCGTAAACCAAAGCAGACAACACAACGCGAACCATTGTGACGCCTGCTTTTTGACTGTCCCGATTTAACTTAGATGGCTCCAATACGGCGCGTCTTTTAACGACGGACGCCATATTGAGCTTTTTAAATTAAAAAAGATTGTATTTCTATGTATTTTGTGATACGAATTATGAAGCGGACAAAAACGAACCGGACAGCAGCCTGGCCCCCTCTTATCTCGTTCCTTTTTCCCTCAGCTTACAGCCGGCAAATGTAACGCCGACCATGAGAATAAAACCAGCGGCATAGGCGGGGAAAATACCATGGAATGCCCTGCAACAGAAACCGGTGTTCTGCACACACATGTATGCGCCTGCTACGCAAATGGAGATATACACCAATGAAAAAGAAAAATAGTCCGGACGATCACATATAAGGCTGTGGATCCCATGGGGGCCGGGAACAGGGAGGCGAGAGCATCCCTGGATCTGGACGGCCGGACAGATGCGGCTGAAACAGGTGCCGTGCATTGAGCGAAATGCCAAGTTTACATAAAAGGAGAGACCATATATGCCACAGGATAGAATCAGTTCCGGGAAAACAACGGCGTACTTCCATCTTCCGGGCCTGTTTGAGTTTTATGAGCTGTACAAAAGATTTCTGCCGTTATTTTTTGAACATAGGGAATATTTTTACGAATGGTGCGGGATTGGCTCCATATACGGCGCTCCGGCGGGATGCATCTGGGGCGGGGGCCGTGTCGGGGAAGGAGACCAGGATCCGGGAGAGGTCCTGGCGCTGCTGGAGAAGTACGGGATCTCTGGCCGTCTGACCTTCAGTAATTCCTTGATCAGGGAGGAGCATCTTGCGGACCGGAAATGCAATGCCATCTGCGCCATGTTTGAGAAGGGTGGGAAAACGAAAAACGGCGTTATCGTTCATTCGGAGCTTTTGCTGGAGTATTTAAAAAAGAAATATCCAGGCCTTTATTTTGTTTCCTCCACCACAAAGGTACTGACAGATTTTGACCGGTTCACAGAGGAGATCGACCGGGAGGAGTTTCGCTATGCAGTGCCGGATTTCCGGCTGAATAAGGCCCTTGACCAGTGGGATACGCTGTCAGAACGCCAGAAGGCCAAGGTGGAATTCCTGTGCAACGAATGCTGTTTCTATGGATGCAGGGACAGGAAACGCTGTTACGAGGCCGTCAGCCGGAAAAATCTCGGGGAGGACGGTCCGGACCACTGCTGTACGGCTCCCGGCGCAGGGGAGGGCTACCGGTTTTCCAGAGCCATGGAAAATCCGGGATTCATCGGAGCAGAAGAGATCCGGAATGTCTATCTTCCCATGGGCTTTTCTGATTTTAAGATCGAAGGCCGGGGACTGGGCAGCGCCCTGGTCCTGGAGTTCCTTCTTTATTACATGACCAGGTCGGAATACCAGATCCATGTGAGAGAGGAGATGTATCTGGATAATATGCTGGATCTGTTTTAGGCGCGGCCTGTAAAACGGCGGAAAATCCACTTGCAGCCTTTCTGCGGATGCGCTAAAATAAACCGGAAAATTAAAAGGAAGCGAGGCGTCATATGGGAACGGATATGACAAAGGGACGGCCCCTGCCGATCCTTCTGCGGTTTACTATACCGCTTTTGCTGGGAAATCTTTTCCAGCAGTTTTATAATATGGCCGATACGATCATCGTGGGCCGGTATATGGGAGCCGGAGCCCTGGCGGCCGTGGGCTCCACCGGGATCATCATGTTTCTGATCACAGGCTTTGCCCAGGGACTCACCTCCGGCTTTACGATCCTGACGGCCCAGCGGTATGGAGCCGGGGATACGGCGGGTGTAAAGCGGAGCGTTTCCGCAGGGATCTTTCTTTCAGCCGTCACAACGGTGATCCTCACAGGCTTTTTCCTGGCGGTCATGGATCCGCTCCTTCGTCTCATGCAGA
>ULQT01002078.1_pt1 | contig 9774 bp, 8 predicted proteins | sample 1954791 | NCBI WGS metagenome assembly ULQT01 (sample SAMEA4835663, study PRJEB28245) | human gut metagenome | biome: gut microbiome; material: fecal sample | place: Denmark | collected 2008 | reverse complement strand
AAATTTTGAAGTGCGTTTTCAATTGCTGATGTATTTACTCCGCGTTTGTAAAGTTCTGTTTTTATACGCTGAGGTCCCCATTTTTTTATACTGCGGCAGTCATTTGCATACATCTGTGCATAAGCTTCATCGTCAATATATTTATATTTTATCATAGAGGATATAACTCTTTCAATAATGTCGTCTGAGTATTCTTCTTCTTTCAGCTTATCTCTAACTTCTTTTTCTGTACGCATTTTAAAGCCTATAAATCTGTCAGCTTTTTTATAAGCATTTGCATAGACAGCGTTGTCTATAATATAGTTATAGCGTTCCTGTGTAAGTGTATCACCGATTTTTAATCCCATAAAGAGACAGTCATTTTTATCTATACCAAAGGCAAATTTGCCGTCAATAAAAACGGAAAGCCTGCTTTGATTTTTAACCTGGGGCTGTATATCTGTTATTATCATAGTAATATTTTTTCCTTTCTGAATATAATAAAGGTTTATTCAGTCTTGTGAATTCTCCATCTCCACCAGCCCAGTTTATAGCAGACATACATAATAACAGCTGAAATACCATTACTTGCAACAACTGAGTACCACACACTTTGTTCAGCCATATTAAAGAAATGACTGAATATGAAAAGTGTTGCAAATCTGAATATCCACAATCTTGCAGCATCGACAATCATTGTCACTATGGTGTTGCCTGCACCGTTGAACAAACCGACGGTGTTGTTATAAATAGCGTTAGTCCAGCACCAAAATGCCATTATTGATAAAAAGTTGGCGGCTAAAGGTATAACATTTGCGTCGGAGGAAAAAATCATAACAATAGCTGTGGAAATAAAATTACGTGAAAGTATAAATCCTGCTATTAAAAGGAAAACCACGGACATAAGGCGTGACTTTCTGTAAGCGTCAACTGCCCTGTCTGTTTGTCCTGCTCCTATATTCTGACCGACTATTGTAGCAACAGCAGAGCCCATTGCATTGGCAGGCATTGTAATTATACCGTTTATTCTGTTGCCTATTCCGTAAGCTGCCATAGCGTTGTTACCATATACGAGAACATTTTTTGTCATAAGGAGAAAGCCGAACTGCATTGTGGAGTTACCTATTGCTGTAGGCAAGCCAATGGAAATTATTCTATGGAACATTTTTTTGCTGAATTTAAAGCCTTTAAGATTAATTGATATTTCGTTTTTGGTATTAAAAAGGCTTAAAGCCGCAATTATGGCACAAGGGACTTTTGCTATCATTGTGGCAAATGCCGCACCTGCAATTCCCCATTTGAAAACCATAATAAACAGCGGGTCAAATATCATATTTAAAACAATACCGAGCATATTAAGTTTCATAGGTCTGATAGTGTCGCCCTGAGCCTGATTAACAGCGGAAAATATGTTAATCATAAAAAGGAAGGGCAGGTCAGTAATAACTATTCTTAAGTATGTTGTGCCCATTCTGTGAACAGTTTCATTTGCTCCGAGCCAGGTAACAATGGAAGGGGTAAACAAAAAGCAGAGTATGCCGCATATAAATGCGAATATCATTGAGCATACAAAAATATGATTTGCCATAGAGCGGGAGTTTTCCTTATCTCTTGCACCTACATACTGAGATATAAGTATTGAACCGGCAAGGGTTAAGCCTGCACCAAAATTAATAATTATATTCTGCATAGGGCTGACAAGGGAAATTGACGCCATTTCATCTGTTCCCAATTTACCGAGCCAGTAAGTATCGGTAAGGTTATACATAGTTTGTATAAAGTTATTTATTACTATGGGGACAGCAAGTGAAAGTATGGCACTTATCATATTGCCCGAAAGTATTGTTTCTGTATTTTTTGCGGCTTTAGACATAATGTCATGCTCCTTCCTGTGGTTCTTCAACAGTCTGTAAATTTATTGTACAGCAAAAAATCAATAAATTCCATTAATATATTTTTGTATATGGAAAAAGTACTGAAATATTGTGTTTTGCCTGCAATGAAAATAAAAACAGGGAGACTGATAAATTTATTTTACCATAATTTATAAAAATAACTATTGTGAAATCATTGAATTTGTTTTATTATATATAAGAGGTGGGTTTATATGAATACTGTTGATTTGCATACGCACAGCACTTTTTCAGACGGTACTTTTACGCCTAAGGAACTTGTGATATATGGTGCAAAAAAGGGACTTTCAGCTTTGGCACTTACTGACCACGATACTTTGGAGGGAAATGATGAGGCTGTATTTTACGGAGAAAAGTACGGCATTGAAATTATAAGGGGTATAGAAATTTCAACAGAGTATGAAAGTACTGAACTGCATATTGTGGGACTGTTTATGGATAATGAAAGGGAAGAACTTATAAGTGCCCTTAAAGGTCTCAGAGAAAGCAGAAAAACAAGAAACATTGAAATGGTTCAAAAACTTAATGAGATTGGTATAAATATAAACTATGATGAAATTGCGGAAAGTGCAAAAGGTGATGTTATTACTAGGGCACACATTGCAAAGGAAGTAATTAAAAAAGGTTATGCCTCATCTAACAATGAGGTTTTTGACAGATATATAGGAAGAGATAAGCCTGCTTATGTAAAGAGAACTGTACTGCCGTGGCAGGATACTCTAAGGCTTATATGTGAAAGCGGAGGTTTGCCAATACTTGCACATCCACTACTATACAGGATTTCTCAAAGAAGGCTTGAAATGATATTGGGTGAGCTTGCAAAGTGCGGTCTGGCAGGGATTGAGGCATATTATTCAACTCACTCTGCGTCTGAAATTAAGTTTGTTAAAATGCTTGCAGACAAAAACAGACTGAAGCTGAGCGGTGGAAGCGACTTTCACGGTGAAAACAAACCAAAACTGGATTTGGGAACAGGATACGGAAATTTGCAGGTTCCATACGAAGTCCTTGAGGGACTTAAAAAGGAGCTGAAATCGAGAAAGAGTATTGTATAATAGAGGAAGGAGCACAAAATGCCTAAAAATAAAAGTGAAAACAGGCTTATAGCACAAAATAAAAAGGCTTACCACGATTATTTTATACTGGAGACCTTTCAGGCAGGAATTGCACTGACGGGAACAGAGGTGAAATCCCTGCGTCAGGGAAAGTGCAATCTAAAGGAAAGCTATATTCAAATAGAAAACGGTGAGGCTATTATAAAACAAATGCATATAAGTCCTTATGAACAAGGAAATATATTTAACCACGACCCTTTGGCAGACAGACGGCTGCTGCTGCATAAATATGAAATAAACAAGCTTATTGGTGCAGTGACAAGAGACGGGCACACAATTGTGCCTCTTAAAATATACTTTAAGGGGAGCCTTGTTAAGGTTGACATTGCCATTGCAAAGGGTAAAAAACTGTATGATAAGCGACAGGATATTGCAAAAAAGGACGCACAGAGAAGTGCTGAGAAGGAATTTAAACATAAATTACAGATTTAAAATATAAAGACAAAGGAGAAAAGAAAATGGATTACAAAAAGGCCGCTATGGAAAAACATAAAGAATGGGCAGGTAAAATTGAGGTTATATCAAGGGCGGAGGTCAACAATGCCGATGATTTGTCAGTAGCTTATACTCCCGGAGTTGCAGAGCCATGTCTTGCAATAAAAGAAAATCCTGAAAAAGTTTATGAGCTTACAAGAAAGCACAATATGGTAGCTGTAATAACTGACGGTTCCGCCGTACTGGGACTGGGAAATATAGGCGGTGTTGCAGGTATGCCAGTAATGGAGGGCAAATGCGTGCTCTTTAAGGAATTTGCAGATGTGGACGCTTTCCCTATTTGCGTAAACACTCAGGATACTGATGAAGTTGTAAACACAATTTATCACATCTCAGACAGCTTTGGAGGAATTAACCTTGAGGATATTGGTGCTCCAAGGTGTTTTGAAATAGAAGAAAGACTGAAAAAAATGTGCAAAATCCCTGTATTTCATGATGACCAGCACGGTACAGCTGTAGTTGTGCTTTCAGGTATAAGAAATGCTTTAAAGCTGACAGGCAAGAAAGCTGAAGAGTGCAAGGTGGCAATGAGCGGAGCAGGTGCCGCAGGAACAGCAATAGCTAAACTGCTTTTAAAGGCAGGGTTTAAGAATATAGTAATGAGAAATATTGACGGTGTTATTTCAGCTGACAAGAGCTATGACGACCCGTCTCTTACAGAACTTGCAAATATTACAAACCCTGACAGAGAGGATGGAACTCTTGCTGATATAGTAAATGGTGCAGATATATTTATAGGTGTTTCAGCACCTAATATTCTGACAGGTGAAATGGTTAAGACTATGAATAAGGATGCAATAATATTTGCTATGGCAAATCCTAATCCTGAAATTTTGCCTGATACTGCACTTGAGGCAGGGGCTAAGGTTGTGGCAACTGGACGTTCAGACTATCCTAACCAAATTAATAATGTGCTTGCTTTCCCCGGTATTTTTAGAGGTGCTTTAGATGTGAGAGCAAGTGATATAAATGAGGAAATGATGCTTGCCGCATCTGACGCTATTTCAAAACTTGTAACTGATGAGGACCTTGCTAAGGGTATTATTATACCGTCTGCCCTTAATAAAAGCGTTTCAAAGGATATAGCAGCGGCTGTTGCTGAAGCGGCAAGAAGAACAGGCGTTGCAAGAATTAAATAAATATTATGTGAAATGAAATAATAATGTAATATAAAATCCTTTATAAATGTGATATAATAATTTATAGAAAGTTTAATGGAAATTAATTATTGTTTTTATAATATTTTACCAAAATTAACGTAATAGTAATTTTGCTGTAACAGTATTGTAATAATAATGGTGTATACTATATATAGTAAGTGAGATATGAACAAGTAACTATATATTGATATTTAACGTTATAAATAAATTTTTCGGAAGGAGGCAGCTGATATTATGAAAAAACTTTTAATTGCATTTTGTGCTGTATTTGCAGCAGTATTTATGATGTTGGCTATGCCTGCGTCTGCACACGCTGCTCCTGTTAATAATTTTAAAATTACAAGCGGTATTAATACAGATAAAACTTCTGAAATTACATTTGATTCTTCAAGGGTTATTTCCGGAACTGCTGAGGCAGGTGCTAAAATTACAATTACTATTTATGAACCTGTTACAGTAAATGGAAATACCACTTATAAATACATAAGATCATACAATATTACTGTTGGTTCAAGCGGTATTTTCAGCCAGAATATAAGCCTTAAAGAGGGCAAGAACTATGTTGTTGCAGCAGCTCGCAAAGACGGCAAGTATTCTGAGGTGAGAACTACAATAACCAGAAAAAATGCCGTGCTTAAAGCAACACTTTCTCAAAGTATTGCTGTACCCGGAAGCAGTAACTGGTAATATAAAATTTTGAATAACAATAAAGGTATAAATATATGAAAAACTTCGGAAAGAATTTTATTATTGCTTTTTTGATGGTTTTGGCTATTTATCAGACAGGTGAGTTATGGTTTGGAGATTTTTCAGACCATAACTTTTTTTCATTTATCAGTCATAATGAAAATTCCTATGCTAAAAATGTAGCCTATACTTTAGACAGACTGATTATAAACCTTGGTGATAACAAGGTTATCTGCCGTGCAAGCAATATTTATGACAGTGAGTATAAGGCTCAGTTTGACAAAGCGGTATCAGTTGCTCTTACAAAAGGAACACTGGTTGAAAATGCAGGGAACATTGAATGGAGCAGTATATTAAATAACAGAGCCATCATTTATGAATACAGCTGCAGTTTCAGCGGCAGGGATTTGTCAGGAATATTTAATGTGAAAAGTGACAACTGTGCTAAAATTAAGAGCTATGATACCATTATTATTTCACCAAGAGCCGATAATTCTTATATGAGGGTTATTTTTTATGATTCTGTCAATGAAAGCAGTTCATACGCAGAGCTTAAAAGCAACAGCGTTATAGGAAAATGTTATGAGACAAGCTCTGAACTCAGTGCAATGGACAATGATATTTACTATATATCAAGTGCAGAAAGTGGATTTGATATATTCAGCAGCAACAAGTTTATTCCTCAGAGTGAATCAGAGGTTTACAGCTACAGTGCTATAGAACCGCATTTTACTATGAGTGATATTTCTATGATTGAAAAAAATGCAAATATATTTTTTGACAATACGGTTTCAAAGGATTATACAAAAAATAATGGAAATTATACATTCAGAAATGAAACAACTGTTGTGAGATTTTACAGCAATTCTGTCTTGGAATATTTTAATTATGATACCAAAAGTAAAGAGGACCACAGCTTTTCGGGTAATTATGTGTCTGCAATAAATCTGATAAAGCAGGATAACTTTGTTACAAATGAGTTTTACCTTGATGATTATGTATATAACGAAGGTCAGTATGTGTTCTATTTTAATTATAAAATAAATGATCTGCCTCTTGTACCAAGTGAAGAAATAAAAAATTCTACAGGTATGAAAAGTTTTATTGAAGTAACTGTGTCAAACGGAAGTGTTGACAAATATAAAAAGTATGCGTGCAGATATACAATTTCAGATAGAATTACTTTAAATGCAAAGGTGGATTTTATAGGGGCTATTGATAAAATATATGAACAGTTATATCCTAATGAAAATGAGACCAAGCCTGTGGATAATATTACATTGGCTTATATTGCCGATAACAGAAGTTTCGGCTTGAACTGGATTATTAATATCAGCGGTCAGGATTATATCGTTGCTGCGGAGGGATAGATAATTTTATGGAATGGTCAAGAGCTAAAAAATATACAATTATTATTCTTATAATTTTAAATCTGGTTCTCTTATGTCTGAACATTTACAAGGGACTTGAAACAAGGCTTGGCAGTGAAAGGATTAAAGATGTTATTTCTCTTCTTAAAGCAGAGGGTATAACTGTTGAATGTCCTTTGCCGAGGGATTACAGCCCTCTTGCAGAAATTACAACAAGTGATTACAGCTTTGATTATATCAAACTTGAAAAAACATTTATGGAAGGGGAAACAAACGTAAAAAGAACAGATGAGTATAACAGCGTTGTGTTTATATCAGACAACTCACGTATTGTTATAAAAGGAAGCTCTGTTAATTTTACGTCACAATATGCCAGAGAGTTTAATAATGATAATGACGTTAAACTCTATACAGATAAAATGGTGGAAAGAATAAATGAGAATTTCGGAAGTTATAAGTTTCACTCCCTGTATGAAACAGACGAAGGGTATGTTGTGAAATATTATGAGAAATTCAATGGGCGTAATGTGTACAGCAATTTTGCTTATTTTACAGTTAAAGGTAAAAATATTGCACTCGCACTTAATTACACAAAGCTTGGAAGTGAACTGAGTGAAAAAAACAGTATTTATGCTGCTGATGAGGCTTTATATGCAGCTGATGATTATATTAAAGAGGATAATAAAAATGCCCGTATTAAAAGCATTGAACTGGGATATTATGTAATTGGTTCAAACTACGGCGGCGAAGACTTTGCGATACCCTTTTACAATATAACAGCGGGGAATAAGGAATATTATGTAAATGCTTATACAGGAGAGTGTTTTTAATATTTTGCTGCGTTTTTCGTCAAAATTTTTAAAAATCCTTGACAATGTCTTTTTTTGCTGATAATATTAAAAGGTTGAAATGTAAAAACTGTTTAAAGTTTATATGTTTTGACCTTATTTTTATATTGAAAAAAATGTGGAATTAAGATATACTTATGATAATGAGTATAGTCTGTATGAAATAATATATGGTAACTTTAATTTTGTTCTACCAGAGAGGTGTGTGCTTTTATGGAGCATTTATTAATTAAGGGCAGAAATCCCCTTAACGGAGAGGTTGTAATAAGCGGAGCTAAAAATGCAGTTGTAGCTATTATACCTGCTGCTATTATTGCCAATGGAGTTTGTATTATAGACAATTTACCTGCTATTGAGGATGTCAGATGTTTACAGGATACATTAACTAAACTTGGAGCGGTCTGTGAATTAATTGATGAAGGAACACTTATGGTGGACTCTTCAAATTTAAATAATTGCAACGCAACTTTTGATTCTGTAAGAAGAATAAGGGCTTCTTATTATCTTATGGGTGCTTTGCTTGCAAGGTTTAAGGAAGCTAAAGTGGCACTGCCAGGAGGATGTAACTTTGGTACAAGACCGATAGATTTGCATTTAAAGGCTTTCAGAGCATTAGGTGCTGAAATTTCAGAAGATTATGACAGCGGAATTATATCATTAAAAGCAGACAGGCTTGTGGGAACAAATATTTTCCTTGATACTGTATCTGTTGGTGCAACTATAAACATTATGCTGGCGGCAACTTTGGCTGAAGGTGTAACTGTTATTGAAAATGCTGCTAAAGAGCCTCACATTGTTGATACAGCAAACTTCCTTAATATGCTTGGTGCAAAGATAAAGGGTGCCGGTACTGATGTTATAAGAATAACAGGTGTTGAAAGTCTGCACGGTGCAGAATATATGATTATTCCTGACCAAATTGAGGCAGGAACATATATGATTGCTGCAGCAGCCTGCGGCGGACATGTTTCTGTAAAAAATATTATTCCAAAACATATGGACAGCCTTTCAGCAAAGCTAAAAGAAATGGGCTGCAAGGTTGATGAAGGCGATGATTACATAGACGTGATTTCTGACGGGAAACTTAAGTCTACAAGAGTTAAAACAATGGCTTATCCCGGATTTCCTACAGATTTGCAGCCTCAAATGGTTGCAGGACTTTCTAGAGCTGACGGAATTAGCATACTTACTGAAACAGTATGGGAAAACAGATTCCAGTATGTAGAGCAGCTTAAAAAATTTGGCTGTGATATAAGTGTTGACGGAAGAGTTGCAACTATCCACGGTGTAAGCAATCTTCATGGAGCTGATGTAATGGCTACGGATTTAAGAGCCGGTGCGGCTATGGTGATTGCAGGTCTTTCTTCAAACGGTATTACTAAAATAGGAAATGTAAGGTTTATTGACAGAGGATACGAAAAGATTGAATATAAACTGAGAGATTTAGGGGCAGATATTAAAAGGGTTAAGGAATAATGAAACTTAAATTTGCGACTATTGCCAGCAGTTCATCAGGTAATTGTATTTATGTGGGAACAGAATATACTAATATACTTGTGGACGCAGGACTTAGCGGAAAGAAAATTGAAGACGGATTAAAAGAACTGGAGCTTACAGGCGGAGATATTGACGCTATATTTGTGACCCATGAACATATTGACCACGTTGACGGCGTCGGTGTGCTTTCAAGAAGGTACCATATACCCGTATATGCAACGGAAGGAACATGGGCAAATATGCCTTTAAAAGTTAAGGCGGATACTATGAGGGATGATTTCAAGAGAAATGTTTATGCTGATGAAAATACGGTATTTAACGACCTTTGCATAAAACCTTTTGCAATACCTCATGACGCTGTTGAACCTGTAGGTTACAGCATAATGACTGACAGAGATAAAATAACTATAGCAACTGACATAGGGCATATTTCCGATACTATAAGGGAAAATGTAAAAGGTTCTTCTGTGCTGCTGCTTGAAAGCAATCACGATGTTGATATGCTTAAAAACGGTTCGTATGCCTATAACTTAAAGCAGCGTATTTTAAGTGATTACGGTCATCTCAGCAATGAAAATGCAGGAAAGTTTTTAAGCGACTTTGCAGACAGTAAACTTAAGTATGTTTTTCTCGGACATCTGAGCAGGGAAAATAACACTCCAAGAGTTGCTTTTGATACTGTAAGTGATATAGTTACAGAAAGCGGTATC
>ULQT01030461.1_pt1 | contig 9816 bp, 9 predicted proteins | sample 1954791 | NCBI WGS metagenome assembly ULQT01 (sample SAMEA4835663, study PRJEB28245) | human gut metagenome | biome: gut microbiome; material: fecal sample | place: Denmark | collected 2008 | reverse complement strand
GCGGCGAGTTGCTGGTGAAGGAACTGCTGTGCCCGCCGGAGGATCTGGATTGGGTGCTGGAGCGCCTCCCCGGCCTGCTGCCCCGGTGGTCCTTTGCCTGGCGCACCCCTGGGGGAGCAAACCCCTTCGGGATGCTCAAGTGGCTCGACCCGGAAATGGAGCGGTCCTGGAACTGGGCCTCCACTGCCTATTTGGGGCTCGCATTTGACTGAAACCCGACATCATTCCTGCATAATGATTGTGAATGGCTGGATTTCCCTTTTGGAATCCAGCTGTTTTTTGGCCGTTTATACAGGAGAACGGCTGATTTTCTATGAAAAAAACCAAAATTGAAAAGTGCCCACAGCTATTTCGTTGTGGTAACACCCACAAAAAATTTGATTTACATCCGAAGCATTTATGGTATACTTGTACATAGGGACGAGCGATAGAGTTCCTTTTTTCTCTGAAACACCTGTCCAAAGGCGAAAAGTGAAGGAGTTCTGTCAGTTTTTCAACAAATCGCCACAAAAATATAACGTAGGAGGAATGTCATCATGAATCAGTACATCGAGAGAGTTCTGGCTGAGACCAAGGCCAAGAATGCCAACGAGCCTGAGTTCCTGCAGACTGTTGAGGAGGTCCTGAGCTCTCTGGAGCCCGTGATCGCCGCCCATCCTGAGTATGAGAAGGCCGCTCTGCTGGAGCGCATGGTCGAGCCCGAGCGCGTGATCGAGTTCCGCGTCACTTGGGAGGACGACAACCATGTTTGGCACGTCAACCGCGGCTACCGCGTTCAGTACAACGCGGCCCTCGGCCCCTATAAGGGAGGCATCCGCTTTGATCCTTCCGTGAACCTCTCCATCGTCAAGTTCCTGGGCTTTGAGCAGGTCTTTAAGGACGCCATGACTGGTCTGCCCATCGGCGGCGCCAAGGGCGGCTCTGACTTCGATCCTCGCGGCAAGAGCGACGCCGAGGTCATGCGTTTCTGCCAGGCCTTCATCACCGAGCTGTATCGTCACATTGGTCAGGACATCGACTGCCCCGCCGGCGACCTGGGCTGCGGCGGCCGTGAGATCGGCTATATGTACGGCCAGTACCGCCGCATCGTGGGCGCTGCCGAGTTCGGCGCTCTGTCCGGCAAGGCTGTTACCACCGGCGGCTCCATCATGCGTCCTGAGGCCACTGGCTTCGGCGCTGTGTACTATCTGGTCGAGGCTCTGGCTCACGACGGCGAGTCCATCGAGGGTAAGCGCATCGCCATGTCCGGCTACGGCAACGTGGGCTGGGGCATCATGAAGAAGGCTGCCGAGCTGGGCGCCAAGGTCACCTACTTTGCCGGCCCCGACGGCTACATCCACGATCCCGATGGCGTGAGCACCGACGAGAAGCTGAACTACATCCTCGAGATGCGCGCCAAGGATCCCATGCACTGCCAGCCCTATGCTGAGCGCTTTGACTGCGAGTTCGTGCCCAACACCAAGTGCTGGGGCGTCAAGGATGTGGACATCTATATGCCCGCTGCCACTCAGAACGACGTCAACATGGACTGGGCCAAGAAGATCGCTGAGTCCGGCGTGAAGTACTACATCGAGGTTGCCAATATGCCCACCACCAACGATGCTCTGGAGTTCCTGAAGGAGCAGAAGCACATGGTCGTGGCTCCCTCCAAGGCTGTTAACGCCGGCGGCGTGTCCGTCTCCGAGCTGGAGATGGCTCAGAACGCTGAGCGCCTGTACTGGAGCGCTGAGGAAGTCGACGCCAAGCTGAAGGGCATCATGAAGAACATCTATCACTCCTCCGTCGAGGTTGCCGAGCGCTATGGCCTGGGCTACGACCTGGTCGCTGGTGCCAACATCGTTGGCTTCCAGAAGGTCGCCGACGCCATGATGGCTCAGGGCATCTTCTAATCGAAGACCCCCTCAGACAGAGTACGTCCTTACGGGGCTCCTCCCAATCGGGAGGGGCCCCGTTTTTTGCTGGAATGGGCCGAAAATGGCAGTTTCCCCCTTGAAAATGTACAAATTGGCAGGGACAGGAAGAGGAAATGGGAGAAGAATCGTCGTTTTTGCTCTTTCTCTTCCTTGGAATCCTGATACAATATAAGTGTACCTATGAAAACGATGGCCCCGGCCGTCAAATAAAGGAGCGTGTATTCAATGGCGATTCTCAAAAAGACTGCCAAGGCCACGCAGGCTGTGGCCGAGACTGCTGCTGTGAAGTCCGCGGCGGTGGAGAAGGCCCCTGCCGCCGTGAAGGAGGAGAAGCCCGCCGCCAAGACCACCCGGAAGGCGTCTGGGAAGAAAGCCCCCGCGGCGAAGAAGGCTGCCGCCCCCAAGATCTCCCTCACCCTGCAGTATCTGGGTAAGGAACTGACCCAGGAGGCCATGGTGGATGCTGTCAAGGCCCAGTGGACCGGCGCGGACATCAAGACCCTGGAGTTGTATGTCAAGCCTGAGGACAGCGCCGTGTACTATGTGGTCAACGGCGAGAGTACTGGCAAGATCGAGCTGTAAGCGATCCAACCCCCGAAAAAGACCCTCCTAAAAGGCGGTTCTCCGCCTTTTAGGAGGGCTTTGCATTTTCTGCTGGGGACCAGCTCCAGGAGAATAAAATACCCCATGCCGCCCGGATCGGCTCTGGCGGCATGGGGTATTGGTATCTTCTGATCAGGGCTCCGGTTTTTGAGGAGCCCGCTTGGTCCAGCCAGCGTCCTTTTCCCGGCTGCGGAGTTCCCAATCCCGGGCCTTGGGCTCCTCCTCATGGGGGAGGACCCGGACCTGGATCTCCAGCACCCGGCGGTGCTCCACCTTGGTGACGGTGACATCCAGCCCCTCAGACTGGAAGTGGTCGCCTACCTCCGGGACCTTGCCCACCTCCTCCATGACCCAGCCGGAGACGGTGGCTGCGTCGCAGATCCCCTTGACCTGGAAGAGGTCGTACATATCATCCAGATCGGCAGAGCAGGCAATCAGGTAACTGCCGTCCGGCTGCCTGCGGAAGATCTCAATGACCTCGTCATGCTCATCCCAAATCTCACCCACCAGCTCCTCCACAATGTCCTCCATAGTGGCGATGCCCTCGGTGCCGCCGTACTCATCCACCACTATGGCCATGTGGGCCTTGTTTTTCTGGAGGATGCGCAGCAGTTCAGAGATCTTGGTGTTGCCGGTGGTGTACAGGACCGGCGCCTTCAGGTTGGCCAGTTGGGTCTCCCCGCGATAGCGGGCGGCGTTAAAGTCCTTTTCATGGACCACGCCCACGATATTGTCGATGCTGTCGTGGTAGATGGGAAGACGGGAGTAGCCGCTTTCCACAAAGAGGGAGGCCGCCTGGTCCATGGTGGCGGTGTCGGGTACAGCCACCAGATCCACACGGGGGGTGAGGATCTCGGACACCTCCAGATCGTTGAACTCGATGGCGTTGCGGATCAGATCGCTCTCATGCTGGTCCAGACCGCCCTCGTTCTCCGCCTGATCCACCATGCCCACCAACTCTTCCTCGGTGATGCCGTCGCCCTGAGCGGTACGGAACACCTTGGAGAGCAGACGCTTCCACTGAGTGAACAGAAAGTTGGCCGGGGTCAGGATTACCACCAGCAGCCTCAACAGAGGGGTGGAGATCATGGCCCAGCTCTCCGGGTTTTCTTTGGCCAGGCTCTTGGGGGAGACCTCGCCGAAGATCAGAATGACCACAGTCAGGACGATGGCGGAGACGGTGGGACCGCGGACATCGTCAATCAGCCTGATGAACAGCACTGCACCGATGGTGGTGGCTACGTTGTTGACGATGTTGTTTCCAATGAGGATGGTGGACAGCAGTCGGTCGTAGTCCTCTGCCAGTTCCAGCGTGCGGGCAGCCCGGCGGTCGCCGTTGTCTGCCTTGTTCTTCAGGCGGATGCGGTTGAGAGAGGTAAATGCGGTCTCGGTTGCGGAAAAATACCCGGACATGGCCACCAGGGCCGCCAGGGCGACGAGCATTGCGATACTGGTACTGTCCATAATGGACGGATCAACTCCACTTTCTTCAAAAAAATTTCTGTGTCCCATACCGTTCAAGGGATCAGATTAGTAATACATTATACCATAGCCGCCCATAAAAAGCAAATAAATTTTCCGAATATCAGGAAGTGGGGCGGGACATGGAGAAGATCCGGTGGGGTGGAGCGTCACGTTCCCAGGGAGCGGATCTCCTCCTGAAGGTATTCCAGAAACTGGGCGGCAGGGATGCCGTCCAGCTGGGCGTGGTGGAACTGGAAGGAGATGGGCAGAAGGGTCCGGAACCAATGCCTGTGGTATCTGCCCCAGATCAGAAAGGGGTTGTTGTAGCAGCCGGCATAGAGGTTCACAGCACCGTCGATGTCATATCCGGCCAGGGCGGAGGTGCCGATGACCATGGCTTCCCCGCTCAGGTCATGGGGCTGGCCGGTCTGGGCCACCTGTCCGGTGAACTCCAGATAGTTCTGGCTGAACTGCTCCAGATTCGGGGAGAGAGGGAGGTCGCAGGTCTGAATGTCCCCGCCTTGGGTCACGACCACCGTATTGACCGCCAGGCGGTCGTACTCCATCAGCTTGTCTCCCACTGGAAGGAGATAAAAGTCCTCCATCCGGGCTGCCGCCCGGCCAACGCACCAGCAGAGAAGCATATTGACCTTATACCTGCGTCTGCGGCTGAACCGGACCAAGCGGGTGACATCCAGAGTTTTCATCAGCGTCACCATGGGCATGGGGGCCCGGTTCCACAGGGAGAAGGCAGCGGCGCGCCTGGAGCGCTCCGGGGCGATTTCTCGGACCATGTGACATCCCTCCAAAATCAAAATCGTGCTCTGCCGCGGTCCAGGGCGGGGCGGCAGGTGCAGGGGCAATATTATATCAGATCCCACCCCGGTCTGCAACGCGGACCGGGGCAGGGGTGTACATTTTCCTTACCCTGTGGTATGCTGTGAAAAAACCGCATCCGCGGAGAAAAGGTGAACGACCATGTATATCGACCCCGTCCGCCGCTCCGGACGTCCCACAGATGACCGTATCCCTCAGGAACTGGCTATTTATGACGAGCTGGAGCGGCAGGGCATCTCCTTTGACCGGGTGGACCACGACCACGCCGACACGATGGAGGACTGCCGGAAGATCGAGGAGGTGCTGGGCGCAAAGATCTGTAAAAACCTGTTTTTGTGCAACCGGCAGCAGACCGAATTTTATCTTCTGATGATGCCGGGCGAAAAGCCCTTCAAGACCAAGTACCTGTCCGCCCAGCTGGGCTGTTCCCGGCTGTCCTTCGCAGATGATGGCCACATGGCGGCCTATCTGAGCACGATCCCTGGATCGGTCTCCGCCCTGGAGCTCCTGTTTGATCAGGAGGGCCGGGTGCAGCTGGTCATCGACCGGGAGCTGCTGGTGGATGAGTTCCTCAGCGGCCATCCGGGGATCTCTACCTCTACGGTGCGTCTGACGCGGGAGGATCTGCTGCGTTATGTGGAGGGCGTGGGACATTCCCCCATCTATATCGATCTTCTCGACCCCAGGGTCATGGAGGAGCAGAAGTGACAAGCAAACCGGCCCCTGTGTACAGAGGCCGGTTTTGTTATGCCGCACCGGAGTCCGGTGGGGGAGCGGGGGGATCCTGAGGCGGAGGCTCATGTCCGCCTAGGGAGACCAGAAGGGTGATGGGGAGGACAGTCCCCAGCAGGATGACCCACAGGGAGCGGAGGAGGTCCTGCCCCACGAACATCCAGGCCACCGACGCCCCGTAGAGCAGGGGGACGATGCACCCCATGTACCAGCCGGGGGCGCCCCTTCGGCTGACCCACGCCTGGAGCACCACAGCGGCCAGGGCGATGAAAAACACAGACCAGGAATTCACAGCGGTACGCTCCTTTCAGCGGCAGAGGGTCACTCCAGATTCAGCTTGTGCTTCAGGATCCAGCTGGTGAGGAGGAACATGACAGCGGTGGGGATGAGAAGCAGAAGGATGCCCAGCCAGTAGCCCGCATGATCGCCCAGATCCATCCCATAGAGCCAGTTCAGTGCGTTCATGTTGTGCAGAGAGCTGGTGATGATGCTGTCCAGGATATTGAGGCCGAAAAATGCCGCCACACTCATCAGGATCCGCCGTCTGGAGAACAGGTGGCCGATGGCCATGGCCAGATAGAAGTTCATAAACATAGCGGCGCACATGACCAGCAGCAGAAGGAGAAACTCCAGGAAGTAGAGAACGGTATCCGGCCTCTGGGCCAGGCCCCGGAATACAGCCTGCCACAGCTGGGTGTCGAAGATCTCATCCCAGTCCAGGGGCATCATCAGGAACATAGCCAGGATACCCACAATGCCGTTGACCACCGTGGTGGCCAGGGCACAGATCAGCTTGGACAGCACCAGCTGCCAGGAGTGGACGGGCAGGGTGTGCATCAGATAGCCCTCGTCCCCCAGCAGCCCCTTATAAAACCGGGTAAGCACGAACACAGCGGACAGGATGACCATGGTAAAGCACACGCCGCCGAACAGCCCCATAGAGACCACACCCATCCACTCGCCAAAGACACTGCCTCCGGGGGTGTGGATGCCGAACACGGTGAACCGGTTGATAAAGGCCAGGATCAGCGCTGCCGGCCAGATCACGGAGAACTGCTTCCACATGGAGCGGAAATCATATTTTAACAGCTTTCCAAGCATCAGAACTCGCCTCCTTCCATGGGCACGGCGCGGAAGATCTCGCGGAACAGGGCGTCCACGCTCTTGCCCCGCTCCTCCCGGATGCGGTCCACAGACTCATGGAGCATGAGCGCCCCCTCCTTGAGCAGGATCACCTCATCCAGTACCTTCTCAATGTCTGCGATCAGGTGGGTGGAGATGAGCACAGTGCCCTCCTCGTTATAGTTGGTCAGAATGGTGCGGAGGATAAAATCCCGGGCCGCCGGGTCCACCCCGGCGATGGGCTCATCCAGCAGGTACAGCTGGGCCTTCCGGGCCATGACCAGTACCAGCTGTACCTTCTCCTTGGTACCCTTGGACATGGACTTCAGCCGGTCCTTCGGCTCTACCCCCAGACTCTTGCACATAGCAAGGGCCTTGGGATAGTCGAAATCCCGGTAAAAGTCCCGGAACAGATCAAATAGATCCACCGCCCGCATCCAGCTGGCGAAGTACATCCGGTCAGGCAGATAGCTCACCAGAGCCTTAGTCTCAGGCCCTACGGGCAGTCCTGCAACAGCAAGGCGCCCGGCGGTGGGCTGGAGCAGCCCGCACAGCAGCTTGATCAGGGTGGTCTTTCCGCTGCCGTTGGGACCCAGCAGGCCCACGATCCGGCCCCGGCCCACCTCCAGATCGATGCCGGTCAGGGCTGCCTTGTGTCCGTAGGACTTGGCCAGACCCTGGCAGACGATCAGATTGTCACTCATAGATGCTCCTCCTTCAAAAGCTCCGCGGCCTCGGTCCGGGAATAGCCCAGCTCGGCCATAGCGTCATAGTAGTGTTCGATGAGGCCCCTGGCCTGGGCCCGCCGGACGGCATCCAGCACAGAGGTGTCCTCCGTCACCAGCCGGCCGGCGGTCCGGTCGGCGAAGGCCAGGCCGTCCTGCTCCAGCTGGGCCAGGGCCCGCTGCATGGTGTTGGGGTTGACCCCTGCCTGAGCGGCCAGCTCCCGCACCGGGGGCAGGCGGCTCCCCGGGGGATAGACCCCGGTGATGATCCGCCGGGTGAGCTGCTCCGTCAGCTGGAGCCAGATGGGCCGGTCGTCGGTGAACCTCCAGTCCATAGACGTGCCTCCTTATCTGTATCATTGTATTAGTTGCTTAGTACAACAATACAATAACGGAAATGGGGGAGATTGTCAAGCCCCTTGGCAAGAAAATTTTCAGCGCGGGGAAAACTGTAAAAAAACTGTGAACCCCCTTGAATTTTTCTGTAAAGAGCGTTATCATTAGCACTTGAAGAGAATAAGTGCTAATGATAACGCTCCGATTTGTTAATTCATTATATTTCTATACATGGAGGAATCAGATACTATGGCAAAGAAGCAGTTTAAGGCGGAATCTAAGCGTCTGCTGGATCTGATGATCAACTCGATCTACACCCACAAGGAGATCTTCCTCCGGGAGCTGATCTCCAATGCAAGTGATGCGGAGGACAAGCTGGCCTATAAGGCTCTCACCGACAATCAGGTGCCGGTGGACCGGAAGGACCTGAAGATCACCATTGTGCCTGATCAGGAGATGCGCACCCTGACCGTGTCCGATAACGGCGTGGGCATGACCAAGGAGGAACTGGAAAATAACCTGGGCACCATCGCCAAGAGCGGATCCTTCCAGTTCAAGCAGGGTCTGGCCAAGGAGGAGAAGGGGGAGGACATCGACGTCATCGGTCAGTTCGGCGTGGGCTTCTACTCCGCCTTTATGGTGGCCGACCATGTGACGGTGATCTCCCGGGCCTATGGCAGTGACGAGGCATGGATGTGGCAGTCGGACGGGGCGGACGGCTATACGGTCACCCAGTGTGAGAAGGACGCCCCCGGCAGCGACGTCATCATGCACCTCAAGGAAAACGCCGATGAGGAGGATTACAGCCAGTATCTGGAGACCTATAAGCTACAGGAGCTGATCAAAAAGTACTCCGATTATATCCGTTACCCCATCGTGATGGAGGTGGAGGACTACCGCCAGAAGGAGAAGCCTGCCGATGCTGGGGAGGACTATAAGCCCGAGTGGGAGACGGTGAAGGAGTGGAAGACCATCAACTCCATGGTCCCCCTGTGGCAGCGGCAGAAGTCCAAGGTGACCGCCGAGGAGTACAACGCCTTTTATAAGGAGAAGTTCATGGACTGGCAGGACCCCCTGGCGGTGGTCCACACCAGCGCCGAGGGTGCAGTGACCTATAAGGCCATGCTTTATATCCCCCAGAAGGCGCCCTATGACTTCTATACCCGGGAATATCAGAAGGGGCTGCAGCTCTACTCCTCCGGTGTGCTCATCATGGACAAGTGTGCCGATCTGCTGCCTGACTACTTCCGCTTTGTCAAGGGCGTGGTGGATTCCCCCGACTTCTCGCTGAACATCAGCCGTGAGGTCCTCCAGCACGACCGGCAGCTGAAGGTGATCGCCTCTGCCCTGGAGAAGAAGATCAAGGGTGAACTGGTCAAGCTGCAAAAGGAGACTCCGGAGAAGTATGAGCAGTTCTGGACCGCCTTCGGCAGCCAGATCAAGTATGGCGTGGTGGCGGACTACGGCACCCACAAGGAGAATCTGAAGGATCTGCTGCTGTTCTGGTCCTCCAAGGAGGGGAAGAACACCACGCTGGAGGCCTATAAGGACCGGATGGCGGAGGAGCAGCCCTACTACTATTATGCCTGCGGCGAGAGCGTGGACAAGATTGCCAAGCTGCCTCAGGTGGAGCGCATCCTGGACAAGGGGTATGAGATCCTTTACTGCACCGAGGATGTGGACGACTTCGTGATGCAGGCCCTGGGTGAGATCGACGGCAAGAAGTTCAAGTCCGCCACTGCCGAGGACGCCCTCCCCCAGACGGAGGAGGAGAAGAAGGCGGCTGAGGAGAAGGCCGAGGAGGGCAAGCCCGTCCTGGAGGCCGTGAAGGCCGCCCTGGGCGGCCAGGTCAAGGAGGTCCGCCTGTCCAAGATCCTGAAGTCCGGCGCCTGCTGTCTGTCCGCTGACGGTCCTGTCTCTCTGGAGATGGAGCGCTATATGCGGAAGATGGAGGGCGGCGAGCACATGAAGGCCGAGCGGGTGCTGGAGCTCAACGCCGACTCCGCCCCCTATGCCGCCCTGAAGAAGGCGGTGGATGCCGGGGATCAGGCCACTGTGGAGAAGTACGCCAAGCTGCTCTACGG
>ULQT01018185.1_pt1 | contig 9836 bp, 8 predicted proteins | sample 1954791 | NCBI WGS metagenome assembly ULQT01 (sample SAMEA4835663, study PRJEB28245) | human gut metagenome | biome: gut microbiome; material: fecal sample | place: Denmark | collected 2008 | reverse complement strand
CCAAGGCGAAGCCCCACCTCTATAAACACAGGGTTACAGGAATTCTGTGCACCTTCCACAAAATTCTGCGATCCATGTCCTGTTCTTTTTGCACAGTGGATTCTGCGATCCTCCACCACTTTATATCCGGGACAATAAAAACGGTCCCCAGGTGAAACAACACCAGCCTCCAGTCCGGCTGCCATGGTGATGATTTTAAATGTGGAGCCCGGTTCATAAGTATCATTCAGGCAGGGATTTCTCCACATCTGATTCAGTAATTCCTGCTTTCTTTCTGTATTTGTTTTTCCTGATGCTGTCTGCACTGCCAGTTCACTTTGTTCATTGTGATCTTCCGACGGTATTGTTATCCCGGATTCATTTAACTGCATATTCAGATCATCTGTCAGGGTAAAAGGATCATTCAGGTCAAATTCCGGCACATTGACACATGCATATATTTCGCCGTTCTGTGGATTCATCAGCAGGATAGATACACGTTCTGCCTGCTTTTCCTCCATTACTTTCAAAGCTGACTGCTGCGCAAATTCCTGAATATTTACATCAAGGCTGATCATCAGGCTTTTCCCCTCTATCGGTTTTTCCCTTGTCTCACCCAATTTATCAATTTCCACACCCCTGGCATCTGTTGTTGTCAGGATTTTACCCGGCTGTCCCCTCAGGATTTCTTCATATTTCACTTCCAGACCGATAATTCCCTGATTATCACCTCCCGTAAAGCCAATGACTTTTGAAGCCAGACTTCCACATGGATAGTAACGCTTATAATCCTCATCAACTTTCACCCCTGCCAGACTGCACTCTCTTATCTCATCACCTGTACTTTTTTCCACATTTGTCTTTACTATTTCTATGGAAGAGATTTTCTCCACTCTTTTTCTCACTTCTGCCTCATCTATTTTCAGTTTTTCAGACAGCAGGGCGATTACTTTTTCAGGTTCTTTAATCTGACTGTGGATCACAGAGATTGTACATACCGTCCTGTTTGATGCCAGAACTTTTCCCTTTGCATCCAGAATCTCCCCTCTGGCCGCTTTGATCTCTCTCTCTCTTTCGTGAAGTTCTTTTGCTTTCTTATAATAATAGTCTGATCTGAAACACATAAGATATACCAGTCTTCCGATAAGGCCTGTCATCATTAAAATACAGCAGAGTAATACCACCCATATTTTTCTCTTGTGAAACGTCATATTTTTTTTCATAAAAAAAGCTCCGCAGAGATTGTCATAACAATATATGACCATTCTCTGCGGAGCTATAACTATACGTTTTTATTCCAGACCTGCTTCTTCATTGGTAATACCGTCTGTCTCTTCGTCATTATCCTCAGTCGTCTCAGCTTCATCATCCTCCAGAGGTGCCGGTGCATCAGGATTGGATACTGCATCTCCTGAAGAATCTGCATCCGTACTTCCCGAAGCACTGACAAGATTTGTAGACATCTTATAATTGCCTTCCTCATCCAATATGTGATCTCCATTGGCATCCAGCAGATATCCGTTTTCATCAATCCGGTTTCCATCCCAGTCTATCAGATTGCCATCTGCATCCACCAGATTACCGTCACTGTCAAGTTCACTGTCCGATATGGAAGTACTCTTTAAATGTCCCTTAAACCCTTCCCACAATTCTGTCTCCGGCACTGTTCCATCTTCAGATTCATCCGGCACTACATTCAGATACGGAAGAAGCTCCGAAAGGATTCCCTGTGCAATATACTGCGGATAAGTACTGTTTGCCTGATCCTCTACATTCGGTTCATCTACAACTACATAAATTACCACAGCCGGGTCATCTACAGGAGCAAATCCAATAAAAGAAACCAGATATTTTCCGTTTCCTCGCGGGTATTTCTCCGCTGTACCTGTTTTACCGCCTGAACTGTAACCCTGCACTTTGGAATGACGGCTGGTACCCTGCTGTACACTCAATGCCATATAGCTTCTGATATCACTGGAAATCCTGGAGGAAATCGTCTGCTTCAGAAGTATCGGCGAGATTGTTTTTATAGTTCCACCATTACTGTCAAGAACCTTTGTCACAAGATGCGGCTGATAATAATATCCGCCATTGATAACGGAACTCATCGCATTGATTTCCTGGATCATGGTACAGGTAAAACCCTGTCCAAAAGCAGAACATGCAAGTTCTGTTTCCCCCATACTGTCCTTAGTATGGATAATACCTGCGCCTTCATTCGGCAGGTCAATCCCTGTCCTTGTTCCGAAATTAAACAGACTCTGTGCTTTGATAAACTGAGTAGCTCCCATCTTGGCACCAATCTGCATCATTGCATCATTACAGGAGTTTGCAATTACCTCTCCCAGTGTCTCTGTGCCATGTGCGCTCGGATAAACCGCACACTTGATCATAGTATCTCCAAAAGTCTGCGATCCATCGCATACAAATGTATCTGTTTCCTGTATCGCACCCTTTTCCAATGCAGAAGCCATGACGATCGGCTTTACAACAGATCCCGGCTCATAGGCATCTGTGACGCAGAAATTACTCCACATACCATTCAGAGCCTCCACTGTTTCCACATCATTCATCGCTTTGATTTCATCTTCTGTATATACAGCGGAAAGATCTCTCGGATTATTCAGATCATAACGGTCACCACCATCCATGGCAATAATCTCACCGGTGGACGGATTTTCAACAATGACACCTATATTCTTGGCCCCCATTGCCTCTTTAAATCCATTAACATATTTCTCAACAATCTGCTGTGCACCGATGTCAATGCTGGTCTGAATGCTTTTTCCATTCACCGCAGCAATAATGGTCTGCTCCACATCTGAATCATCATTGATATACCCATACTGTCTTCCGTCTACGCCTGTCAGTGTGCTGTTATAGTACCCTTCCAGTCCGATATCTGCCACATCTCTGTCCAGTGCAAAACCAATTGTATCGCATGCTGTTTCATTAAACGGGTAACTTCTCAGATAATCCTCTTCAAACCAGACGCCTTTGATATTTGCCCGTTCCTTTGCCTGCGCTTTAGTAAGACCGGAATCTTCATCCTCTGCCTTATATTTTTCAAATTCTTTCTTTTTGTCCATAGACAGCTGTTTTGTCAGTACCTGATACTGACTCTGGCTGGTTCTTGAATCGGCCAAAAGAGAACGCACTGTTTCTTCATCAATCCCCAGCACCTCATTTAAGGCACGTATTGTTGGCTCTACATAGTCCTCATCTGAATTTACAGTTTTACAGTCCAGGATCACATTATAAACTTTATTGCTGGTAGCCAGTATATTTCCGTTCTTGTCATAAATATCGCCTCTCTTTGCCGGCAGTACCTGGCTCTCATATTTCTGCTGTGCCTGACTTAACACCTGTTTTTTGTATTTGCTTCCACTGGTAGCATTAATATAAGTAATTCTCAGCACTAATATTACCAGAAGCAGTAACACAATTCCAAACAATATCAGCAGCTTTTCTTTCATGTTTTGATTTATTTTTCTCTGTGGTCTTCTTCGACTCTTTCTTCCCGTATTGCTCAATTAATCACCTACTTTGAATCTGGTATATCCTGATACTGTCTTACATAGCTGTTACCCGATGTAGAATAGGTTACTGTCTGATCATCTGACGGATATTTCATCCCCAGTCTTCCCAATGCAGTCTGCTTAATCTTATTCAGATCCACATTTGATGTCACCTGGCTGTAATATGCATCATTGTCTTCTTTTAAATCTGCCAGTTCCTCCTCAAGAGATGCAACTGTACTCATCTTTGCGGTAATCTCTGATTTGTAACGAAGATATTTCACAGAGCAGAATAATATCGCCACACATACAACTGCCAGAAACGCTACAAATCCCCAGTTCATTGCAGTCGCCTTCTGCCTGTTCTTCTGTGCTTCTTTACTCAACTGATGTTTCTGCCCTGGTACCTGCGCAGGACTCGCCTGCACTTTTCGGTTTCGATCGGTCTGCTGCCTTCCCGGATTCTGTCTTCCCGGCTGCCTCTTTCTCTCCGGAACTTCTGCAAGACGTCTGACCGTATTTCCGTCAACATACATTCCTCTGTTTGTTCTGGCACTGGTTCTGCTTCTTCTTGCTGTTTCACTCCTGGTCGTTCTCGCCATTTCATGCCTCTCTAATTATAATACTCTCTCAAAAATCCGAAGCTTTGCACTTTTGGAACGCGGATTCTCTTCCATCTCTGTCTCCCCCGGAAGAATCGGCTTTCTTGTGATCACTTTTCCTTTGGATTTCTTCCCGCATACGCATACAGGAAAATCTGAAGGGCAGGTACACGGATTTTCATTTTTTCTGAAAATCGTCTTTACAATTCTGTCCTCCAGAGAATGAAAAGTAATAATGCAAAGTCTTCCGCCATCATCAAGAATATCGATCATTCCATCCAGAGAATCCCGCAGCACATCGAGCTCTCTGTTAAGCTCAATACGGATTGCCTGAAAAGTTCTCTTGGCCGGATGTCCTGACTTCACCTGCATCTTCATGGGAATGGATTCTCTGATGATTTCTGTCAGTTCTCCGGTGGTTGTGATCGGTTTCACCTGTCTGGCGGCAACAATATGTTTTGCAATATTTTTTGCAAATTTATCTTCACCGTAATCACGAATAATACGGTATAATTCTTTTTCTTCATAGCCATTGACAATATCGCCGGCTGTCTGCGTCTGGCGCTGGTCCATGCGCATATCGAGCGGTGCATCTACCCTGTAGGTAAAACCGCGTTCTTCATTGTCAAGCTGATAGGAAGATACTCCAAGATCAAGGAGAATCCCGTCGACTTTATAGATGCCTCTTGCTGCCAGTTCCTGTACCATGTAACAATAATTGCTGCGAATGATCGTCGCCTGTTTATAGGGGGCTAACCTCTCACTCGCAGCAATTATCGCATCCTGGTCTTGATCTATGCCAATAAATCTCCCCTTGGCAGAAAGTTTCCTGCATACCTCACCGGCATGCCCTGCACCTCCTAAAGTACCATCCACGTAGATTCCGTCCGGTTTGATATCCAAACCTTCAATGGTCTCTTCCAGTAATACAGATTTGTGTTTAAATTCCATCTCCGTCTCCTGTCTGGATTTACTTTGCAAGATACTTCAAACGAGACCTGTCAGATTGTGATTCCCATGTCCTGCATGCTCTCTGCAATGCTGTCCATGTCATCATAATCACAGATCTCATTCCATTTTTCTTTGCTCCAAACTTCAATTCTGTTCAGATTACCTGTCAGAACCACATCTTTCTCCAGACCGGCAAATTCGCGCAGTGTCTGCGGTACAAGGATTCGTCCCTGCCTGTCCAGTTCACATGTAGTTGCTCCAGCTACAAAGAATCGTGAAAAAGTTCTGGCATTTTTATTTGTAAGTGGTAAAGATCTGAGCTTCATTTCAAAGGATTCCCATTCATCCATCGGATAAATGTAAAGACAGCCATCAAGCCCTCTTGTCAGAACAAACTCTTCCCCTAAGAGCTCCCTGAATTTAGAAGGAATGATCAGACGCCCCTTCGCGTCGATCGTGTGGTTATACTCTCCCATGAACATGTTACTCACCTACTCTCGCAAAATCTGAATCTCCCCTTCAGATTTCTCAGGTGGTAATGGACTCTGCCGTTATTCCCCACTCACCACCACTATTCACCACTTTCTACCACTTATGTGCTTATTCTAAACTATTTAGGCTGAAAAAACAAGGGGGAGAAAAAGATTTTTAAAATTTAGAACTCTGTTAACATTTATGAAACAACCTTATTTTTACGAGAAAAATGGGCTTTTATACACAAAAAGTGGGTTGAATTTCCACTTTCAACCCACTTATCTTTCAGATATATGTTTTTTTACTGTTCTTCTTTTGAATTTGTGGGAGAAGTTCCCACATCTGGCTTTACCTGTTCATCCATCTCCGGCCGGATTTCCGGTTCCGGTTTCATTTCAGAAGTCTCAGGAAACATCTGTTTTTCTTTCACTGACTCATCCAGAAATCTTTTTTTCCTCTGCCGGCGTATAGTATCTCTTTTCTGTGCCATCACTCTGCGTATGATCACTACAGGCATAAAAACAGCAAATAATATAGCGGAAATTACCAGCGAAATCCCCACTTTTGTCCCCGGAATATAAAGCTTATCTGTTCTGAACCATTCAAAGAAAAACCTTCCCAGACCATAACCTGCCAGATAGATCATAAACAATTCGCCTTCATATTTCTTTTTTCGGCGCATGGCCATCAACAGCAGAAATAACAGCAGACACCACAGACTTTCATAAAGAAAAATCGGCTGAACCTGAATATATGAAATCCCATTTATGGTCAGCAGATTATCTCTCATTGCTCCCGAAACTTCTCCTGACCGCACAGCTGAAACCGGTATCTGCATTGCCCATGGCAGATCTGTATATTCTCCGAAAGACTCTCTGTTAAAAAAGTTACCCCAGCGCCCTATAGCCTGTCCCAGAAGTATTCCGGGACACGCAATATCGGCACTCTGCCAGAATGACGTTTGGGTAATCCTGCAAAATACCGCTGCCGCAAGAAATCCAAAGAGCAGACCACCATATAAAGCGTAACCACCATTTCGAAAGTCCAGTATGGCATTCAGATTTTCTTTATAAAATCCCCATGAAAAAGCCACATAAAATAATCTGGAACCTGCCACTGAAACCAGCAGGGAGATAAGTATCATATCGAGATACCTGTTCTGATCTTCCCCATTTCGTTTCGCTTCAAGTGTCACAAGTCCCATTCCAAGAAGAGCACCCACAGCAATCAGTACTCCATATATGGTAAATTCCATTCCAAATATCTGAAATGAGCGTGGCACATAATCAAAGACCAGGCCAAGTCCCGGAAAACGTATCGACATTTCCATAAATCACCTGTTCATCATACATTGAATCGGAATAAGATCACATCTCCATCCTGTACAACGTATTCTTTACCTTCCATTCTTACAAGACCTTTCTCTCTGGCACCTGCATAGGAACCACAGTCCAGAAGATCCTGATAATTTACAACCTCAGCTTTAATAAATCCTCGCTCAAAATCTGTATGGATCTTACCTGCTGCCTGCGGAGCCTTTGTTCCGATTTTAATCGTCCATGCTCTTGTCTCATCCTCACCTGAAGTAAGGAAACTCATCAGTCCAAGGAGATGATAGCTTGCTTTTACAAGTTTCTCAAGTCCTGATTCTGTCAGTCCCAGATCCTCCAGGAACATTTTCTTCTCATCATCATCCAGTTCAGAGATCTCTTCTTCGATTTCTGCACAGATAACGAAAATCTCACTGTTCTGCTCTGCCGCATATTTGCGCACTGCCTGTACATGGCTGTTGCTTTCACCGTCATCAGCCAGATCTCCTTCTGCTACGTTTGCTGCATAGATCACAGGCTTCCAGGTAAGCAGATTATAAGTAGACATCCAGGCTTCTTCATCTTCATTTTCCATTTCCATAGTGATTGCCATCTTGCCATCTTCCAGATGTGTTTTTACCTTCTGAAGGAAATCAAGCTCCTTGGCAGCCTCTTTGTCCATGCGTGCTGTTTTTGTAACTTTTGCAATTCTTCTCTCAAGGATCTCAAGGTCTGAGAAGATCAGCTCCAGATTAATAGTTTCAATATCACGGATAGGATCAATACTTCCATCTACATGGATAACATTGGAATCTTCAAAGCAGCGGACTACATGAACGATTGCATCTACCTCACGGATATTTGCAAGGAACTGGTTTCCAAGGCCTTCTCCTTTGGATGCTCCCTTTACAAGTCCTGCAATATCTACGAATTCAATTACAGCAGGTGTCACTTTCTTAGAATGATAAAAGTCTCCGAGAAGCTTCAGTCTCTCATCCGGCACTGTAACAACACCTACATTAGGGTCAATGGTACAGAACGGATAATTTGCAGATTCTGCGCCTGCCTTTGTCAATGAATTAAATAATGTACTTTTTCCAACATTGGGTAATCCGACGATTCCTAATTTCATATCTCTAAATATCTCCTTTAAATGTATTGATTTTACGGTATTTTCAGATGTTTTTACTGTACTTTCATTATTCTAGCATAACCACTTATTATGTGCAAGTGCGGTATTACCGCGACACGCTTAATCCCGCGACATGATCATAAGCAATGTTCCAGACTGATAGGTAACTTTTGCCTTTTCACTGACAATCTCATTACTCACTGTCAGTCCACTGTCTGCTGTTGTCAGGCGATAATGGTCAAGTGAATATTTAAATCCCTCCAGCGTCAGTCCTGTAACATCTCCTCCTAATGGAAAAAATGATATATACTTTCCAAACTGTTCTGACTTTTTTATGATTTCTCCATCTGAAACAAGTTTCATATAATTATACTGATCCGCCAGTATTACTTCCACTCCCTGATTCTTTGCCAGAACAAGAAGTCCGAAATTTGCCATCAGATGATCCACTCTGTTTCCGGTCGCTCCAAGGATTGTAATCCGCTTTGCACCGTTTTGAATCGCATAATTCATGGCAGACTGTGTATCTGAATCATCTTTTTCCGGTCTCAGGCGGATAACTTTTATTTCTTTTTTTTCATTTCCAAAGCCTTTTTGCAATTTCCACTCAGTCATTCCACCATAGGGAATTTCACTGTCCATACTTCTTTCTTCATGAATTTCCAGGAATTTTTTTCCATCTTCAGACAGACTGTCAAAATCTCCAATAACTGCATCCGGCAAAAGCTGATGCTCCAGAAAGAATTCCAGCCCTTTATCAGCTGCGATCAGACAGGCTTCATTCTTTTTTAAAAAATCGAGGGCAAAATCACTGTGGATATTGCCCCCGCTTACAATTATCGTATCTATCATGCTCTTCCTCAGTCAATCCTTCTTATGATCTCATCCATTCGTTCTCTGGCATGTTTTACATTTTTTGCCAGATCATCGTTGAAAACATAAGAACCTGCTACCAGCAGATTCGCACCTGCTGTGAGCACTGTTTCCATTGTCTCATCATTGATGCCGCCGTCAACCTGAACATCTACATCCAAATCCTCGGCCTCGATCAGTTCACGTACTTCCCTGATCTTCTCCGTACATTCTTCCATATACTTCTGACCGCCAAATCCCGGCTGTACAGTCATGATCAGAACCATATCCACATCGCTGAGCATATGGCTTATATCATTTACAGGTGTAGCCGGTTTGATGGAAACCCCCACCTTCACACCTGCTTCCCTGATCTGTTCAATAGTTCTCTCAAGATCTTCACATGCCTCCGCATGTACTGTAATGGAATCTGCCCCACATTCCACAAAATCTCTGATATATCTCTCAGGCTCTGTAACCATGAGATGTACATCAAAAAACAACTTTGATTCCTTTCGGATAGACTTTATCACCGGCATTCCAAAAGAAATACTCGGTACAAAATCACCATCCATAACATCAATATGAAGCCATTCAATCCCCTCTTTTTCCAGGGTTTTGATCTGTTCGCCCAAACGGTTAAAATCTGCCGATAAAATAGAAGGGCACAACTGATACATAATTAGAATCTCCTTTTCTCTTTTAATTCATTATAAAGTCCCAGATAATCTTCATAGCGAAGCTGGCTGATCTTATGCTCTGCCAATGCTGCTTTCACGCCACAGTCCGGTTCATGGATATGTCTGCATCCCTGAAACCTGCACTGTTCTTCATATCTGCGAAATTCTGGAAAATATGCCTTAAGTTCCTGTTCTTCAAGATCTTTCAGATATAAAGAAGAAAATCCCGGTGTATCCATCAGATAAGTATCATGTCCCACCGGTATCACCTGAGAATGACGCGTGGTATGCTTTCCACGTTTCAACTTCTTACTTATCTCTCCGGTTTCCATCTGTAC
>ULQT01025891.1_pt1 | contig 9873 bp, 10 predicted proteins | sample 1954791 | NCBI WGS metagenome assembly ULQT01 (sample SAMEA4835663, study PRJEB28245) | human gut metagenome | biome: gut microbiome; material: fecal sample | place: Denmark | collected 2008 | reverse complement strand
TTCTTGCCATTTTATTTATCCTCCTTGATCCATCCCCTTCCTATACGCGCATCGGCCGTCTCAGGCTCCGATGCGTCAGGTGTCTTTCACGGGTGGTCCCCATCGTAAAATCCGTTTTTTTCCCGGCCTACTTATCGTCGGCTGCTACGACTCCAGGAAGTGCCTTTCCTTCCAGGAACTCCAAGGATGCGCCACCGCCGGTGGAGATGTGGGTCATCTTGTCCCCGAAGCCAAGCTGGTTCACAGCCGCTGCAGAATCGCCGCCGCCGATGATGGTGGTGGCGTCTGTCTCAGCCAGGGCTCTGGCCACAGCAATGGTCCCGGCTGCCAGGGTCGGGTTCTCGAATACGCCCATGGGTCCGTTCCATACTACGGTCTTCGCATTCTTTACAGCATCGCTGTAGATCCTGCATGTCTCCGGTCCGATGTCCACGCCCTCTTTATCTGCGGGAATGGCATCTGTGGAAACGTATTCCACGTCAACCGGTGCGTCAATGGGACTGGGGAATGCGGAAACCACAGTGGTATCCACTGGAAGGAGCAGCTTCTTGCCCAGCTTCTCTGCCTTTTCCATCATTTCCTTACAGTAGTCCAGCTTTGAATCATCCACCAGGGAATTTCCGATCTCTTTGCCCTGGGCCTTTAAGAAGGTGTAGGCCATGCCGCCGCCGATGATCAGTGTATCGCATTTTTCCAGTAAATTGGAAATTACGTTTAACTTGTCGGCAACCTTTGCGCCGCCTAAGATGGCAACGAAGGGACGCACCGGATTCTCAACGGCGTTTCCAAGGAATTCGATCTCCTTCTGCATCAGATAGCCCACTGCATTGGAGCCGCCCTTTTCTGTGATGAATTTTGTAACGCCGGCCACAGACGCATGGGCGCGGTGGGAAGAACCGAAGGCATCGCATACATAATCGTCTGCCAGGTCTGCCAGCTCACGGCTGAATCCCTCGCCGTTTTTTGTCTCCTCAGCGCCGCGGAAACGGGTATTCTGGAGTAAGATCACGTCGCCGTCCTTCATGGCCTCTACTGCCTTTGCAGCAGCTTCTCCGGTTACATGGTAGTCGTTTACGAATACGACCTCTTTTCCTAACTTTTCAGAAAGGCTCTTTGCCACAGGAGCCAGGGACTCGCCCTCGTTGGGGCCGTTCTTTACCTTGCCCAGATGGGAGCAGAGGATCACCCTTCCGCCGTCGTTCATTAATTTTTTAATGGTGGGAAGAGCTGCCACGATCCTTGTCTCATCGGTGATCGCACCATCTTTTAACGGTACGTTGAAGTCGCAGCGCACCAGGACTCTTCTGCCTTTTACGTTGATGTCGTCGATGGTCTTCTTATTTAAAGCCATGTTCCATTCCTCCTTATTTTTCCGATGATTCCATTATATCATAAAAAATGGGTCCGGTCCATTCCAGACCGGACCCTAAGTGAGTCAAAACCAGCCAGAATTAAGCGTTCAGTAATTTACCGAAGTGCTTGATGGTACGTACCATCTGGCTTGTGTAGGAATTTTCGTTATCGTACCAGGAAACCACCTGAACCTCAGAAGTATTCTCGTCGATGGGAAGGACCATGGTCTGGGTCGCATCGAACAGGGAGCCGTACTTCATGCCGATGATATCGCTGGAAACGATCTCGTCTGTATTGTAGCCGAAGGACTCGTTGGCAGCAGCCTTCATAGCCTCATTGATGGATTCCTTTGTGGGCTGTCCCTTAACAACGGCTGTTAAGATCGTTGTGGATCCGGTCGGGGTCGGAACACGCTGTGCGGAACCGATGAGCTTGCCGTTTAATTCCGGAATAACAAGACCGATGGCCTTTGCAGCGCCTGTGCTGTTGGGAACGATATTGATGGCAGCCGCACGGCTTCTTCTCTTGTCGCCCTTTCTCTGCGGTCCGTCCAGAGTCATCTGATCGCCGGTGTAGGCGTGGATGGTGCACATGATACCGGACTGGATCGGGTAAGCATCGTTTAATGCCTTTGCCATGGGTGCCAGGCAGTTGGTCGTACAGGAAGCAGCGGAGATGATGTGATCATCCTTGCTTAACTGGTCGTGGTTTACGTTGTAAACGATGGTCGGGAGATCGTTTCCTGCCGGAGCGGAGATGATCACGTGCTTAGCGCCTGCATCGATATGAGCCTGTGCTTTTGCTTTGGAGGTGTAGAAGCCTGTGCACTCTAACACTACGTCTACGCCCAGCTCGCCCCACGGAAGCTCTGCTGCGTTGGCCTTTGCGTAGATCTTGATCTCTTTTCCGTCAACGGTGATGGAATCCTCGCCGAAGGAAACCGTATCTGCCAGTGCGTATCTGCCCTGGGTGGAGTCGTATTTTAATAAGTGTGCCAGCATTTCCGGAGAAGTTAAGTCGTTGATGGCAACGATCTCAAATCCCTCTGCGCCGAACATCTGTCTGAAAGCAAGACGGCCGATACGGCCAAAGCCATTAATTGCTACTTTAACTGCCATATTTTCATTCCTCCTAAAATGATCGCTGTTATTTCAGCCTCGATTGTTAAATATTAATCAATTTAGCATGTATTATATATGACTCTTCGGGAAATTGCAAGACTTTTTTTTCGAAATAACTTCTTGTTTTTTCTTGCAACTTGCTGCTTTTTTCCTTATACTGGTGATACATAGAAAAATATCCTCTTTTTTCAAATAAGAAAGGCATGATCCATGCTTCCGAAGTTCAAAAAATTGTCTTTAGAAAAACAATTATTTCTCAGCTTTTTCTCTGTTTCCGCCTGTCTTCTGGTGCTCTCCCTGGGGATCAGCCTGTTTTATAACGTAAACAGACGGAAGGCGGAGATCGATTCCCTGATCAGCGGGGTGGCCGCCTACGCCGCCTCCATGGACCAGGTGATCCACATGCTGGATTCCGGCTATCCGGACAGGGAAACCGCAGCAGCTCTGGACGGGCTCCATGAAAACTTTCCCGATCTGAATGTCATCGCCATCTACGACAGGAACCTCCTGCGGTTTTACCATACGACCCGCCGGGAATCCGGAGAAAGCCTCATAAACGGCGAGGAGCAGGCGGTGCTTTCCGGCAGCGGTCCTTATATCACCACTGGGATCGGTACCCACGGAACCCAGCGCCGGGCCTTTCACGCGGTCGTGGGCAACGACGGCGCCATATCCGGCTTTGTCATGGCCTCAGCGTTTTCCACCTATATCGCCGAGCAGTCCCGGCAGATCTTTTCCGTTTACGCGGCTGTGCTGGTCGTCATGCTGGTAGTCAGTTTTCTGCTCTCCCACGGCACGGTGCGGCTCCTGCGCTCCTCCCTTATGGGGTATCACCCCCAGGAACTCCTGAGGCTTTACCTGCGCCAGGATACGGTGCTCAATGCCATGGAGGAGGGGATCCTCGCCTCTGATCTCACCGGTACGGTGGTCTTTGCCAATCAGCCCGCAAGGGCCCTGTTCCCTCCAGGGGAGGAGCCGCTGGGCCAGCCCATCGGCCGGCTGTTCCCGGCCACCAGAGCCCAGGAGATCCTGAAAACAGGAAGTCCGGTCATGGGACAGGGCTGCTCTCTTTCCGGGCATCCCCTGATCTGCAGTGAGATCCCCATTGGGAATCTCCCGAAGATCCAGGGCGTCCTTACGATCCTCAATGACCGCTATGAGGTGGAGACCCTGTCAGACGAGCTGTCCGGCGCCAGGTCCATGCTGGACACCCTGCGGGCCTTCAATCATGAATTTCTGAATAAGCTCCATGTGATCCTTGGCTATCTCCAGACCGGCCAGACCCAGCAGGCCATCACCTTCATTACAAACAGCAGCCTGGTATCCAGCTAGGCTATCCGTCAGACCGCCGACTGCCTCCGTGTCCATCAGATCTGTGCCCTTGTGGTAGGCAAGATGATGCACGCCGCAGAGCTGGGGATCCTGCTCACCGTGTCTCCCGACAGCCGCTGCATGGGAAAGGATCTGGTCATGGACGTGGGCGACTGTGTGACCCTCGTGGGAAATCTCCTGGAAAATGCCATCGAGGAGCTCCATGGCTCCAAAAAGGAGATCCGCGAGATCACCCTGGGGATCTACGCCAGCACCGAAGGCACAGTCATCACCTGTGCGGATACGGGCCGCGGGATCCCGGCGCCGGTCCTGGAGCGGATCTTTGACAACGGTTTTTCTACTAAAGGAGAAGGCCGGGGCACAGGTCTCCACCTGGTCCGTCAGATCGTGGACCGCTGCGGCGGAGAGATCTCCATCGACACCGAGGAGGGCGAAGGTACCTGCTTCACTCTCACTTTTACAAGAAAGGAATACCAATGATGTATCACGTCATGATCATTGAAGACGACCCGATGGTGGCCTCCATCAACCGGCAGTATGTGGAAGCCACCCCCTCGTTCCAGACAGACCGCGTCTTTAAAAGCGGCACTGAGGCTCTGGAATACCTGAAGGACCATACAACGGACCTGATCATCCTGGATTATTATACTCCCCTTATGAACGGGGATGTATTCATCGACCGGCTCCATGCCATGGGAAAAACTCCTGCAATCATCATGGTCACCTCCGCCAATGACACCGATATCGTCCGCTCGCTTTTAAGCAGGGGCGTTCTGGATTATCTGGTAAAGCCCTTTGAATACGCCAGGTTCCGGACGGCCCTGGAGCGGTTCGCCGCCCAGCAGGAATATCTGCGGGGCGCCAGGCCCAGCCTGAGCCAGAATGCCATCGACCAGCTCTTTGCCGGGCCCGATCCTGCGGCAGATTCTGTCCCCCAGCTTTCCAAGGGACTCAATGAAGCGACTCTGAACATGATCCGCCGGTTCCTTGCGGAGCATCCGGAGGGTCTCTTTACCAGCGAACAGATCGCGAAGCAGATCCATCTGTCCCGGATCACCATCCGCCGGTATATGAATTATCTGGTGGATATCGGAGAGATCGTCAGCTCCATTGACTATAAGACCGGAGGCAGGCCGTCCATTCAGTACAGCCTGGGCCGCCGGAATTATACGCTTTAAGGCCGGCGGGACTACGAAACTTACGAAAGTCTGTTACATACTTACTAAAATTGACTTTTCCTCCACGGCAATTTATACTTTTTTTATAAATTGTTTATGTTTATAAAAAAAGATTGGAGGATCTTAATTATGGCAGACATTATCAGTTATTTCGGCACCTACACGCCGGCTGCCGACGGAGCTGCTGCATCGTTCAAGTTTGAATATTTATGCACGCTCGGTTTCGCAGCCATCGTCATCTTTCTGGGGCGTGCCATTGTGGCGCGCTCCGCACCTTTAAGAAAGTACGCGATCCCGGCTCCAGTGGTTTCCGGTATTATCTTTTCCATCCTGGTCTCCCTGATCAAGGGCATGGGCATCGTGGATATTTCCTTTGACGCTTCCCTGATGAAGGATCTGACCCAGAATATCTTCTTCTTATGTGTAGGCTTTGGCTTCAGTGCAAAAATGCTCCGCCATGCCGGAGGAAAGCTCTGTGTGATGATCGCCTTCGCGGCATGTCTCCTCATCACATGCCAGGATCTCCTGGGCTACGCCTTGAGCCAGCTTCTGGGAATGCATCCGCTTCTGGCTCTCCAGTGCTCTTCTGCCGCTATGTCCGGCGGCGTAGGCACAGCGGCCGCCTTCGGCCCCATTTTTGAAGGCTGGGGAGCTCCCGACGCCACCACCATCGGCGTTGCGGCCGGTACCATGGGAAATATCATGGGCTCCCTGATCGGCGGACCTGTGGCAGCCTTCCTGATCGCAAAGCACGGTCTGAAGTCTGACCCCAACGATAAGCCGGAGGCAGCGGCCACCGGAAAGGTTCCGGAATTAAACAATACAAAAATGATCATGATGTTTGCCCTGACTCTGCTTCTCGCAGCCCTTGGCATGCCTATCTACTGCCTGCTGGACAACATCCCCATGATCGAAATGCCGAAATTCATCGGCTGCCTGTTCGCAGGTGCCATTGCCAGAAACGTCATGGAGGCTGCCGGCATTAAATTCTATGTACCTGAGGTAGACGCCATCGAGCATATGTTCCTGGAGCTTTACCTGGCTCTGGTCCTGATGACCACCGATTTCACAAAGCTGGCTCCTGTGGCCGGGCAGATGAGCATCATCCTCATTGCCCAGGGTATCTTCATGGCACTGTTCGGGATCTTTGTATCCTTTAACCTGTTTGGCCGCGATTACGGCGCAGCCGTTATGACAGCCGGAAACATCGGCTGGGGCTGCGGTTCCGGATCCAACGCCGTCGCCAACGAGAAGGCCCTGATGGACCAGTACGGCTGGCACAACATCGCATGGGTATTATATCCGTCCTTTGCCGTTATCATTGACGATATTTATAATCCCATTTTCTTATCACTCTTTGGCGGCCTCTTTAAAGGCTGATCGTAATTTGACATTTTCCTGTATTCGTTTTACAGTTTACCTTCCCTTTTTAAAGACAGGCCGGCAGCCCCCAACTGCCGGCCTGCTTCTTTTTGCACGGTGCCGGCCAGAGCCCCGGCCAAACAGTTTCAAAAAACCGGTTGTATCTCCGGCGGCTTCCGTGTTATGATGAAAGCAGCTTTGCTTTGAGATCCGTTTGAGAAATGGAATGGTGTAGACGAATGATCAGACATTTTTTTGCCGCCTTCGCGGCAGTTACTGTATTTTCCCTGGCTGTCTCCGGCTGCAGGACCGCTTCCCTGGCATCTCCCGAGCCATCGGAGGACCAGCCAGCCGACCGTCTCCGCATCCTCACCATCGGCACTGCCGACAGCGGAGGAACTATGTACCCGGTGGGAAAGGCCATCGCCCAGGCCATCAGCCAGGCTGATGCCTCCATCACCGTCAACCTCAGCGCCTCCGAGGGCTCCGTCTCCAACGCGCTGGCCCTGCAGAACGGAGAGATCGATCTGGGGCTTGTGAGCGGAGACGTGGCTTACGCAGCCTTAAACGGTCAGCAGGAGTTTGAAGGCGCTCCCTGCCGGGACCTGCGGGTCATTGCCGCCGTATATCCCAGCCTCTCCAACTGGATCGCCCCCTCTTCGCTGGGGATCTCCTATATCCATGAGCTGAAGGGCAGGCGGATCGCCATTGGCCCCCAGGATTCCTCCACGGCGCTTTCCGCCAGGATCGTCCTGGACGCAGCCGGCATCACAGAAACCAACTCGATCCTGAAAAATGATGGCCTGGGCTCCGGCTCTGAAGGGATCCTCAGCGGTTCCCTGGATGCGGTCCACGGGTTTGCCGGCGTTCCAATCAGCGGCTTTTCCCAGCTGGCTGACGCCATGCCCTGCACGATCCTCCGATATACAGACCAGGAGCTGGACTCCATCCTAAGTGAAAACTATTTTTATTACAGAGACGTGATCCCGGCCAAAACCTACCCGGGACAGGACCGGGACGTGGATACCTTCGGCATCAAATGCCTGCTGTGCGTGGATCAGGATATGGATGAGGGACTGGTTTACGAACTGACGTCCATCCTATATGAAAACGCCGGTTCCCTGGGCCGGCAGCACCCCTCTCTTTTCGCCATGTCAAGAGACCGGTTTATGTATTCAGCCCTCCCCATTCCCCTGCATCCCGGAGCGGAACGGTTTTACTGGGAAAAGGGATTGTTATCAGAAACACATGGAAAAATGGAATAAGAAAGGAATCAGTATGATATCAGACTGTCATGTACACACAGAATTTTCCGGCGATTCCAAAGCGCCGCAGAATGCCCAGGTCCAGGCAGCCCTGGAACTGGGCATGAAAGAGATCTGTATCACGGACCACCACGACCCCGGCTCGTCCCAGATGACCCATATTGACTTTACCCTGGATCTGCCCGCCTATCTCCGGGCCCTGGAAGACACAGTCCAGGCCTTTGAGGGGAAGATCCGCGTCCTTAAGGGGATCGAGCTGGGCCTCATGCTCCGGGAGAAGGACATTCTCACACGCCTGGGCGCAGAGCTTCCTGTGGATTATATCATCGGCTCCAGCCATTTCCTGGACGGTCTGGACGTCTACGATCCGGCCTGCTACCAAGGCCGCAGCGAATACGCCTCCTATTTCCGGTACTTTGAATCCACCCTGGCCCGGATCCGGACCCTGGACTGCTTTGACAGCCTGGGCCATCTGGATTACATCGTCCGCTATGGCCCGGTCCGCAATGAAAATTATGATCCCAGGGATTACATGGACATCATCGACGAGATCTTAAAGACCCTGATCCACCGGGGAAAGGCCCTGGAATGCAACACGGCCGGCTTCAAATACGGCCTGGGCCACCCCCATCCCCAGGAGGAGATCCTCCTGCGCTACCGGGAGCTGGGCGGAGAGCTCCTGACCGTGGGCTCCGACGCCCATACTCCTGGACAGGTGGGCGGCTTCTTTCCCCAGACCGCTGAGATCCTGAAGTCCTGCGGCTTCCGGTTTTATACCGTCTACCACCAGAGAAAGCCTGTATTTTATCCCCTGTGAGCCTGGTCCTATTTTTTCTTCATTGCCTGCTCCACATCCTTGTGGAACTGCTCCCAGGCATCCTCATGGTCCACAAAATATTTGGGACAGATCTTTCCCGTCACGTCATAGTGGCGGATCACGTCCTCGGGCTTCAGCTTAAATTCCGTACAAAAATACGCACACAGCTCCACCAGGGACTCATATGTACTGTCGTAAAACTTCCCCGTCTCATCGGGATGGCAGCACTCAATGGAAATGGTATCGCTGTTTCTGTGGTTGGACGCATAGGCCACCTCCGTAAGGGGAACACACTGGACCACCTCTCCCTCCAGCCCGATCACAAAGTGGCTGCTGGCTGATGTGGCGTTTTCCCCGGTCTGGTCCTTCAGCTGCTCAAAATAGCTCCTGTTTTCCCTGGCCGTGCTGCATGGATTTGCCACATAATGGACCACGATCCCCCGGACCTCCTCCAGCGGCTTCTGGGGCCTGGAATACGGATTGGGAGTCAGAAGGTCCACCTGCACATACTCCGGCACCTGCACCTCCCCCGGATCCACCTGTTTTTTCTGGAATACATTTTTAAACAGCACGATCACCGCTGCCAGAATGATCACAGACGCCGCCGTAAAAAAGCCTGCCAGGATCAGCTGGCGGATCCGCTCCTCCTTTTTTCTTTTGATCCGCCGCATTTCCCTCCTCAGCCGTCTCTCCTCATCTTCTCTCTCCATGACTCATATCCTTTCCTTTTTCTCCTGTACTTCACACGCCGGACTGCCGTTTCCCATTTCTCCGTCCATTGCCAGGGCTCTACGGCTCCAGAGGTTCCATGGCCCCGATCCCCAGGCCGCCCCGGGCAGAATCCATGTCCGGACCGGAAAGTCCTTCCCTGTATACGGCCAGGCTTACGACCTCCGTCAGAGGCACATATACGGCTTCATTATGGAGGCTTTCCATAATGTAGGCCATGTCCTCCTTCATCCGTTCCCCGTCGTTCTGTACCAGGGTGTCCCGCATGATCACATCCAGCTCCCGCTTTCCGCTCATTCCGCTCTGTACCAGATGAAACTTATCCCCCGGAGACGCCATACAGAAAAAGCTGCCATAGGGTTCATAAGGGATCCCCCAGGTCCTGGAAAGCAGAAGGTCGAACTGGCCCGACTGCCAGCTTTCCTCATAAGCCGCTCCCGTCTGGGGAACCAGATCCACCTGGATCCCGGCCGCTTCATACTGGGCCTTTAACATCTCTCCCACTTGACCGTTTCCGGCAATGGAATCGTCGTATACCAGCCGGAGCTCCAGCCGCTGGCCGTTTTTGGACCGGATATTCTCTCCCTCTGCATAGGTCCAGCCTGCTTCCTCCAGGATCCTTCCTGCCTCCTCCAGATCCTGGCCATAGGGAGCGATCCCCACGTCCGTTCCGGGCACCCTCCAGGAAAAATAGGAACCCGCCGGTTCCTGGAGCC
>ULQT01048810.1_pt1 | contig 9887 bp, 13 predicted proteins | sample 1954791 | NCBI WGS metagenome assembly ULQT01 (sample SAMEA4835663, study PRJEB28245) | human gut metagenome | biome: gut microbiome; material: fecal sample | place: Denmark | collected 2008 | reverse complement strand
AGAACAACAGAAAATAATATAAGCACTATAGTTACAATCCATATTATAATCCTTTTCATATAACCACTCCCTAAAGCTATACTAACATATATCAACAGCTGTGTAAACACACATTTTTTTATTTTATATATTTTCTTATATCAACAGGTATTTCATTATAAGGCTTGCATATTGAAACATTATAGTCATTACCACTGCTTGTTGCAAAATTTAAATCAACAGTGTAATAGTCCGTATTTGTCTCACTCTCGTCAACATACTCTCCATTATTCATATAAGCCTTAAATATTTTTTTTATCTCTTCGCTCTCATTAATATCGGCAGTAATTTCAGATAAAGAATCATAATTATAATCTTCACCATAAACTGATAAATGAACACTTATTAAATCTTCTTCTGTTTTAAGCATTGGTGCATATTTCTTTATTTCTTCACTTATAAGCTTGTTTGTGTTTTCAAAGTACCTGTTAAGTTCTATATTAAAATCATTTGAAATCCTGTAATCTTTGCCGTTAACATTAATATACTCTGTATAGTTAATTGAAATATGTGTTCCGTTGTATATTCTTTTTACTTCGCTTATTTCTTTATAATTAAATGACATTATATCTTTCTTCAAAGCCTCTGCCAATTTGTCATAATCAATATATTTCAACTGTATATCACTTTTTACAAAAATATCATTAGAATAATTAACATAATTAATTTCTTTATCATTATCACTTATAAAAGGGTATAAGGCTTTCTTGTATTCCGCAGTTTCATAATAAGCTTTAAGGTCTTCTATGTAATCACTTTCCTTTATGCTGTATTCCCTTTCCATTGAAGTTCCGTTTTTAAGATTATATTTTAACTTAACCTGCATTAAATTATAATCATCGTTTCTCTTTGTATTTCTATCAGTAATAAGTTTTTTATGAAGTTTTTCCATATCTCCAATTATATTTTTATCTGTAATTTTACCATTATACAATCTGTCTATTTTTTCACTTTGTGTAATAACCTGTCTTTCGTCATAATTATAAAATCCCCCATACGTATTCTCAGCAATGTTATTATATGGCTCTATGCTCTCCACTTCATTTATATCAGGAATTCTCTTTTCATATCCTGTTATATCAAATACAAAGCCTAATTTTACAACTGCCGTAATTACAACAAAAACGCATAACGGCTTAAAAAGACCTTTTATACTAAAACTCTTTTGATTAAGCATAAAAGCAGCAATAAGTGCAGCACAGCCTAAAGGCAATGAACCTATAAAAAGTGTATTAACCTCCCATATTTCATTTATTGCCACACCTCCTGCATAGCCGAAACATAAAGCAGCAGCATACATAAATACAGGTCTGAGATTTTTGAACACTACAATTTCTTCACAGCTTTCAAGCTCCCTTATTTTGTATAAAATCCAGCTAGCAGCCAGTAATATTAATATAATAATAATATATAAAACAGAACTTTTACTCCATATATTATCAATGCCCATTAAATATATTTTTTCATATAACCCTGATAAATCAGATGTATATCCATACAAATTATTATGCAGAATATAGTCTGTAATACTTATTAAAAAAGCAGGAAAAATCATAATTCCGGCTGAAAATACATACGCAGCAATTGTATTGCCAGTAATCATTACGGCAAAAACAGTCATCATAAAAGCAAGAGCAGCATATACACTGCATGTATAAAAATACTTAAACGCAAATCCCGCTTCTGCACCTGCATATATACATTCAAAGCCAATTGCAGCACTTGAAATAAAAACAGGTATGAAAATTAAAATTCCCCCTGCCAAAATATGAGATAAATATTGTGTTTTTCTTGTGACAGGTATACCATGCATATTTGATACAGCATTACTCTTATGCAAGTATGAAAATATCATTCCCGCAAGAAAAAAGGCTGTAGCAAAGACTAAAAGTCCCTCATCTGTTCTATAGTAATAATTTCTATCTCCGCCGCTTATTAAATAATCTGCAACAGTATTGGGCAGCACAAATAGAGCCATAAATATCATTAATACCGCAGATACCCACCAAAATCTTTTAAAATCCGACTTAATAACGCTTTTATTAAACAATGATGTTTTCAAATTCATATCCCATACCCCCTAATTCATAAATAAATATTTCCTCTAAAGTAAGCGGAAGTATATCACAGAGGAGCGGCTCATATTTGTAAGCTTTACTCTTTATTTCATCAACATTTCCCTTTACAATATATGTTTCAACACTTCCAAACTTATTGTAGTGAAGTACGTCCATTTCCTCTTTAAATTTTTCTGATGTATCACCCTTAAAGGCAATCTGCACCTTATGTATTTCACCTTTTACATCATCAAGAGCCTTTTCAATTACAACCTTGCCGTTATACATTATTCCAACATGGTCACAAACATCTTCAAGCTCTCTTAAATTGTGACTTGATACAAGCACAGTCATACTTCTTTCCGCAACTTCCTGCAAAATGACAGCCCATGTATTTCTTCTCATTACAGGGTCAAGACCGTCTACTGGCTCATCAAGCACCATTATATCAGGTCTTGCACATATACCTAACCAAAATGCTACTTGCTTTTGCATTCCTTTTGACAGCCTGCGGCATTTTCTTTTAACGTCAATTTTAAATATATTCTTTAATTTTTCAAATACACCCCAGTCCCAGCTTTCATATATTTCAGAATAATATTTTGCCATTTCAATAATAGAATAAGTTGTAAAAAAGAACAAATCATCACTTATATATACTATTCTTTGTTTCAGTTTACTGTTTTCATATACAACCTCGCCATCAACAAATATATTTCCGCTGTCATATCTATATATACCCATTAAACATTTTATAAAGGTTGTTTTGCCTGCTCCATTTGGACCAATAAGTCCATATACAGAACCCTTTTTAACATTAAGTGAAAGTCCGTCAAGAGCATTAAACCCATCAAAGCTCTTATTTACATTTTCAGCCTTTATCATCATACTCCTCCTCATATACATAATTTATAACTTTTATAATATCACTTTTGTCTGTACCCAGATATTTCAGCTCCTTTACAGCTGTTTCAAGCTCTTCAAGTCCCTCTTCCATTTTTATTGTCTTAACGCTTTTTTTCATAGGTGCTACAAAATACCCTTTTGCCTTTTGAGAGTATATATACCCCTCCATTTCAAGTTCCTTGTATGCTCTTTGTATGGTGTTCGGATTTATAGCAAGCTGTGCGGCAACTTCTCTTACAGAAGGCAGTTTTTCGTGTTCTGTCATAGCACCATTTATAATATATTCCTTTGTCTTTTCCTTAATCTGCTCATATATAGGTCTATGATCACCATAATTTAATTCCATTTTCTCACCTCGCCGTCTTATCTGTCTATTATTTATAATACAGTAAACACAATACATTGTCAATAGCTTTCATTATATTAAACACAAAAAAAGCTGTTGCACAAGCAACAGCTTTCTTAAGTGTGTAATAATTACTTTAAAGTTACCTTAGCGCCAACTTCTTCAAGCTTAGCCTTGATAGAATCAGCTTCTTCCTTAGAAACAGCTTCCTTAAGCATCTTAGGAGCGCCATCAACAACTTCCTTAGCTTCCTTAAGACCAAGACCAGTGATTTCTCTAACAGTCTTGATAACCTTAATCTTTTCTGCACCAACTTCTGTTAATTCTACATCGAATTCAGACTTTTCTTCTTCAGCAGCACCGCCTGCAGCAGCACCTGCAGCAACAACCATACCTGCAGCAGCAGATACGCCGAATTCTTCCTCAGCAGCCTTTACTAAATCGTTAAGCTCAAGAACTGTAAGTTCCTTAACAGCAGCAATAATTTCTTCAATTGATAACTTAGCCATTTTAATTTTCCTCCATTAATTTTAGTTTTTTAATCGTTCAAAAATTGTTTTCAAATTAAGCACAGATTAAGCCTCTGCAGCTTCTCCGTCCTTGTCTGCAATAGCCTTGATAACTCTTGCAAAAGAACCCATAGGTGACTTGAAGCTTCCCAATAACTTTGAGAGAAGAACCTCTCTTGATGGGATATCAGCAACAGCAGCCATACCCTTAGCATCATAACAAGTACCCTCAATAACACCAGCCTTGAACTCAAGAGCCTTAGCACTCTTCATAAACTTGTTCATTATACCTGCTGCAACCGTTGGGTCTTCGTAGCAGATAGCAATAGCACTAGGACCTTCAAAGTAATCCTTTAAGCCTTCAAACTGAGTGCCTTCTACTGCTAAATTCATCATAGTGTTCTTGTAAACCTTGTAATCAACGCCGGCCTCTCTTAACTGCTTACGAAGAGCTGTGTCCTCAGCAACAGTAAGACCTCTGGCATCAACTAAAACAGCAGAACTAGCCTTTTCAAGCTTTTCCTTAATTTCATTTACAACAACCTGCTTTTCAGCAACTTTAGCCATTATTACACCTCCTATATTATTTAAGCCGTATAAAAAAAACTCCCTGCGCACAGACAGGGAGGTAAAATACAAATCAAATGTATCCTCGGCAGGTAGTTAAACGTTACGACATGTTGTCACCTGCTGTCTACGGCACTTTTTGTATAATAACATAATATAAAACATTTGTCAATAGTTTTTTTATTTAATTTTTCTTAACCTTAATATGACTTTTAACCTTATTCAAAAAGTCCTTTTTCAATGCCATACTGTTTCCGCCATGGTCAATTAACACTCCGGCATAATCTGCACCTTCAACATTAATTATACCACACACATCCCTGTAGTTAAGCTCAAGGAACTGAACATCTTTTCTCCATGCTCCAATAGCTTCCACATTTGTAAACACAAGCAAAAAGCTTCCGCTTTCTGCAGCAATTGAATAGTAACCCATCTTTGTAATATTATGTGTTTCCTCATCAGCCTCAACAACAACTGGTACAAAGAGTTTCTCACTAATCAGCCTGGTAACAAACTCAGTCTTATTATCATCAGACGCATTTTCTTTTAATTTTAAAATACTATCAGCCAGTTCTTTACTCATATAACACCTCTTATTTACTGTAAAAAGGAGTAACACCTTTTATATATTTTTGTGCAACCTTGTCAAAGGATGGCATTAATCCAATAGTTTCACCTTTTTTCATTGCAGTATGTGCAGCAGCAGCAATACCATCAAAAGCCTCTTTCAGACTGCCGTCCTTACAAAACTCCACAACAAGAACGGGAGTAGCTTTATCTTCCCCTTTTCTTATTGTCTGCATAAGATATGCCCTGCTTACATTATTCTGATCTTCAAAATACTTATAAAGTGTATTTACAAGTTCTTTCGGAGGATTTTCAAAAGGCTTTAGTCCTATATTTCCCTCAGTCTGTATCTTTTCAGGTTTAATTACAACTTCAGGATTGGCTGCCTTTTCAATATTTTGTATCAAACTCTTTTGTATTGCCATATTACACCCGCAGGGGTCAATAACAAAGCCGTCATAATCCTTAACACTCATTGCAAGTTTTTTTATATCATCATAACTTCTTATAAGATACATTTTATTAGGATTTTTGTTCCATTTTTCATATTCCTCACCACTTGTAAAAACAGCAAGATAAACAAGTCCTTTACTTGTCCTCATTGAAAAATAGTTTACGGTTGCATCCGCAGGAATTTTGTTATTAACAGGTTCGGGAATAATTACTACAGGCAGTATAAATTTAGAATTTATAAGCTTTTGTAAGAACCAAAGCCTGTTTTCCTGAGTAGTTTTTTCCTTAAGCCTTGATACAGCATCAATAAGAGCAGTATTGTCAATAGGAATATTCATTATAAAATTCCTCCATTACTCCTTAGGCATCATTTCCTCTTTGAGAATTGCAACATTCTCGCCCTTTTCATCAATAATAAACCCGTCAAGACCACTGTTTTCCTTTATAACAATTTCTCTTATTGTTGCAAAGTTATGCAGAACACCTATAATATCATCTCTTCCGCCATAGCTTTTTTCAAGTTCCTCCTGACTGGAGAAAACACTTAAATAAGTATGACCTTCATTTGATGTTAAAGCACAGTACCTACCACTTTTTTTATTGCCTTCACTCTTATCAACAGCAACAGGCACATAAAATACGGTATCAACTACAGCCTTATAGAACTCCTCCTGAAAAATTACAGTTTTAACTGCCTTAAACTGCTTCATAGCTTCTACAAGCTTAGTGTTGTCTGGTTTCTTATTCATTTTCTTACCTCTCATTACTTTTTCTATATTTTTTTAATTATTATACATATACAAGGCAGGAACTTTCTCCTTTTATCTTTCCAAAACCTCATCAATTATATCCTTAACAGTTGATATTTTATCAACCTTGTAAACATTTTCTCCGCAAAATACCAGTGCATTATCAATGTCACCGTTAGCTCCATTAAACAAAGCCTGAGAAATACAATATGGTATAGTCTTTGGATCACAGTGAACAAGACACTTAAAACAGCGTGATATTTTACAACCATCAGGCACAATATCCTTTATAAAATGGTTATTAAGTGCTCTTCCCGGCATACCCACAGGACTTTTAACAATCTTTACATCTTCAAGCTTAGCATTTACGTAAGCTTTTTTAAATTCTATATCGGCATCGCATTCCTCTGTTGCAACAAATCGTGTTGCCATCTGTACGCCGTCAAGCCCCAGATCTTCAATGCAATGTTTAACATCCTCCTTTGAGAATACTCCGCCTCCAAATACCACAGGTATAGTCTTATTATACTTTTGTTCAAATTCCTTTTTAGTTTCCAGTATTTTGAGAATTTCATCATCAAAATTTTCAATACTCATAACCTCTTCAGCCTTAAAACCAAGGTGTCCGCCTGCCTTAGGTCCTTCAATAACAAGCAAATCAGGCAGTCTGTTATACTTTTTCATCCAGCGGGAAAATATTACCTTACACGCCTTTGCAGATGAAACAATTGGTGCAAGCTTTATATCAGACCCTTCCGCAAACTTAGGTAAATCCATAGGCAGCCCTGCACCTGATATAATTATATCAGCACCGTTTTCTATACAGCACTTAACAAAATCCTCATAATGAGTTACAGCAACCATAATATTAACGCCAATTATACCACCATCAGACTGTTCCTTTGCCAGTCTTATTTCTCTTGAAAGTGCTCTCATATTAGCATCAAAGGTATTAGTATAAAAATCAGGCTCACGAAAACCCGGCTGAGCTGCAGAAATTACGCCGATACCGCCTTCTCTTGCTACTGCCGCAGCAAGTTTGTGGAGGCTGATACCTACGCCCATTCCGCCCTGCACTATAGGAATATTTGCGACTAAATCTCCAATTACTAATTTTTTCATTAAAATTACCTCTTCTATATATTATAATGTACATTTTTCCGTACAGTTAAACTTACAACTAAAATATTAAATATTCTGTCTTTATAATTATAACATTTAAAATTGTTTTTGTCTATAACTTTTGACAGAATTAAAATAATGTTGTATACTGAAAACACAAATTAATAAGCTGATTGGGTGGTAAAAATTGGACAACAGACATTTTTTTAACATAAGGGATTTAGCAGTTATAATAGTACTGCTTTTTATTGCAGTAACTGCCTTTATTATAAGCAATATATATACAATTGGAAAAAGCGAATATGTGCAGATAATATATGACAATCAGATTTTGGCAGAGCTTCCCCTCGATACAGACACTGAGTATGTTCCTGAATTTAACAAAAATATAATAATAGAAATAAAAGCAGAAAAAGTGCATTTCAAGGCTTCAGACTGCCCTGATAAAATTTGTGTTAATACAGGCTGGCTTTCACGTCCGGGACAAACTGCAGTTTGTCTGCCCAATAAACTTTCAATAGTTTTAAAGCCTGCTTTAAATTCCGATGACAATATCGACACAGAAATATAATGCTTACAGGAGAAATTAAAATGAATAAATTTTCAAAAGCAAAGTATCTTTCATATATGTCAATGCTTCTGACACTCATTATTGTTCTCTCAATATTTGAGTCAATGCTGCCTCCTTTTCCTTTGCTTCCCCCGGGGGTAAAAATTGGACTGGCAAATATTGTTACTATGTACACATTGTTTTTCCTTGGCAAAAAGGAAGCATTCAGCCTTAATATATCAAAGGGAATATTTGTTTTAATTACAAGAGGTTTTACATCTGGTCTGCTTAGCATCTGCGGCGGATTACTTTCTATTTGTATTATCATAGTTCTTGCCTCAGTATTTAAAAAAAATATTTCATATTTACTTTTAAGTATAGCAGGAGCCATATTTCATAATATCGGACAGCTTATAGCCATATATTTTATACTTAACAACAAATACACTGTATATTATCTTCCTGTCCTTATTGTATCCGGTGTTTTAATGGGAAGCATAACAGGCATTTTACTTAAAACTCTCCTTCCGGTATTATCTTATCCATTAAAGGAGACCATAAAATGAAAAAAATACTTTATTTAATCTTTTTAATGTCCTTTTTGTGCGGATGCAGCAGCCAAAAATATAATTTTACTTACGTTGATGTGTTTGACACATATTCCACCCTTACAATCTATTCCTCAAATTATAAAGATTCTAAAACTATAAGCGATGATTTGCATACTGAACTTCTTAAACTTAACAAATTGTTTGATATATATAATAATTATAAAGACCTTAACAATTTAAAGACTGTAAACGATAATGCAGGACTTCAGCCTGTCAAAGTAGACAAAAATATAATTGAACTTTTAAAAGCAGGAAAAGATGCATATTACATTACCGATGGCACTGTAAATATTGCTATGGGCAGTGTACTTGAAATATGGCATAATTACAGGGAAAATGCGCTTAATAACGGAATTTTTAAAATCCCCTCCCTTAATGAACTTCAGGAAGCAAATAAGCATACAGATATTAATTCAATAATAATAGACGAAAAAGAATCCACTGTTTATATTAAAGATAAATATACATCCATTGACGTAGGAGCAATAGCCAAAGGCTATTCTGCAGATTTTGCAGCAAACTATTTAAAAAACAAAGGTATTACAGCCGCTCTTTTAAATTTGGGCGGAAATGTTATATGTATTAACGACAATAAAAAAGAAAACTGGAAAATAGGTATAACATCACCTGAAAAGCCCGATGAATATATTGATAAAATAAGCATATCAAATCAATCTGCTGTATCAAGCGGAAATTATCAGCGCTATTATGAATATAACGGCAAACGTTATCATCATATTATAGACGGCACTACACTTTATCCTTCTATAAGCAATAAAGGTGTAACCGTTATTTCGGATAACTCCCTTAAAGGTGATATATTTTCAACAGCACTTTTCATACTTCCCTATGAAGACGGTGCAGAACTTGCGGACAAAAACAATATTCAGGCTATATGGATTACATCAGACGGTAATAAATATAAAACCTCTCAATTTAACAGTAATTAAAAAAGTATATACAAATAAAGGTGCCAAGACTGAGCCTCGGCACCTTTATTTGTAAAATTGTATTATATTTGTATTGCAATGCAAAAAAACTTACTTATTTTAAAACAAAATGCAAAATAAATTATCAGCTAATTAAGCCATCTTATTTACAAGCTTAGCAAGCTTTGACTTCTTTCTTGAAGCATTATTCTTGTGATAAATTCCCTTAGTACAAGCCATATCAATAGCCTTTACAGCTGCCTTTAAAGCCTCAGCTGCTGCTGCCTTGTCACCTGCATTAACTGAAGTAACAACCTTCTTCATTGCAGTCTTTGTTGCAGATGCAACCATTTTATTTCTTAATGTTTTCTTATTGATAACTAAAATTCTTTTCTTAGCAGACTTAATATTTGCCATTAAAATTTCCTCCTGAATAAAATACAATCTAATCTATAACTTTTAATTTCAACCTTGTGCAATTT
>ULQT01040041.1_pt1 | contig 9917 bp, 11 predicted proteins | sample 1954791 | NCBI WGS metagenome assembly ULQT01 (sample SAMEA4835663, study PRJEB28245) | human gut metagenome | biome: gut microbiome; material: fecal sample | place: Denmark | collected 2008 | reverse complement strand
TGTTTTGTCAGTTTTCGTTTCCGGTTCTTTTCAATGACATCTTTTACTTTCTCTATTCCTTCAATTACAAACATATGAGCATGAGGAATGTCATATTTGATACTATACTCATTTTCGTCGATCAGAACGTTATATTTCTGATACAACGAATCAATGGTATCCAGCAATCCTGCAAGATGATAATTGAGCGTTCCTCTCCAGACAAACGTATAGCGGTTTGCATTTGCTTCTATTTTAGTCCCATCAATAAAAAGCGACTTTAGGGTAATCAGTCCTTCTTTTTGCAGACGGCGGAGAAACTGATAGTTTAATTCATCTAATACATCAGCCGTTAGTTTTTTATTCTTAAATTCATAGAATGCATCTCTTTTTGGTTTGCGATAAAATCTCCTTTTTCAATATTTAATTCTAAATGATTCAATGTTGGATCATCTGCCCCTGGATATGTAAATGTTAAATCTTTAATCTCTATAATATTGTTCATTTTATTCTTTGCACCTTAGAATCATCTGCTTTTTTCTTCATAACTACTAATACTACAACTACTACCACTGCTGCAACCAGCATAGCAATTGCCATTGCTCCAGTACTTTCTGCCCACTCAGCTTTCCATTCAATTAATTCAGATCCTGTTTCAGCTAAAAACTCTGCCACAACTGCACCAACAAATGCAGCTCCACATCCAACGATCATCTTAGGTCCAATTGTTGGAAGGGCTGTTTCTGCTGTTCTTGGCTGCATTCCAAGAAGGGGTTCTATTTTTCCATAAAGTTTAGGAACTAAGAACAGTGTTGGCAGTAAGCAGAAAAGAATTCCTGAAAATAACAAATCATTAAAAAATGCAAAACCTTCTGTGAAGAATACTGATTCTGGAAGTCCAGCAACCGCTTCAAAATCTTCAATTGCAAATTGAACTTTTAAAATATCCACCATCATTCCCATAAATAACTGTGCTCCAGTACCAATCATTGCTGCAATCCCGACCATCTTCTGGTTCTTAGGATTTCTAACAAGTCTACCTGCGATGTAGACACCCAATGTTACTGTTACAAATTTTTCAATTTCGCCAAGTCCACCAAATTGTCCTAACATAATTTCACTAAATACCAACTCACCTGTTGCCGCTCCAAGCGCTACAGAAAGTGGATCAAATAACATAGCCAATACAAGTGGAATAAACAAGAAAAATTCTACTGAAAATTCTACAATTCCTACCTGAAATTTAGGAATCAATTCCGTAAATAAAGTTGCCAAACCATAAAGGGACATTGTAAGTACAAATACCATTAATTTTTGTGATTGTGTTCCTTGTTCTCTTTTCATAACAAATTTCTCCTTTTGCTGTTAGTCATTTTGAATCAGATTAATCGTAACAAACACATGTAAAATCAAAAATCATAATTATGTAAAATTTTTCTAAAAAACTTTCATGTATTCGTAAAATTATCATTCCCTTTGTTGAAATAAACAAAAAAGTATTGTTTCCTATACGAGTTCAATTTAGAATATTTTTCACAAGGAGGAATGTTTATGCTTACTTATAACAAAATTACTAAAAACGAAGCGATAAAAACATATATTATCAGGGCAGATGAGTCACTTGGAGCATTAGGATATACAGAACATAGTTTTGCACATGTAACCCATGTGGCAGAAACAGCTGGATATATTTTAAAAACATTAGGACACGATGATAGAACTATCGAACTTGCAAAAATAGCTGGATATTTACATGATATTGGTAATCTGGTTAATAGGAAAGACCATGCTCAGTCCGGAGCTGTAATGGCATGGAGTATATTGAACGATATGGGATGTGATGCTGCTGAAGTAGCTACAATCGTTACAGCCATAGGTAATCGGCTACAATAAACTGGACAGATTTTTTAAGGGCATATACAATAAATCCATATGAAGAAAGGAATTTCAATTATGTCCGAGAGAAAACAACCTAGACCGCGGCGTACTTATACGCCAGAATTCAAACAGCAACTTGTTGATTTATATCGCAGTGGTAAACGTAAATGTAATATTGTCCGGGAATACGATATCGCAAAATCCCTTCTGGATAAGTGGATTGCTCAAGCAGATAATTCAGGTTCTTTCAAAGAAAAGGATAATAGAACCCCTGAACAGCAGGAACTCATTGAGCTACGTAAGCAAAACCAACAGCTTAAGATGGAGAACGATATTTTAAAACAAGCAGCGCTGATCTTAGAACGAAAGTAAATGTGATTAAAGCAAATGCTCACAAATACTCTGTATCAGCAATGTGCAAAGTCCTAAAAATCTCCAGAAGCACTTACTATTATGAAGCAAAGCAAAAAGCGGATCAATCATTGCGATTACCGCATCTGCATCATCCAACTCACGGACAATCACAGGCACTTCATCAATCCCAGCCCAAGTACAAGCTGCCTTTCTTCTATGCCCTGCGATAATCTCATAGCCATCCCCATAAGGATTGCTTCTTACTATCAGCGGAACTAACACGCCTTTATCTTCAATACTTCGCATCAGTTCAAAAAGCTGAATATCCTGTTCCACCTTAAACGGATGACCTTTAAAGTCGTGCAATTCACTGATTTTCACGTTTCCCGTCTGTAAACCATACTCGTCATTCCCAAAAGAACACGTTGCTTTTGTTTTCTCCACATTCTTCCTCCTTGTCATTTTCAGAGGCATCATCGTGAGTGCTGACAGTGTCCTGAACATAAGAAAACCGCCTGCTCTCCACACAAAAATGTAGAAAACAAGCGGTTTTCGCTTTGTTTCATTATTTAATTGTTGACCATAAGTTTCTGATATGTGAACGACTTACCAATGTGTCCACTCATACCAGTTCCATAACTACTGAGACTTTTATCTCGTGAAAAATCTCTTTTTTTCTCCCAATTTCCGAAGTCTTATTGAACTTGAAAACCCGTGAAAAGTGCGTAAAATCAAGGATTTTTACTACTTCACCCTTTGTAGCAATGTGACGCATTCCACATGCACCGTCTGACAAAACTGGTCTACACAGCACACTTTTTCCACTCTATATCCTTTCTCCAAAAACATCTCCAAATCTCTTGCCAAGCTAGTAGGTTTGCAGGAAATATAAACCATTTTCTCCACCCCATACTCTAGAATCTTAGGCAATGCCTTGGGATGAATACCATCTCTTGGTGGGTCCAACACAATAAAATCCGGCTTCTCCTGAATCTCATCCAATACCTTCAGCACATCTCCTGCAATAAACCTACAATTTCCGATTCCATTTAATCTGGCATTTTCCTCAGCTGCTAAAACAGCTTCCTCTACGATTTCCACTCCAATGACTTCTTTTGCCACTGCTGCCAAAATTTGAGAAATAGTTCCTGTGCCGCTGTACAAGTCAAAGACAGTCATATCCTTTGTATCGCCAATATACTCTCGTGCTGTTTCATAGAGTACTTCAGCTCCATAGGAATTTGGTTGAAAAAAGGAAAACGGTGTAATTTTAAATCTTAGCCCTAGAATTTCCTCGTAAAAATAATCTTTTCCATATAGGATTCTCATTTCATCACTTTTAACCACATCAGAAAGAGAATCATTAACAATATGCAGAAATCCTACTATTTTTCCTTCCAACTTTAAACTCAACAACCGATCCTTCAATTCCTCAAAATCAGCTTCCACCTGGCTGGTAGTTACCAGATTCACCAGAATCTCTCCTGTTGTATTTCCTCGTCTTAAAAGTAAATGCCTTAAAAAACCCACATGCTGCATTTTATGGTAATAGGTATATCCTTGTTCACGGCAATATTCCAGCACACATTTCAGAATTTCATTCATATCCTGGTGAACTAATTTACAATCCAAGGCATTTAACACATCATAGGTACTTCCTTTTTTATGTAAACCAAGAGTCAAAGGACCATCTTTATATTCATCTCCAAAAGAAAATTCCATTTTATTCCGGTAAGCAAATTCTCTTGGGCTTCCTTTGATTCCCTCAAATACATAATCCGGATTTCCCTGTTCATCTACCTGTCCGCCTGCCTTTACAGCCTGATCTATAAGACTTTGAATCTGCTTTGCCTTCATTTCCAACTGGTTTTCATACGACATGGTCTGATACATACATCCTCCACACTCTGGAAAAATGCTGCATACTGGTTTCCTTGTTTCCAAGTAGGAATGTTCTAAAACTTCCAAAAGTCTTCCTTCCACTTTGCTGCCCTTCTTTTTATTAATCATGAATTTGACATGCTGACCTGGCATTCCATTTTTTACAATAACCTTTTTATTTTCTATCTGAACAATTCCCTTATTAGGAAACTCCACTCTTTCAATAATTCCCTGATAAATTTCACCTTTTTTCAATGCAATATTCCTTTCCTTCTGACATCTATTTTACAGAAAAAGAAGCTCCGGTTTCCCGAAGCTCCCTATTGGCTTTTCCATTCCCTGCATACAGATTTATAATTCTATCATCCTTGCCAGATTTTATTCCTGACCTTCCTTTTCTTCCTCTTCATCTTCGAAGTAGTCATCGAAATCATCATCGAAATCCTCTTCAAAGTCTTCCAGATAATCTGGTGTAAAGAAACGATAAACTGCATATGCAATTCCTGCTACTGCTGCCACAGCTCCAATAATAGCCAATACCCATAATACAGTATTTTTATTTCTTTCATCCTCTTTTTTCTGTAATGCCGTAATTAAATCTTCGATACGATTCATATGTCCTGCACCATCCTCTCTTTTTACAGATTCCCTGCAAACTCATTCTTGAAAGCTGTTGTGCGTTGGTTTTGCCTCTGCAAATACGAAGCACCAACTCACTCTTTATGCTATTATACCACTGAACCTGGAATTTTACTATCCTTTCTTCATATTTTCTAAAAACTTTAGAAAATATTTTTCCTTAGATTTTTTTCAATTTTGCAAAAGATGCAAACATTTTCTTGATACCTACTTTATCAAAATTCACGGTAACCTCATAGTCTCGCCCACCTTCAACGATAGCAGTCACCACACCTGTTCCAAATTTTATATGCTTTACTGTGTCTCCCACAGTATAGTCCAATCCATCTGCCTTTTTCACTTCAAACTGCTTTGGCACAAATGCCGGCTGCTTAAATGCCTGTTTCATCTGGCGGAAGGAAGTTGGCATGGGAATATCCATAGGTTTCTTCTCCTGAAACTCTCTTCCTAACTCCACAAGTTCTCTTGGAATTTCCTTAATAAATCTGGAAACTTTATTATATTGAGTCTCTCCACGAATCATACGCTGTTGGGCACAAGTCAAAGTCAAATCTTTCATTGCCCTGGTAATTCCCACATAACACAATCTTCGTTCTTCCTCAATTTCTGTAGGGTCATCGGAAGTAATAGTCATATAACTTGGGAACATGCCATCTTCCATTCCTGCCAGATATACAAAAGGAAATTCCAAGCCTTTTGCACTATGTAAAGTCATTAAAAGGACCTGGTTATCATCCCCATCCACAGAATCAATATCTGCCACCAGTGCTACCTCTTCCAAAAAGCCAGACAGAGTTGGCTCCTCATTTTCCTCTTCATAGGACACAACTTTTGTGATTAATTCGTCAATGTTTTCGATTCTAGCTTCTGCCTCTTCTGTACCTTCTGCCTCCAATTCTTTTACATATCCCGTGCTTTCAATAATATCTTTTAAAAGCTCAGAAGGAGATAAATACTCAGCCTTACTTCTCAAAGTCTGAATAAAGGTTACAAAAGGCTCCACCTTTGTTGCTGCTCGCCCAAGAGTAGAAATTGCATTGGCTTCTTTTAAAGCCTCATAAAAGCTCATGCCCATGCTTACTGCATAATCCTGAACTCTAGTAAGGGTAGTCGCTCCGATTCCTCTCTTTGGAACATTAATAATACGCCGTACCGCCAAATCATCTCTGGCATTATCTACGGTTTTTAAATATGCAAGTAAGTCTTTGATTTCCTTTCTGGCATAGAAGTTTACTCCGCCTACTAATTTATACGGAATATTTGCCATAAGGAATTTCTCTTCAAAAAGACGGGACTGAGCATTTGTCCTGTATAAAATGGCAATATCCCGATACTGGGCATCCTTCTCCCTCACCTTCTTACTAATATCCCCTACAATATATTCTGCTTCTTCATAGGCATTCATAAACTGGCGGAAGTGCAGCTTTTCTCCTTCTTCATTTTCCGTCCAAAGGGTCTTTCTCTTACGCTCCATATTATTTTGAATAACCTGATTTGCCGCATTTAAAATGTTCTGTGTAGAACGGTAATTCTGTTCCAGCCTTACCACCTTTGCATCTGGAAAGACATTCTCAAATCCCAAAATATTACCAATATTGGCTCCACGGAATTTATAAATAGACTGGTCATCATCTCCTACAACACAAAGATTTCTGTACTTTCCTGCCAGGAGGCTAACAAACTTAAATTGAGCAGTGTTTGTATCCTGGTACTCATCCACCATAATATATTTAAACCGTTCCTGGAAATATTCCAATACATCCGGGCATGCTTGGAACAATTCCACTGTTTTCATAATCAAATCATCAAAATCCAGTGCATTATTCTTTTTCAGCTCTTTCTGGTATTCTTTATATGCCAGAGCTATTTTTCGCTTAGAGAAGTCCCCCATAACCTTCAGCTCATATTCCTCTGGACCAATCAACTCATCCTTTGCGCTGGAAATAGCCGCCATAATGGATCTTTCCTTATAAATCTTTGTATCAATATCAAGCCGTTTGCAAATATCCTTCATCAAAGTTTTTTGATCATCTGTATCATAAATTGTAAAATTCGTGTCAAAACCCAGACGGTCAATAAAACGACGAAGCATACGGACACAGCTGGAATGAAACGTAGATACCCATATGCTCTCAGAACCAAATCCTACAATCTTATCTACTCTTTCTCTCATCTCTCCTGCTGCTTTATTAGTAAAAGTAATAGCCATAATATTCCATGGATTTACCCCTTTTTCTTCTATCAAATAAGCAATTCTATGAGTCAGTACTCTGGTTTTTCCTGAACCAGCACCTGCCAGAATCAGTACCGGACCTTCTGTATGAAAAACTGCTTCTTGCTGCTGTTTATTTAATGTATCGTAGATACTCATAAATTCTTTTTCCTCCAAAACATTTGTTCTTACACTATACCATTGTAGAAAGAATAACGCAAGTAACTTTACAAATAGTATTAAAAACTATATAATAGGGAATAGAGGTGATAAAACATGACTATAGACACAAAAGACATTTTAAACAGCATTTTAAACAGCATTTCCAGAATTGATTATATCAAAACAGAGGAAATACCAAATATAGATTTATATATGGACCAAGTGACTACTTTTATGGAGGAACATTTAGCAGCTTCCAAGCGACATCCGGAAGATAAAATTCTTACGAAAACCATGATTAATAATTATGCCAAGAATCGTCTGCTTCCGCCACCAACAAAAAAGAAATATTCCAAAGAGCATCTGCTTATCTTAACCTTTATTTATTACTTTAAAAATATTTTATCCATTAATGATATCCAAGTACTTTTGACTCCTCTTACGGAAAAATATTTTTCCCAGGAAAATGATGTGAAACTTACAGATATCTATGAAGAAATTATGAATCTGGAGCTTTCTCAAATTGAACCATTGGCTAAGGATGTTACCAGAAAATTCAAAAAATCTCAGGAATCCTTTTCAGATATAAACAGGGAAGAAAGTGAATTCCTACAAAAATTCGCTTTTATCTGTATGCTCAGTTTTGATGTTTATGTAAAAAAACAAGTCATTGAACAACTGATTGACCATATGTCAGATCCCACAAACTAATTTCCTACAAAAAAGAAGCCGTCACACATGAAAATGCATATAGGGAGTTGAATGTAATACTCTTCCCTATATACATTTTGTGTAACAGCTTCTTTTTGTCTAACAGACAAATTCTTATTTTTCCTGCTCTTCCATTCTCTCAAATACCATGTCATATCCGTCATTTCCGTAATTCAGGCTTCTGTTTACACGGCTGATGGTTGCTGTGGATGCTCCTGTTTTTTCTGAAATTTCCAAATAAGTTCTTTTCTCTTTCAGCATCTTAGCAACTTCAAAACGCTGGGATAAAGACAAAATCTCATTTACTGTACATACATCTTCAAAAAACAAATAACATTCTTCTCTGTTTTTCAAACTGAGAATTGCATCAAACAAGGAATCAACTGCTTCTGTGTGAATTTTCTTACTCATAGTCAAAATCTCCTTAACATTGTAATATACACCCCGTAATAGATTCCCGAAACTTCTTTGGTACTCTACCACTTTATCGGTTATATCTTCCATTACTATAATACATATTAACACAGTAAATTTTTGAAGTAAAGAAGAGTCTTGTCATTTTTCTACTTTATCTGTAAAATTTTTATAAATTTTTACAGTTCATCAAGAATCTTCCTTGCTTCCCGAACTCTTTTTTCACTGGTACGCCAAATTTCATATTCACTTACAGATGCAATACCCATACTCACATCCTGTTTCCGGTAACGCATTTCGCTTTCCATAGAAATTTTCCCTGACATATGATAGGCTTTTGCTTTTGTCTTTTCTGCCAGCACAGGAAGCACAGATGCATCTACACCTCCTCCAACGAGAATTTCTGTTTCTCCCTGTGCTTTTTCCACTAGTTCTTTTAAAAGTTCTACTCCATCTATACAGGTATTTTTCTGTCCTGAGGTCAAGATAGTATTAATTCCAAGTTTCCTGGCCTCTTCCAGTGCCATAAACGGATTTTTGCACATATCAAATGCCCTGTGTAAGGTAACTGACATTCCTTTGGCTTCTTCTATAAGTTCCTTCATCTGTTCCACATTCAATGTCCCATCTGGTTTCATAGTTCCAATAACGATTCCATCTGCACCAAGCTTACGAAAACTCCTGATTTCTTCTTTTATGATTTCATGCTCAAAATCTGTATAACAGAAATCACCAAATCTTGGTCTTAATAAGACGCGAATCGGAAGATCCACCTGTTCTCTGATTTTCCAATAGAGTGCCTGTGAGGGAGACAAACCACCTATCACAAGAGCACTACACAGTTCAATCCGATCTGCACCGCCTTTTTTGGCAGCAATGGCAGATTCCACAGAGTCCACACAGCATTCTAATGTATATCCCATAAACCCTCCTGTAAAACAAAATCAACCACTAGATAGCACATAAGGAAATGCATTCCTGCATTTCCTTATGCTTTGCTTATATTATGTAGTTCTTATTTACATAATTTCTTGAATTCGTCTGCAACATGCTGTACCTGTGTTCCAATGATAACCTGTACGCTTGTTTTTCCTGGACGGATAACTCCTGCAACACCTGCAGATTTAATTACGCTTTCATCAACTAATGTATTATCTTTTATTTCCAGACGAAGTCTTGTAATACAGTTGTCGATAGAAGTAATGTTTTCTTTTCCGCCTAAACCTTCTAAGACAATTCTTGCAACTTCTGTAAAGTCATTGTTTGCTAATACTACTTTTGTTTCATCTGTATCATCATCTTCTCTACCTGGTGTTTTTAAATTAAACTTTGTGATAGCGAAACGGAATACCACGTAGAAAATAATGAATGCTGCAATACCAAGTGGAATAATCATCCATGTTTTTTCAGCTGCTGGCAGGGAAGCAGAGAATAATAAGTCTGTTGCACCTGCTGAGAAGGAAAATCCTGCACGGAATCCTAATAAAGCAGTTACAGTTACGAAAATACCGTATAATAATGCATAAACTACATATAAACCTGGTGCCAGGAACATGAAACCAAATTCAAATGGTTCTGTAACACCACAAAGGAAAGCACAGAAAGCAGCGGATCCTACAAGACCGATGGCTACTTTTTTCTTATTGCTTTTTGCTGTGTGAACCATAGCTAAAGCTGCACCTGGAAC
>ULQT01016320.1_pt1 | contig 9938 bp, 8 predicted proteins | sample 1954791 | NCBI WGS metagenome assembly ULQT01 (sample SAMEA4835663, study PRJEB28245) | human gut metagenome | biome: gut microbiome; material: fecal sample | place: Denmark | collected 2008 | reverse complement strand
ATCCATTCATTTCAGGCTTGACTTTTAATAGTTAGTCTTTCTTTGTATGAATCGCTTCAATGGCATATCCATAGGATTAAAGCTTGGACCTGTTGGTGTCCATATAATTTCATGGGCGTGGGGATTTACATGCTCCCCCGGGTTACCATGGTCTGAATGATGAATCTCATAATCGGCTTTACCATCTGGGCCAATATGGGTCTCATAAAGCTCTCCGTGTTTATTATATGTCTGATTGATATCGCCCGGATTCCCTAAGAACTTCCAATCGTTTGGTTTTTTAGGGTTTGGTTTCCAGTCTGCGCCATAAGCACTGCCGCCGCCTTTGCCAATCAGGTACGGCTCTATTGTATCACGATCACCACTCGATGTGCTGCCGATTTTAAAGGCGTCCAAATCTTCACCACGGAAACTACGCTCGTAATCCACGTAGATGATATTGCCCTGCATTTCAGGAAACGGTGTATTGTAACAGATGATTTTTTCCGGCTCAATGCGCCGCAGCATCTCGTCATATCCTGCTATGAACCATTCTTTCTGGTCACAGCAGTTGTCATGCTCTGTGGCCATATAAGTTGAGACAGCAACAACGCTTCCTTTTTCAATCCCCTCAAAGCAGAAATCAAACGTAGATTCGTCTCCCCAGTTGACGGCAGGAATCACCCGGATTCCTTTGGATGCCCAATATGCACCGCACCAGCGATTACGAAATACATTGTAAATCTGCATGACAGGCGCCATCTCCAGGTACATACTGAAATCCGGCGATAGCACCGCACGGTAGCGGGACAGTTTTTCGACGTCATTATCTGGGTGCTTCCAAACCCGCTCAAAACGATAGTCATATAGGAAGAAGTGAACCATCCGGTCAAGATGATTCTGATCCTCCAAATGGGTCTTGTCGAAGCCTATCAACAAAAGGTCGTCAAAGTCTCCGGGCTTTTCTTGGAACATGGGAATGATGGGGATTTTCAACTTTCCGTTGCCGGGAAACTGATTGCGAAGCAGCGCCTGACTGGTTCGGTAATTGTAATTTTCTTCGGTCATAAATAGGCCTCCTGTGTGAAGTAAGGAATAAGTCCTCCTACATACAGGCTCCCGATTGGAAAAAGTTATACAGTTTCGCGCCGCAACATGAGCAATTTTAAATCAGCAATAAAAAGACGGAGTATCACGAAAGAATCTGTAATTATTCAAAGCAGAAACAATTTTCAGAATTCGCATCTGAGTTTTATGCAGTGCAGAACCTTACCACCCCTTCATGGTCATGCCGCCCCGGGACCGGGTTTGTTCTTCTTCGTGGTTGTCTGGCTGATGGCCCAGAGCGATCCGCAGCTTCTGGAGCTCTTGCATCTGCTTGCAGTCGATGTGCAGCCTCGGCTGTGCAGTCACGGCAGCCGCATTGTGCTGGAAGATATAGCTCACGTGAAAGTGCATAGCCGCTGCGATGTCATTGTGGTGAGCACGGAGCAAAGCCCGCCATGCCTGTGCGTTGTTATAGCCGAGACGCTCCGCGCGAGGCTGCATTGCGATGTACTTCAGATAGCCGTCCGTTTGCTGCACCTGTTTCCAGTATTCCTCCAGTATCAGGGTGATGAGTGACGACGCATGAGCTTTTGTTGGCTTCTGCACATAGTCCTCATACTCCAGCAGCTCTTTCACATCCATGAAGTCTTTCGTCGGCTTTGTGATAAGCTGGTCCTGCTTGCGGGTAGGCCGACGGTCATTCGGAATGATCTCCGTCACAATATACCTCTTGTAGCTGATCTGCTTTTTGAGCACCTGCAGCTGACCGTCGATGGCTGACTGGATCGCTGGTGAGAGCAGCACGCTACTATCGTCTGATGTCAAGTAGGCCGTGTAGAAGTTCGCCGCCTTTTCCACGGACTTGCTCATGCTGCAGCAGCTGGCATCGCTCTGCCAGCGCTCGATTTTCTCCCGGGTTTTCGGCTGCAGACGAAGCTGGAGCCGTTCCTTCTCTGTTACGGAATTTCCCCTCCTTTCCAATAAGATGTCATGAAAAACGTCTGTTTTCTAAGGGATTTGTGCCTCTCTGATGACAGATTCATGACAAATTCCAATTGACTTTCATTGCCTTTTGGCAGTGTGAGGCGGGGAACAATCTGATTTTCCCGCGCAAAACATGCGGCAAACCAGTCCCGTTTCATGTGTTCAGCCTAGCCCGGGGATAATCATGAACCCATTTAGGAGCATTTTAAAAGCTGTCTGGATATCCGGGTCCCCGGCTCCAAACAGTCGGGCAGCTTTTGGACGGAAGGCCGAAACGGTATCCCGCAAAAGATCTATCCCTGGTGCTTTTACAATCCTCTCACTGTACACATGGTTTTTTGTGCTGAGGAGCACCTTTCTTTGATCGATGCGGCATAGTTTCAGCCTGACATGTGCCGTTCCGCTTTCAGGCGGACACAGAACAGAAACGTCACAGGCAGAAGTCACGAGGCAGGCGGAATACCGAGCCAGTACCTTCCCGACACAACAGCACACAACAGAGCGGGAACGGGTATGAGCGCAGGCCCCTTTTTCACGCACGGGGCCGCCGGCCTGCGTCCGTCAGTCTCCAGCAATCCTGCGCTTTCTGGATTTCATAGCGTGCAGGAGAAAAGTGAAGCCAGATGGATGTATGAGAGACTATTGGCCTTTTATATAAGGTTACCCGAAAATAAAAACAAAAAATTTTTATTGGAGCTTTGCCGTACCGGTATCAAGGATGCAATGCCTCATATACCAGATTCCGTTGTCAGCGTGTCAGCCTTTTAAAAAAGCACGCACATTGTCTACACCCCCATGCCGCAGGACTTTGAGATATGTACCTTTTCTCAGCGCCTGATATAAAATAGCCACACTAAAATAGCCACACCCTTAGGTGTGGCTATTTTTATATGTCACAGGGACTTCCAGACGTTCAGTGAAAATGTCTGACCGTGCATAAGTGCCGCCTGCTCTGCAGATGCAGAAGGTTTTTGTAAACATATAACAAAAAAGCACTTACACATTTACACAAAATGACGTTTTTGAAAAAAAGCCAAAAATCCTCCCCTGTCATGTGAAAAACAGGCGTTCCAAAAATGCCGGGTGTTCGATAAAATAATCACAAAGAGGTATATGTGAGGGGGGAGAACTGCATGGAGTATATCTTGGAAATGAAGGATATCAGCAAAACCTTCCCAGGCGTCAAGGCGCTGGACCATGTCCAGCTGCAGGTACGGCCGGGAGAGGTCCATGCGTTGATGGGAGAAAACGGAGCCGGTAAATCGACCCTGATGAAAATCCTGATGGGGATTTACACCAGGGATGCCGGTGGTGAGATCCTGTTTGATGGCAAGCCCTATATGGTTTCCAACCCCAAGGAAGCCATGGACATGGGCGTGGCCATGATCCACCAGGAGCTCAATCCCATCTTGGATATGACCGTATACGAAAACATCTTCGTAGGACGGGAACTGCGCAAGAACGGTCTGGTGGACAAAAAGGCCGAGATTGAACAGGCTCAGAAGCTGATTGAGGAGTGCGGACTGCACGTCTCGCCCAAGGAGACGCTGCGGAACCTGACAGTTGCCCAGTGCCAGCTCATCGAGATCATCAAGGCGATCTCCGTCAACGCCAAGGTTATCATCATGGATGAGCCCACTGCCGCCATCACCGACCGGGAAGTGGAGCTGCTGTTTGGACATATCCGCCGCCTGAAGGAGAAGGGCGTTGCCATCATCTACATCTCCCATCGTATGGCGGAGATCTTTTCCATCTGCGACCGGGTCAGCGTCTACCGGGATGGACAGTACATCGGGACAGGCACCACAACGGAGCTGGACGAAGGCCAGCTCATTAAAATGATGGTGGGACGGGAGATCACGGATGTGTATCCAAAGCTGGAGGCGGACATCGGCGAGGTCGTCTTTGAGGCAAAAAACATCGTCCGGGCCGACAACAAGGTCAAGGGCGTGAGCCTGTCCGTCCGCCGCGGTGAAATTCTGGGAATCGGCGGGCTGGTGGGCGCTGGGCGCAGCGAGCTGGTGGAGGGCATCTTTGGCATGCACGCCCTTTCACAGGGAGAGATTTTTGTCCACGGCAAGCGGGTGAAGATCTCCTCTCCGGAGGACATCATCAAACAGGGTGTTGCGCTTATCACCGAGGACCGAAAGGTCACGGGACTGAATCTCAGCGGCACGGTCAACGACAACATTGCCATGGTGGCCATCAAAAAGCTCCTGACCCACGGACTCTACAACAAGGGAAAAGCCCGCCGCGCGTCTGAGGAGTATATCGAAAAGCTCAACATCAAGACTCCTTCCGCAGACCAGATCGTTGGAAACCTCTCCGGCGGCAATCAGCAGAAAATCGTCATTGCAAAGTGGCTTTTGAACGATCCGGACATCATCATTCTGGACGAGCCCACCCGCGGCATCGACGTGGGTGCCAAGCGGGATATCTACCTGCTGCTGGGCAATCTGGTGCGCCAGGGCAAGGCGGTCATCATGATCTCTTCGGAGATCCCGGAACTGATGGGTATTTGTGATCGGATTATGGTCATGTGCGAGGGCAACTATTCCGGAGAGGTCAGCCGGGAGGAATTCTCCCAGGAGCGGATCATGACGCTGGCCTCTGCCATCAAGGTGTAAAGGGAGGAAGAACTATGAAAGAAAAGAGTCGTGCAAAATCGCTGATCAGCGAATACTTCATCTTCGTGATTTTTATTGCGCTGGTGGTGGTGCTGACCTGCCTGAAGCCCAGCTTCATCCAGCCTGCCAACCTGGTCAATATTCTGAAGCAGGCCTCTATCAACGGCATTCTGGCATTCGGCATGATGTTCGTCATCATCGCGGGCGGCTTTGATATGTCAGTGGGCTCAACGGTCGCGTTCACCGGCATCCTGGCCGCCATGCTGGGCCAGGGACAGTATCCGATCTTCGTGCCGCTGATCGTAGCCATGCTGGGCGGCCTGGCCGTGGGCGTTGTCAACGGCGTGGGCGTTGCCGTGGGCAACCTGCCTCCGTTCATCATGACACTGGGAACCATGACGGCGGTCCGTGGTCTTGCCCTCCTGATCTCCGACGGCAAACCCATCATCGGAATCAGCGAATCGTACAAGGCTGTGGCGGCGTCTTCGATCTTCGGCATTCCCATGCTGGCGGTCTTTCTGGTGATTACCATTCTGCTCTGCTCCTTCGTGCTGTCGAAGACAGTCTACGGCCGCCGGGTATATGCCTGCGGCGGAAATCTGCTGGCAGCGCAGGTCTCCGGCATCAACACCACCAAGATCCGCATCTCCACCTTTGCCATCGCGGGGCTTCTGGCAGGCCTGAGCGGCTTTTTAATGACCTCCCGTGTTACCATTGCCCAGCCCACAGCGGCTGAGAGCTATGAGATGGATGCCATCACGGCCTGCGTGGTGGGCGGCGTCTCTATGACCGGCGGCGTGGGCAAGCCTTGGGGCGTGGTGATTGGCTGTCTGTTGATCACGGTCATTGCCAACGGTCTGGACATCATGGGCGTGTCTTCCCACTGGCAGAAGATCGTCAAGGGCGCCATCATCGTACTGGCTGTGCTGATCGACGTGAAGGGCAAGAGCAAGAAACGCTGAACGGTATTGAGAGAGGGGCGTTCCCCGTCCTGCTCTTGATATATATCGAAATGAACCAAACATTTCAAGGAGGAAAGAACATGAAAAAGAAGAAGTTTCTGGCTCTGCTGCTGACCGGCGCCATGGCGCTGGCCGCCCTCACCGGCTGCAGCAGCGGCACCGAGACCACCGAGGAGAGCACTGGTGGGGATGCGTCCGCCGAGAGCGGAGACGGCGCCTATAAGATCGCCCTCATCCAGCAGCACCAGACCAACGCGTTCCAGATCGGCGTCACCGAGGGCGCACAGGCGAAGGCCGATGAGCTGGGTGTGGAGTTGAACATTCTGAGCGCCGATCAGGACGCTGCCAAGCAGATCAGCCAGATCGAGCAGTGCGTGTCCGAGGGCTATGACGCCATCCTGTTCGAGCCCGTGGATCCCGATGGCCTGCGCGACGCCGCTAAGGCCGCTGCCGACGCCGGCGTCATCATGATAAACATCGTATCCGCCTGCACCGACTGGGAGTCCGCCGGCATCTCTGCCGTGTCCTGCGGCGACAACGTCAAGGCCGGCGAGAATGAGATGCAGCATGTAGCGGATCTGCTGGGCGGCAAGGGCAACATCGCCATCCTGACCGGCCCCTCCTCCACCACCGACACGACCGCACGCCTGGAGGGCTATCGCAATATTCTGGCCAACTATCCGGACATGACGGAAGTGATTGCTCCCGCGGACTGCGCATGGGACACCGCCAAGGCCCAGTCCACCGTGGAGAGCTGGCTGTCTGCCTATGATCTGGACGCCATCGTCTGCCAGAACGACGGCATGGCCGTGGGCGCGGGCAACGCCGCCGGTGCCAACAGCGGCATCGTCATCACCGGCCTGGACGGCACCCCCGACGGCTATGAGGCCATCAAGGACGGCCGCATCACCGGCACCGTGGCGCAGGACGGCGGTCTGATGGCTTCCAGCGGCGTGGAAGCTGCTGTCACCCTGCTGGACGGCGGCACGCTGGAGAACAATCTCATCATCGCGGACAGCGTGTGGATTGACTCCTCCAACGTGGCGGATTACGAGTAAGCTGCCAAAAGCGACAAATTGATCCGCTGATTCTCCAAAAATTCTTGGCAAATACCGAGAAATAGCGTATAATGACAGGGAAAGGGAAAACGGGTTCGTTTTCCCTTTCCTTATCAGAATCTGCGTGGGAGGTGCTGCGGATGCTGCGGGTCGTTTTGGCCGATGACGAAAACAAGGTGATCCTGCTGATGCAGAAGCTGATCGACTGGGAGGCGCTTGGCTACGAGATCGCAGGCACCGCCAACGATGGACTGCGGGCATTGGAGCTGGTGCGGGAAAAGCAGCCGCATCTGCTGATCACGGACGTCCGGATGCCCGGCTGCGACGGCATCGAACTGATCCAGAGGGCCAAGGCCCTCCAGCCCAAGCTGCATTTCATCGTCATCAGCGGATACCGGAAATTTGAATATGCCCAGAACGCGCTGAAATACGGCGTGGAGGACTATCTGCTCAAGCCCCTCAAGCAGGAGGAGCTCACCGGCATTTTGCTGCGCCTCAAGGAGAAGATGGGGCAGGAAGCCGCGCTGGAATTCCAGCTGAAAAGGAGCGGAGAACACCAGCAGGAGTTGCTGCTGGACGCCCTGCTGGGAACGGCGGAGCGTGGCACCTCCTTTTTGAGCGCCGGGCAGGCCAACGGGGAGTATGGATTTCACTTTGGGAGCGGCACTTACGCCGCCGCAGTGATCCGGGTGGATGTGCCCGATGCGGAATCCTATCAGGACGGCTACCGGATCCTGCTGCGCCATGCGCTGGAAATCGTGCGGCGGGAGAGCGGCCTGCTGACGGAGGAGTTCGCGGCCTCGCTGGGCCATGCCGGGATCGCAGTGTTGCTGTACCTGCGGGCCTATCATGCGGTGGAAGTGACGCAGTGCTTCACCAAAATCCGCAAGGAGATCGAAAATCAGCGGGACTTGTTCTGGAATGTCCAGGCCACCGTCTGCCTGGGCAGCCGGAGGGACTCTCTGGAGCAGGTGGGGGAATCCATGCGGGAGGCGCTCTGGCTGTGCAGGGATCGGCTGTGCCGGCCGCAGTCCTGGCGGGATGCCGCGCTGGAGATGCCGGATCTGGCCCGGCGGTATCAGATGGACGCGTCCCGGAAAAAGAGCTTTCAGGTGGCGGCCGAGTGCCTGGATGAGGTGCGCTTTGTGCAGGAGCTGGAGGAGAGCTGCCGGACGGTGGAGGCGCTGCCGGACCTGAACGGGCAGATGGTGGAGGACTGGTTCCGCCAGGTTCTGGAGGCATGCCTCTACGGAATGCGCCAAAGCGGTGAAACGGAAGCGCCCCTGGAGGAGGAGATGGATAAGCGGTTCTGGCACTGCACGGACATGGCGGCAGTATACCGGCTGCTGCGGCAGGGCATCCAGGCAGAGATCCAGCGGCTGAAGGAGGCGAAAGCCCTGCGGGAGATGCGGCCGATCACAGAGGCAAAGCACTATATCCAGCAGCACTATCAGGAGGCCCTGCGGCTGGAGGATGTCAGCACCGCCGTGGGCTTCAACGCCACCTATTTTTCCACACTGTTCAAAAAAGAGACCGGGCAGAACTTCATGGACTATCTGACGGAGCTGCGCATCAGCAAAGCTAAGGAGCTGCTGTGCGGTGAGGAGCTGTCTGTGCAGGATGTGGCAGAGCAGGTGGGGTACCGGGATCTCAAATACTTTTCCAGATTGTTCAAAAAGCTTACCGGTGTGAGCCCGTCAGATTATAAGAAACTTTATAAGTAGGTGATACCATGTGGCCGTGGACGGACTGGAAACTGCGGCGGGCGCTGCGGCGCTACCGGCGGGAGCGGGACCTGGAGGCCGTTTTGCAGATGGACTGGCACCGGGATTTGGATCTGAGCGCATTTTTCACAGATGTGGAAGAGCGGCTTCACGGAGAGGAGATCACCAGACTGCGGCAGAAACAGGCGGAATATCTGGCGCTGCAAAACCAGATCAACCCCCACTTCCTCTATAACGCCCTGGAGGCCATCCGCACAGACGCCCTGCTGGCGAACTGTCCGGATATTGCCGAGACCACGGAGGCTCTGGCGACCTTTTTCCGATACACCATCTCCAATGTCCAGGAGTATGTGACCTTTTCAGATGAGCTGGACAATGCGGAAAACTACTTTACCATCCAGCGCTGCCGATTCGGTGACAAAATCTCTCTGGAACTGGAGCTGGAGAACGAGCGGCTTTTGGAAGTGCGGATGCCGAAGCTCATCCTGCAGCCTCTGGTGGAGAACGCAGTATCACATGGGCTGGAGGGCAAACTGGGCCACGGCACGGTCCGCATCATTGTGGAAAACAGCGACCGGACATTTTTCCTGCGGGTGCGGGACGACGGCGTAGGGATGCCGGACGAACAGGTGGAGCGGCTCAACGCGCAGTTCGGCGGAGTTGGGGGCGCGGATATGACCCAGCCGTGCGGAGGAATCGCCCTGCGGAATGTCAACAGCCGCATCCGGCTCATGTTCGGAGAGGACTACGGCCTGCATTTGTTCAGCGCCGCGGGCGTTGGCACGGAGTGCTGCGTGACGTTGCCGCTGCGTTTCCGGGAGGCGTAGAACCGTGAGAGAGGAATTGATCCGGGTGGAGAACGGCTGCTTCCGCAGGGAGGACGAATTCTACCGTTTTGAAATCTCCATTTCCCGGGGGGAGTGCATCGGGGTCTATGTGGACGACCATTTTACCTCCGGCACCGCATATCTGGACCTGTTCAAGGGCGGCACACACCTGGAGCGGGGACGGGCCTTTTCCTGCGGCCGTCGGGTGGGCCCGCTGGAACTGGAACGCTGGATCCTGCAAAACGCCAGGATCGTGAACTGGCACCGGTTCCATTCGCAGGAGCTGACGGTGCGGGACTTCCTGCTGGCGCTGGACCGTCCGGCCGGCTGGCCGCAGAGATGGGGCGCGGTCCGGCGCCTGCACAGTCCGGAGAGCCAGGAGATCCGGCAGCGGATGGAACTGCGTGTGCCGCTGGAGAGCCGGCTTGCCGACCTCTCCCTGCTGGATTATTACCGCCTCTGTGTATTTCGGGTGTGGTTCTGGCGGGGAGAGTTGCTGGTCCTGGACCGGATCACAGAAATCCTGCGGCGGCGGGATGTGGAAAAACTGATGGAGTGCGTACAGCTGCTGCTGCGCCAAGGGACGGCGGTATTCCTGCTGGATCTGGACGAGACATTCATGTACCGCTACTGTGACCGGATCGACGTCATCCGGGACCGCAGGACCTGCTATCGGCTTTACCCGGAGGAGTACGGGGAGCAGCTCTATGCAGTTCTGGGCTGGAAGCCG
>ULQT01014316.1_pt1 | contig 9940 bp, 7 predicted proteins | sample 1954791 | NCBI WGS metagenome assembly ULQT01 (sample SAMEA4835663, study PRJEB28245) | human gut metagenome | biome: gut microbiome; material: fecal sample | place: Denmark | collected 2008 | reverse complement strand
CCGTTACGGCAGGATCGCCCTGACGCTGATCCGCCGGGGCGGAGACCGAGAAAACGAGGAATGACCCCCATGAGAACAGCGATTTGCTCCGGCTCTTTCGACCCCATCACCCTGGGGCATTTGGATATCATCCGGCGGGCGGCTGCCTGCTTTGACCGGGTCTGTGTCTGTGTCAGCCCCAACGCTGAAAAGCGAAACCAGATGTTCACACCGGAGCAGAAGCTCCAGCTGGTGCGGACGGCGGTGGCGGACCTGCCCAATGTGGAGGCGGAGCTGTGGCCGGGCCTGCTGGCGGATTTCGCGGTGCGGCACCATGCCTCCGCCATCGTCCGGGGCGTGCGCAACACCACGGACTTTGACGTGGAATATCAGATGGCTCTCATCAACCGGGGGATCCATCCGGAGCTGGAAACGCTGCTGCTGCCTGCCAGCGCGGCATATCAGCACTTCAGCTCCTCCATGGCTCGGGAGATGATCCGCTATCACCAGCCGCTTGAAAACTATTTGCCCGCGTCCATCGTGCCTCTGGTGCGGGAGATGACGGAAAAGAAGGAAGGATGAGTCCCATGGCAAATGATGTGAACCGTTTGATCGATATGCTGTACGAGCGGATCGAGGACGCCAAGTCCCCGGCCCTGAAACCCAATATGAGCATGGTGGACCGGGACGAGCTGCTGGATCTGCTGGACGAGCTGCGGGCCCAGCTGCCGGTGGAGATCAAGCGCGCCCAGGAGCTGCTCTCCGCCCGGGACAAGTTTGTGGAGGATGCCAAACGGGACGTGGACCGGATGATGCGTCAGGCGGAGCTGGATGCCAAGACCAAGGTGTCCGACAGCGAGGTGCTCTATGCGGCCAAGGAGAAGGCCCGCCAGATGGTGGCCCGGGCGGAGGAGCGCTGCCGCCAGTTGTACCAGGTGACCAATGAGTATGCCGAGGACGCCCTGGCCCGCACGGAGGAGGCGGTGCAGATGGCGCTGGATGAGGTGAAGCAGCAGCGGGTGCGATTCCGCAGTGCCTCCGCTGCCAAAATGCAGGAGCAGCGGGACAAGCTGGACGGCAGGACCCCGCCCCAGGAGGATGGCGGTGAGGAGTGATGCCGCAGGTCAACCGTAATCTTAAAAATTTGTGAAAAACGCCAAAGGATTTGGCGAAACTTTTTTGGAATGCTCTAGATGTTGCGGAGAAAATGAAAAAAAGCACCCCATGGCACAAGTTCTTGCGTCATGGGGCGTTTTTTATTTTACGTAAACTTGTCGAAGAGATGTCGAACATCTGTTTTAAAATGGCGATTTTGGCCGAAAAATGCCATAATTTGGCGTTCTTAGCGGCGGTTTTCCCGGAAAAAATTGCTTGCAATCCCGGCCAATTTCGCTTATACTCAGAGCATGTGGTGGGGAAAAGTGGGTAAAAGTAGAGACTAAGTGCCAAAGAGACCCCATCCAGACCCAAAAAACGCGGGAAAGGGGGGATCAACCGTGGCCAGGCTGTTGGGAAAATCCAACAACAGCATCGACTCCAAGGGCCGTCTGGTGATCCCCTCCGCCATGCGGGAGGCCCTGGGCGACACGTTCTACATTACCATCGGCGCGGAGCACTGCCTGACCATTTACCCTCAGGCCAAGTGGGACCAGATGTCCGAGGAGATGGACGACCTCTCCTATACAGAGGCCCGGGCGCTGACGCTGCTATACGCCAACGCCGTCCAGTGTGAGCCGGACGCCCAGGGGCGGGTGCTGATCCCTGCCAGCCTTCGGGCCCACGCGGGACTGAAAAAGACCGCCACCATCGTGGGATTGAATTCCTTCGCCGAGATCTGGGACGAGAAGACCTGGACGGAGCGGGAGCAGCGGATGCTGGAGAGCGACGATATGGCCGCGGCCATGGACGCCCTGGCCCGTGTCCGGCGCAGCCGCGGGTGAGTGCCGATGGAATACACGCACAAGCCTGTTCTGCTGGACGCCTGCATCCAAGCACTGAACATCCGCCCCGATGGGATCTATGTGGACGGCACCCTGGGACGAGCCGGACACTCTCGGGAGATCGCCGGGCGGCTGACCACCGGGCGGCTCATCTGCATCGACCGGGACCAGGCCGCCATCGACGCGGCGCAGGACCGTCTGGCCCCCTGGCTGGACCGGGTGACGCTGATCCACAGCAACTTTTCGGAATTGAAGGAGGTCCTGTCCCGGTGCGGTGTCAGCGGCGCCGACGGGATGCTCTTTGACTTGGGCGTGTCCTCTCCCCAGCTGGACGACGCCTCACGGGGCTTCTCCTATATGCAGGACGCCCCGCTGGACATGCGGATGGACACCTCCGCCCCCCTGAGCGCCGCGGACATCGTGAACACCTGGAGCCAGGAGGAGCTGCGGCGCATCCTGTTTGAATACGGCGAGGAGCGGTACGCCCCCGCCATCGCGAGAGCCATCGTCCGGGCGCGGGAGACCGCGCCTGTGAAGACCACCCTGGAGCTGGTGGAGATCATCAAGAGCGCCATGCCTCCCGCAGCTCTGCGGGAGAAGCAGCACCCGGCCAAGCGGAGCTTTCAGGCCATCCGGATCGCGGTCAACGGTGAACTGGATGCCCTGCCCCCCATGCTGCGGGCGGCGGTGGACGGGCTGAACCCCGGCGGTCGCCTGGCCGTCATCACCTTCCACTCTCTGGAGGACCGGATCGTCAAGCGGACGCTGGCGGAGCTGGCCCGGGGATGCGTCTGCCCGCCGGAGTTTCCGGTGTGCGTGTGCGGCAAAAAGCCCCAGGTGCGGCTGGTGACCCGCAAGCCCGTCACGGCGGGCGGCGCGGAGCTGGAGGAGAATCCAAGGGCCCGCAGCGCCAAGCTGCGGGTGGCGGAAAAGTGCGGCTTTGACCTTTGACCACACCGGGACCATCCGGTGTTAATGTGTGTGAGAACGGCTCCGTGCCGGTATGGCGGAGCAAAAGGAGGGACCTTCTTTGGCAGCAGCGCGGGAACTGCGGTACAACAGCCGCAGCGCGGTATATGGGGACTTGGCGTACGACCTAGACCGGGAAGTCCGGGAGCGCGCTCTTCGGCACGCCGGAGAGGCTCCCCGTCACCAGACGGCGGTAGAGGCCGTCCCCAAGGCGAAGCCCCGGGTGCGGAGCCTCTCCAAGGCGCAGGTGCGCCAGCGGCAGAAGGTGTCCGTCCTCTCCGTTTTGGGCGTGGGCGCGGCCATCGGCCTTGCAGTGATGGTGCTGATGGGCTACATCCAGCTGACGATCATCTCCGACGAGGTGGTGTCCCTCCAGAACCAGCTGGAGGAGCTGCAGACGGAGAACGTCACACTCACCGCCCAGCACGAGCAGATGTTTGACCTGGCCACTGTGAAAGAGGTGGCGGAGGCGGCGGGCATGAGCAAGCCCAGCAGCAGCCAGATCTATTACATCGATCTGTCGGAGGGCGACAGTGCCGTGGTCTATCAGCAGGAGGAGTCCAATCTGCTCAGCCGTTTGCTGACCTCGCTGAACCACGGGATCTACGCCGTGGTGGAATATTTCGAGTGACGGCCGCACTATAATGAAGCGAACGGTGGGGAGTAAGAAGGGGGCCTTCTTACTCCTTGCTTTGGTATTGCGTATGGACGGGGGAAGCGGCCCCGGCGTTCCGAAAGGAGAACAGGCATGACGGACAGACCCAGAAGAAAGAGCGACGCCGCCCGCCGGGCGAACCAGGTAATCCGGGGCAGGACGATGCTCATCATGCTGCTGTTGGGTGTGGCCTCCTTCACAGTGCTGTTTTGGAAGCTGTACGATCTGCAGATCAACCGGCACGACGAACTGAAGGCCGAGGCGGTGGGCCAGCAGACCGACAGCATGGTCATCAGCGCCTCCCGGGGGACGATCTACGACAAAAACGGCGAGATCATGGCCATCTCCTACTCCACGGAGACAGTCTTGCTGGATCCCGGTGGCGTCCAGGACTTTGTAGAGTCCCAGGAGCAGAAGATCCAGGATGCGGCCGAGGAGGCTGCCGAGAAGGGAGCGCCTTACACGGCGCCGGAGGTGCTGGACCAGGCGTATATCGCCCGGGGCCTCAGCCGCATTCTGGATGTGGAGGAGGAGACCATCCTGGAGCACCTGGAGAACACCGCCAACCGATACTGGGAGGTCAAAAAGAAGGTAGACCAGGACGTGGCCGACGAGGTCCGCCGGTTCATCAACGGAGAGATCGACGATGAGGGGAACCAGCTTACCACGGTGGACGAGGACGGCAACACCGTTCTCATCTCTACCGGCGGGCGGCCCACCCGGCTCCAAGGCATCTCCCTGACGCCGGACACCAAGCGGCTGTATCCCTTCGGCTCTCTGGCAGGCAATGTGATAGGGTTCGTCAATGCCAACAATATGGGCGCCTACGGGCTGGAGGCGTCCTATGATGACGTGCTCAGCGGCAGCACTGGACTGACCATCACGCCTACCAACGTAAACGGCACGCCGTTGTTGTTCAGCGGCGGCGAGCAGATGTTTGATGCGGAGAATGGCAGCAGCTTGGTGCTGACTCTGGACACCAACGTCCAGTACGCCCTGGAAAAGGGCCTGGAGAGTATGCTGGATAAGTACGACGCGGCCAACGGCGGCACCGGCATCGTCATGGACGTGAACACCGGCGGCATTGTGGCCATGGCCTCCTATCCCAACTATGATCCGGGAGACTTTTCCACCATCTATACTGAGGGACTTCAGGCGGAATTGGATGCCGCTCTGGCGGAGATCCAGCAGAACCGCAGCACCTACGAGACGGAGGAGGCGTACAATCAGGCGCTGGCGAATGCCCGGGCCACCATCCAGTTCAAGCAGTGGCGGAACAAGTGCTATCAGGACACCTACGAGCCCGGCTCCACCTTCAAGCCCATCACGCTGGCCACGGCCCTGGAGGAGGGCGTGGTGAACATGAACACCACCTTCACCTGCACCGGCTCCATCCACGTGGAGGGCTGGGGAAAAGCCATCAACTGTTCCAAGCGGGCCGGCCACGGCACCCAGACCCTGAAGGTGGCTACCGGCAACTCCTGCAACCCGGCCTTCGTCACCATGGGCCTGAAGATCGGCACGGAGGCATACTACCGCTATCTGAAGTCCTTCGGCCTCATGGAGACCACCGGTATCGACCTGCCTGCGGAGGCGGAAGGCATCTTTGCCAATGAGGACAGCTTCAACTCCAACGTGGTTTCCCTGGCGGCCTACTCCTTCGGACAGACCTTCAACGTCACGCCCCTGGAGCTGATCCGGGCCCAGGCAGCCACCATCAACGGCGGCTATCTGTATACCCCCTATCTGGTAGAACAGGTGCTGGACGACGAGGGCAACATCCTCAGTCAGCACGAGACCACAGCGGTGCGGCAGGTCATCAGTGAGGAGACCTCCGCCAAGGTGCGGGAGTGCCTGGAGTGGGGGGTGTCCGACGGCGGCGGCCGCAACGGACAGGTGACGGGCTACCGCATCGGCGGCAAGACCGGCACTGCGGATAAAACCGGCACCAAGGACGTGGTGGTGTCCTTTATGTGCTTCGCCCCGGCGGACGACCCACAGTACATCATGCTGCTGACCATGGACACCCCCAGCCGCACGACCGGCACTGCCGTGTTCGGCGGCACCATGGTGGCCCCGGTGGCCAGCCAGATCATGAGCGAGATCCTGCCTCTGCTGGGCGTTGAGCCGGATTACACCGCCGAGGAGCTGGTGGGCGCTGACACCACGGTTCCCAATGTGGTGGGACAGACCAGGGAGGCCGCTGAAGATCGGCTGGCTGACCTGGGCTTCACCTTCCGCACTGTGGGGGACGGGGACACGGTCACCGACCAGACCCCCGCCGGCGGCGCCATCGTGCCGGGAAATGCCTCCATCATCCTCTACCTGGGGCAGGAGAAGCCGGACACCCCCTGCACCGTGCCCAATGTGGTGGGGAAGAGCGCCTCAGAGGCCAACAAGGCCATCACCAACGCCGGACTTATCATGAAGGTGACCGGTACCACCACAGCCAGCTCCGGCAATGTCTACGCCATTACCCAGTCTCTCCCTGCGGGCACGGAGGTGGCGGCGGGCACGGTGGTGACCGTCCAGTTCGGCGACAACTCTGTCCTGGATTGAGAAAGCAGGTTCTGCATGGTTTTTGGCACCTTCCTCCGTATACTTTGCAAATCCCCTTGTTTATAATGAGGGACGGCAAACTGCTGCCAGACTGAACAAAAGGGGTGTGCATACAATGCATTTGAAAACGCTGCTGGCAGGGCTCTCCCTGCGGTCCGCTACCGCGGACATGGAGACGGAGATCACCCATATCAGCTATGACTCCCGGACCACGGCACCCGGGGACGTCTTCGTGGCCATGACCGGCTTTGCCACCGACGGCCACGCCTATATCGGAAAGGCTGTGGCGGCGGGAGCCGCCGCGGTGGTGTGTGAGCGACCGCCGGAGGACAGCTCCGTGCCCTATGTCCTGGTGGAGAACTCTCGCCGGGCCCTGGCGGTGATGGCCGCCAACTATTACGGCCATCCGGCAGACAGCATGACCATGGTGGCCGTCACCGGCACCAACGGCAAGACCACCACCACCTATCTGCTCAAGGCCATCCTGGAACAGGAGCTGGGGGCCAAGGTGGGCCTGATCGGCACCAACCAGGATCTGATCGGCGATGAGGTGGTGCCCACTGAGCGCACCACGCCGGAGTCCCTGGAGCTCCAGGAGCTGTTTGCCCGGATGCGCTCCGCTGGCTGCACCCATGTGGTGATGGAGGCATCCTCCCACGCTCTGGCGCTGGACCGGGTGTACGGTATCCACTACGCGGTGGGCATTTTCACCAACCTGACCCAGGACCACCTGGATTTCCACAAGACCATGGAAGCCTACTGCGACGCCAAGGCCATCCTGTTCCAGAACTGCGACGTGGGCGTCTGCAACGCCGACGATCCCTGGACAGAGCGGCTGCTGCAAAACGCCGCATGTCGGCAGTACTTCTATGCAGAGCACGCCGCGGCAGACCTGCGGGCGGAGCATATCACCCTTGCGGCGGACCACATCGCCTTCGATGCGGTGACAAAGGATAGCCGCACGCCCATCAAAGTTGGCATTCCCGGCGGGTTTATGGTATATAATACGCTGGATGTGCTGGGTGCGGCTCTGGCTCTGGGCGTTCCTCTGGAAAAGAGCGCCCGGGTGCTGGCTGCAGTTCCCCATGTGAAGGGGCGGGTGGAAGTGGTCCCCACACCGGGAAAGGACTACACGGTCCTGATCGACTACTCCCACACGCCGGATAGTCTGGAGAATATTCTTCGCACCGTGAAGGGCTTTGCCAAGGGACGCACCGTGGCCCTGTTCGGCTGCGGCGGCGACCGGGACCGGACCAAGCGGCCTATTATGGGCAGCGTGGCGGCGGAGCTGGCGGACTTTGTGGTGGTGACCTCCGACAACCCCCGGACCGAGGACCCGGAGGCCATCATCGCCGACATCCTGCCGGGCCTGGAGGGCAGCGGCACCCCCTACCAGGTGATCTGCGACCGGGTGGAGGCCATCCACTGGGCGATGGACCACGCGCAGCCCGGCGATGTGATCGCCCTGTGCGGCAAGGGCCACGAGACCTACCAGGAAGTGAACCACGAGAAGCACCACATGGACGAACGGGAGATCGTGGCGGAGCACTTGACGGGGAAGTAACCGCCGGACGTCCGGCGTCAAGCGGTTTGCCGCAGGCAAACCCTTGAAATCGGCTGAATTCACTTCGGGCGATTTGAGTCAAATGCGGGGTCCCCACAAAATCGGAGATTTTGTGGGGCGTGAACCACGAGAAGCACCACATGGACGAACGGGAGATCGTGGCGGAGCACTTGGCGGGGAAGTGACCGCCGGGCGTCCGGCGTCAAGCGGTTTGCCGCAGGCAAACCCTTGAAATCGGCTGAATTCACTTCGGGCGGTCCGCGTGAAATGCGGCGGTCAGCCGTGGGCGGCGCCGCATGGACAATGGGATACGGCGGGACATCCGGCGGAGGATCGGCCGCCGGAGAACCGCTGGAATCAGGAACGTACCAAAGGGCCGGGGCTGTGCCCGGCGAAGGAGAGGGAGACGGATATATGACACTTTCTTTGATCGCGGCGGCCGTCAGCTTTGTGCTGACGCTGCTCATCGGCAGATTTCTCATCCCGGAGCTGCGCAAGCTGAAGGCCGGCCAGGAGATCCGGGAGGACGGACCCACGTGGCACAAGTCCAAGGCCGGCACGCCCACCATGGGCGGCATCATGTTCATCCTGGGTGCGGGCGTCACCGTGTTCATCCTGGGTTGGAGCTTCATGCTGGAGGGGGTGTTCTGGCACCTCTACGTGTATCTCTTCGCCCTGATCTTCGGCCTGATCGGCTTTGTGGACGACTACCGCAAGGTCCGCCAGCACCAGAACGAGGGACTGACGGCCCGGCAGAAGTTCATCCTTCAGCTGGCGGCGGCGGTGGTGTTCCTGGTGCTGATGCGGTACGAGGGCCTGCTGACCAACGACCTGTATATCCCCTTCCTGAACATGAGCTTTACCATCAACTGGATCGTGTATCTGATCTTCGCGGCCTTCGTCATTGTGGGCTGCGTCAACGCTGTGAATCTGACCGACGGCATCGACGGGCTGGCTGCCAGCGTCACCTTTGTGGTGATGGCGTTCTTCACCGTAGCCGGCGTCCTCTGGAGCACCTACGGCATCCAGGCTCTGTTCCCGGCGGCTATGGCGGGAGGGCTGGCGGCCTTCTTCGTCTATAACCACCACCCTGCCAAGGTGTTCATGGGGGACACCGGCAGCCTGTTTCTGGGCGGCGCAGTGGCAGCCCTGGCCTTTGTGTTCGATATGCCCCTGGTGTTGATCCCCGTAGGCATCATCTACATTCTGGAGACGCTGTCCGATATTATCCAGGTGGGTTACTTCAAGCTGACCCACGGCAAGCGGTTCTTCAAGATGGCCCCCCTGCACCACCACCTGGAGCTCTCCGGCTGGAGTGAGGCAAAGCTGGTGGCGGTATTCTCCCTGGTGACGCTGGCGGGCTGCGTCCTGGCCTATCTGGGCGTCCAGGGACGATTCTGAGCACTCTGCGCCGGCCCGCTGCGGAGCGCGGCAAGATCCACAGACCCCGAGAGGAGGGAAGCAGTATGGTACGGCAGAAAAAAGCCCCGGCGGCCCGCCGGCGACCCATGAGTCGGGAAGAGGCCCTGGCCCGGCAGGAGCGCCAGCAGCGCCGGCGGGAGCTGGAGCAGGAGAGCCGGGAATTGGCCAAGGGGCCCATTGACCTGCCCTTCTTCATCCTGGTGATGCTGTTGACCGGCGTGGGCCTGGTGATGCTGCTGTCCGCCAGCTTCCCCTCCGCCTATTACGAGACGGACGGCCAGAACCCCATGTCCTACTTTATCCGCCAGGGCGTGTTCGCCATCATGGGCGTGGCGGCCATGCTCTTCATTGGCAAGATCAACTATCAGCGGTTCCGCGGTCTTGCAAAGCCGCTGCTGTATCTGGCCGTCATTCTGCTGATCCTGGTGATTGTTCCGGGCAACCCCTTGGCCATTACCCGGAACAACGCCACCCGCTGGCTGGGCATTCCAGGTACTTCGCTGCAGTTCCAGCCCTCGGAGATCGCAAAGCTGGCGGTGGTGATCTATTTTGCCGACAGCATCTCCAAGAAAAAGGACCGTATGCAGACGTTCCGCTACGGCATCGCCCCCTATGCGGTGCTGCTGATTGTCTTGGCAGCCCTGGTGGGCATCGAGCCCCACCTCTCCGGCGCCATCCTCATCATGGGCGCCGGCGCGGTGATGATGCTGGTGGGCGGCATCCACTGGAGATGGGTGGGGCTGGCTATGGGTGCAGCCGGACTGCTGCTGTATCTGGTGCTGGGCGTGATCGGCTACAACGCCTCCCGCATCGAGATGTGGCACAACCCCTGGCTGGATCCCCAGGGAGCCG
>ULQT01009832.1_pt1 | contig 10146 bp, 11 predicted proteins | sample 1954791 | NCBI WGS metagenome assembly ULQT01 (sample SAMEA4835663, study PRJEB28245) | human gut metagenome | biome: gut microbiome; material: fecal sample | place: Denmark | collected 2008 | reverse complement strand
TTTCCAATAAAACGCAAAGCCTTTCCAATAAAACGCAAAGCGTTTCCAACTTCATATCATTACTCAAATTCCTGCTCTTGACCAATATGTGAATATGATTTGTCATCAAACAATAAGCATAAACTTCAAACCCAAATTTACTTTTGGCGTCTCTCACTATAAATAAAAATTTTTCAAAATCCCTGTCCTCATAAAAAACATTCTGTCTTGACACACCTCTCCATATTACGTGGTAAATGTCAGTTTTACTGCCGATCCGTGCTGTTCTTGGCATATTAATCACCTCAGCCCAACAATACCACAAGTCAACATTATTGTCAACACACATTCTCAACTGCAACTATTTTCTCCATAACACTCTTTTCAAAATCCCTCAGAGCATTTCCGTGCATTCTCCTTATGTAATTATAATTATAGTTCATTTCATCAGCTATTTTTTCAAGACTTTTAAGCTCAACATATCTTTTGTATATAATATCAGCATAAATAGGATTTTTAATTTTCTGTATGTCTCCGATTATCTTATGCTTCAAGTCCACAAACTCTTCAATGATTTTTTTTATTTCCCTTTCCCTGTCAATATACTTGTCAATGATATTGTAGCTTTTCTTTAAGCCTCCCCTCACCTTTTCCCTTTCAGTATTCACAGCCGATATACTGTAGGCAGTCTCTTTCAAATCCTTCAGTTCACTTTCCCTCTGCCTTATAAACACATCAAGCCTTTTCAGTTCCTCAAGATATTCTCTCCCTGTCAAAAAAAGCACCTCCCTTAAATAAAAAAACTATTGACTTTTTCAGAAATAGTATTAAACTATAATTATCGGGGTGTAGCGTAGCTTGGTAGCGCGCAGCGTTCGGGACGCTGAGGTCGCAGGTTCAAATCCTGTCGCCCCGATTTTTTTATTGCTTACAATCATCTCTGAATAAGTATTCCACATAGTCAGTGATTCCCTCACTTTTCCAGTTATCCAATATTCCTTTTACATACTGCATAAAACATTTGTCTTTTTCATAGGCAATTTTAAAAGCCTCACATATAAGCTGACTGTCAAATATCTTAAGCCACTCTGTAATTTCACTTTTATCCTTACAATTTTCATTTACACTCAGCCCAAAACATTTAAAATAAGCACTTTCTATATTTACCCCTATGTTCAAACTACCCTTTTTGTCTTGTTTTATTTTATTTGCTTTATTTTCATTTCCTTTAATTTTCTTTTCTTTACTTGTTTCTGAACTCCCGCTTATTTCAGCCTTATCCGTCCTGTTTTTCTCTTTGTTCTCTTCATACTCTTCCGATGTTCTCCCCATTCTCTCCCGAACCTCGTATGCCTGCAATATGGAAGATTTAGAGGAAATAGCTTTCATTTCCTCTTTACCAAGCATCCATATTTCAGGTATAACCACTACATTACGCCGTTCTACAGTAGTTCTATAATAAACCTGCTGTACCCGTCTGCTTGTTATAATACCCTGCTTAAAATGGTCGCCGCTGAATAGTTCACACGCCACAAGCATTCCTATAACATTGCATATAGTAGTTTCCTCTACAGAATATTTTCCCCTGCAATAATCCTGCAGTTCCCATATAACTTCTTCTCTTGTACCTTCATTGTACACAATATAATACCCCTTATCGCTGTATATCATTTCCAGCAGAGCGTCATATATTACATAAACCAGATACCCATATTTCTGCCTGACTTTGTTGAACTTTCTGTCACGCATCATACCAACATCTCTTGGGTAATAGTCAATGCCGGTTTTGGTTATTGCCATATTTTCACCTCTTAATATAGATTTTAATGTTCCGCTGTATCAACAGTTCATTACTCAATATATTTTCAGCATATCTTTATATTGCTGTCCTTTGTCACTTCCAGGCATATAAGCTGACTTTTTATCTCCTCAAGCTCATTTACACTCTCCTTATTATCAACAAATACAGGTACATACACATCATAATAATCTTGTAAAGTGTTTATAATATCAAGCCCCGCATTTATTTTCATAGCATTATTCAGATCCCTGTACGGCACCCCCTCCACAGTAGCCTGACAGCATTCTGCATATACGCCGTTTATCTGCTTTTCATACAGCTTAAATTTGACTGTTTTAAACTTGCTGTTGATTATTTCTCCAAGCATATTTATTTTCGCCTCTGTAAATCTTTTTATCTCCTGTTCTTCTTTTTCTATATTGGCTATAGCTTCCCTTTTTGCCTTGTCCTCATCTTTAAGCACTTCTATTCTTTTACGCAGTATTTCCTCTCTTTCGATTACACCCAGTTCCTTTTCAAGTTCTCCAAGCCTCACTTTTAATAAAGCAAGCTCCTCATCCAGCTCTGATGTATCTGTCACGCAATTTTTCACATCTTCTTCAGCCTTTTCAATTTCAGCCATAATTTCAGCTGTATTTAACACAGGCAGTTTCATTTCATTGTTTTCCGCTTTAATGCTTTCGTATTCTGACTTTAAATTTTCAAGTTCTTTGCTTTTTTCTGCAATCAGCTTTTCATTTTCAGCTGTATTCTCCTCTATTACTTTCAGCTTTTCACTTAATGCAAAAAGTCTCTCCTCTTTACTTTTATTAAATTTATTAATTTTACTTTCAAGTTCTTCTTCCTCCCACGGACGCCCGCAGCAGGGACAAACAGAATTCACAAATACACTTTTACCTGTATTCCTATATTCCTCTTCAATATTTTTTTGCAGACTGCCTTCTTCTGCCACATTTTTTGCACACTCTTTAATAACCCTTTCACAGTCAGCCATTCTGTATTCTATATTGCTCAATTTCTTTCGTTTTTCATATCTTATATTTGCATTGCAGCTTTCTATTTTTGCTTTTTCCGCTTCATATTCAGCTTTGGCTTTTTCAAGTTTTGCCTTTGCCTGTTTTACCATTATTTCAGCCTCGGTCCTTGCAGCATTTTCATTTTTCAGAATCCTTATTTCCTTTTCAATGCCTGTAATTTCAGCCTTTGTATCAATTATTTCACTTTTGACATACTCTTTATTTCTGTTTTCATTTCCTTCAATGGAGTAGAGTATTTCATCAATTCTTATAGGAATTGCAGAAAGCTCCGTTTCTGTTTTTTTCTTTGTCGCTGCAAGCTCTCTTACCCTTTCTTCAACACTTTCGCCTTTTTCAAGCAGCAGAGCAATATTTGTCATACCTGCTTTTAAAGCTATGTTTAAATCAGAGCCCATATCAGCCATATCCATAAGAACCTTTCTCTGCTCCTGCCATTTTGAAGAGCAAAATTGTCCCGGATTTGTTATAAGTTTAAAAAGTTCTTCATTTACAAAACTGCATATTTTTTTCTGAAATTCAGATTGTTTTACAACAGCATTATTTATCTCATACACTGTTTCATTTCCTGCAAAAACCTTACTGCAAGACCCTCTGTCCTTTATCCATTTATCCCTCATAGTCCTTTGAAGCACAAGCTCATCACCCATTACATCAAACACACCTCTTACCCTATGCTCAATGTATGGTATTTCATTTCCCTGTGAATTGAGAGTTTTTATTTCAAACTCCTTTCTGCCCTGACTGTCCTTTCCAAACAACAGCCACCAAAATCCGTCAAATACAGTAGTCTTACCTGTACCGTTGCCGCCCCGTATGTAAGTTACACTGTCATTAAAATTAACTTCAAGCCTTTTAATACCCTTAAAATTTATCAGTTCCAGTTTTTTAATTTTTATTTTCATTATCCGTTCTCCTTTTAAACCCCTTAAATATAATCAGCACTTATAAGCATTAAATATTATTTACAGTCCTTATAAACTCTTTAAATGCTTTCCGCTCCTATAAATATCTTAAACACAATTTGTTATATTTTTTCTATTACTTTGTACTTTACCTAACAAAAACTCATAAGTTTTTTCATTTAAACCTAATTTACTTCTTTACTTTTTTCCCAAGTAGAAATTATCTTATTCTGAATTTATTTAGGAACTTTAATGTCCTCTTTCCGTTTATGAGCATTATAATTTTTTTTAGCTGAATACATTTCAAAGTTAAATATATATTTAAAAATACAGATATTAAAACAATTATGTAAATCATTATTACAGCCTCCTTTTTATCACTTTGTATATCAACCTTTTCCCCGACATATATGTAGCAACATAATTCACACAAGTAAAATAGCCGCCCTTTCGGCATTTCACATATACCCTGAACCACCGCTTGGCTGTCTCTACAACAACAGCCCTTATTTTTCTTGCTGCCCTGTCCTTGGATATTTCGCACTCTGCATCCATTATTATTTCAACAATATCCCCGCTCCTTATTCCTAGAACATTCATACAACCAACATTAAACAGCATTACCTGCCCTCCTTTTGTTTAATCTATTAAACATATTAATCAAAAAAAATAGCTGTCACCTTTACACTTAAGGCGTCCGCCAGTTTTTTCATTGTATTTGTTGTAGTTACATTTATTTTGCCTCTTTCAAGACCTGAAATGACAGCTTTTGATACGCCTGATATTTCTGCAAGCTCCTCCTGTGACAAACCTGATTTTTCTCTGTACTCTTTTAAGTGTGTTTCCATAACTTCACCTCCTTGCTAAATAGAGTTTAGCACATTAAACATATATTGTCAAGCATATTAAACCAACTTGCTTCGACAAATTTAGCACATTAAACATTTCCTTGTATAATTTATTAAACTTCTTATTGCCTTTTTCACTTTTTCACTGTATAATTAAGTTAGACAAACAATACGAAAGGAGATATTACAATGACTTTGGGCGATATAGTAAAAAGGTACCGTGAAGATAACAATATATCTATGGATAGCTTTTCCAAAAAAGCAGGCTTAAGCAAAGGCTATATATCAATGCTTGAAAAAAATAAGAATCCTAACTCAGGCAAACCAATAAGACCATCTCTGCTTACAATTAAATCTATAGCTGTGGCTATGAATATTGATGTTAATGATCTCATTGCTTCCCTTGATAACCAGGAGGTAATTCTATCAAAAGAAAAAGATGCCATTGACCCTTTTTCATACAAGGATATTTTGCCAATAACAACAAAAAAGGTTCCTCTTTTAGGAGTAATATCCTGCGGAGAACCCATATTCTGCAATGAAGAACACGAAAGCTATATGCTTGTAGGCACAGATATACAAGCTGATTTTTGTCTGAGAGCAAAGGGCGACAGTATGATTAATGCCAGAATAATGGACGGGGATATTGTATTTATTCGTCAGCAGCCTTTTGTTGACAACGGAGATATAGCTGCTGTCCTTATAGACAATGAAGTTACATTAAAACGTGTGTATTATTACAAAGACGATAATATGATGAGCCTTAATCCTGAAAATCCTCTTTATAAACCTTTTATTTATACAGGCGAGGAGCTTAACCATATTAAGATTTTAGGCAAAGCAATTGCTTTTCAGAGTGACGTTAAGTAAAAAAAACAGAGGAAACGGCTAAAGTTTCCTCTGTTTTATATTTAAATTTTACTTCCCAATGTATAACAAAACAAAAATATTTTCTCAGTACCTTATCTGTTTTAAATTAAACCTTACAGTCAATTTTTTTATATTTAACGGTATTTCAAATAATCTAAAAACCTCTTTACCGCAAGGGACGCATTTTTACTGCTTCGCAGTGCAATACCAATATTCCTGTATGCAGGCACGTCCAATTCCTTTGCAATGATTTTGTAAGGTATCCGTCTCAAAATCAGTTCAGGCAAAATACTGATACCTAACCCGCTTTCAACCATTGACATAATTGCATAATCATCCCACGTTGTAAAATGTACATCAGGTGTCAAACCGCAGCGTTCAAATATTTCTGAAACCTCAGCCTTTGCCCCCTTTTCCAATAGCATAAAAGGCTCATCACAAAGAGCCGATACAGGGACTTTTTCACAATCGGCAAGCCTGTGATTTTCAGGCAGTATAACAAGCAGTTTATCCTGTTCCAAAAATATCGTCTCCAAATCCTTATGTACAGGCAGACGAATAAAACCACAGTCAACACGCCCCTCTAATATCCATTCCTCTATTTCTGTATAGTCCCCAAGCAGCAGTTCGTAATCTATATTAGGATAATCCCTTTGAAATTCCTTGATAATATTAGGAAGCCAATGTGTAGCTGCACTTGAAAATGTACCAATACGAATAAGTCCCGATTGCAGACCTTTTATTTCATCTGCCTCTATTTGCAGTTTTTCATACTCACAGCAAACACTTTTTATATATGGAAGCAGCTTCATACCATCACTTGTAAGTTTCACACCGGCTCTCCCCCGCTCTAAAAGAACAACTTCCCATTCCCTTTCAAGATCACTTATCATACGGCTGATTCCCGATTGAGAATAGTTCAGTATTTCAGCTGCCCTTGTAAAACTGCCATATTCAACAGTCTTTACAAAAGCCATATATTTCTGAATATTTGTATCCATATTACATCGCCCCTTTTATCATCTGGTTTTGTCATACTATATATGATAAACATTTGCTTTTATTATTTTTATTTTAATGATACAATAAAAATACAATGATTTCAAGTAGGAGAGTGAAAAATATGTTTTACATAAGCGAAATACATAAAAGTAATCCTGACGTCTTTAAAACACCGCTTCAGAAAATGGTATACAACACTTTAAATCATCTTCATATACCTTTTGAACGTGTTGATACAGATGAAGCAATTACTATGGAAGATTGTACATCAATTGAGAAAAGGCTCAATATGAAAATGGTAAAAACATTGTTTCTTTGTAATCGACAGCAAACTGATTTTTATTTGTTTATTACTGTAGGCAGTAAACCTTTTCATTCCAAAGACTTCAGTACTGCCCTTAATATTTCCCGCGTTTCCTTTGCCCCATCAAAATATCTTGAAACTATGCTTGGAACAAAAATTGGAGCTGCTACTGTTTTCAGCAGTCTTTTAGACGCTGAAAACAATGTACGGATTATTTTTGATAAGGATGTTCTCTCGGAAGAATGGTATGGATGTAGTGATGGTACAACAACAGGGTATATGAAAATAAGAACAGATGACATTTTAAAAACATTTTTACCCTTTACTAATCACACTCCATTAATTATAGAGGTGTAATATGGGGCTCTATCATAATAGAATTGTAGTAAAAGTAGGAACTTCTACTCTTACAAATGAATTAGGAAAAAGCAACTTATATGCTTTTGACCATCTTGCCCGCGTTTTATCTGATATTCACAATATGGGATACGAAGTAATTCTGGTGTCCTCCGGTGCAATTGCTGTTGGAGCAAATAAGCTGAATATGAAAGAACGTCCGTCAAGTATGCGAATAAAGCAAGCCGCAGCTGCAATAGGACAATGCAGCATTATATATCTTTATGACAAATTTTTTTGTGAATATGATAAAACAATAGCACAAATATTGCTCAATGCTGAAGATATTGAACAGGAAGAAAAAAAGGAAAACCTTACAAATACCTTTAATACACTTCTTGAAATGGGTATTATTCCTATAGTAAATGAAAATGATTCTGTCAGCTATACTGAAATAGAATCAGAGGACAGGCTCTTTGGCGACAACGATATGCTTTCTGCTGTTACCGCCGTTCTTTGCAGGGCAAAAAGATTAGTAATTTTATCTGACATCAACGGACTTTATGATGCAGACCCTCGCCTTTACCCAAAAGCAAAGCTTATAAAGCGAATAGAAGAGATTGACAAAGAAACATTTCTCCTTGCAGGCGGAGCAGGCTCAAGGCGGGGAACAGGCGGTATGAAGACAAAACTTCAGGCAGCCAAATTAGCAACCTCCCGTGGAATAGACACAATTATTTCAAATGGGAAAAACCCTGAGGCATTATATGAAATTATTAAAAACAATTCCTCAGGCACTTTATTCGTAGGGAAAACTTTACAATAGAAATTTATGTAAACATCATACCGCCCCTTTGGCATATAATGACATTTATAAAAAATCAGAGGACCCTTCATTGTCTAAAGGGTCCTCTTTTGATTTGATTATATACTAACCTTTAATATTTATATGTTAATTATAATACTGTTTAATTTCACTTTCCCTCTTGCTTTTCTCACTTATTGTTTTTACATAATAATTTTTGAGCCATACTGCACCCAAACTCCAAAGCTTCCTTGAAATCCCCTGTCTCAATATACCTGTGCAGGAATCCTGCAAGCATACAATCCCCTGCACCAACAGTATTACCTGCTTTTATGCTTTCTGCCTTTAAGATATATTCCTCTTTTTCATTTACAAACACAGCACCCATACTGCCCATTGATACTATTACATTTTCACTTCCCATTTCACATACTTTTTTTCCATAGTACAAAGCCTCACTATATGTATTTATATTACATTTAAAGAGCTCACCAAGTTCATAATTATTAGGTTTTATAACAAAGGGTCTGTTCTTTACAGCAAGCCTTAAAGCCTCCCCTGTTGTATCTACAACAAATTTTCCTTTAACCTTAGTCATAACATAGCTGTAAGCACTCTCATCAATACCTTTGCAAAGAGAACCTGACAGCACAATGTAATCCTCATCACAGCAATTTATACTCTCACAAAGTTTGTCAATGTCCTTTAATTCAGCCTGACACCCTATTCCGTTTACAGCAGTCTCCCTCTCACCTGTTATCTTTACATTTATTCTGGAATTCCCCTTTACTTCCAAAAGATTGCAGTCTATTCCTGTCTTACTTATTTCTCTTCTTATAAACTCCCCTATACAGCCTGCCGCAAAGCCGCATATAACACTTTTCCTGCCTGCCTCTTTCAGTGCCAGCGATACATTAATTCCCTTTCCCCCAACTCTGACAAGCTCCTCAGAGCTCCTGTTTATTTCCCCTATTTTAATATTTTCAACATTCATTATATAATCAATGCTGGGATTTAACGTAAAGGTATATATCATTATATACTCCTCCTCATAAATCTTTAGATGTGTGTTAACTTTTGCAGTACCATTCTTTTCTAATACCTATAAACCTTTAACCCCTTTGTCTGATTTTCTACTTGACTTAAAAGTATAATTATCCTTATTACAGCAATCTAATTTTTTGTATACTTCAGAATTTATTTTCCCCTCAAAGCACTATTTACATACTTTATCGGTACATCCATTCTTTTAGCTGTCTCCTCAGCTGTCATACCACTGTCAATAAACCTTCTGCAAACAGATTTCATATTTTCACCAACTTCAATAATGTGCATATCAGGGTCATAAAATCTCACAGCCCTCTGTCCCCACCTATGTTCAATAACACGGTGAACATATTTTAAATCTTTTACTTTATCAATCTTTTCAACAAATTTGTCAAAATCATCTTCTTCAAAATATACTTCGCATTCTCTGCCACCAAAGAATATCTCACTTGTATTTATAAATTTACTCCAACTGTCTAATGTCTGCAGACATAATCCGCCTGTTAGTGTTACGTTTGCCCCAAAATCCATAATTATATGCAGTCCCAAAACCTCTTTATAGAAATCTATAGACCTTTTCATATCTTTTACAGCCAATAATGTATTTTTATATTTCATTATAACATACCTTCCTTCTAATTCTTTATATTAAAACAGATAATTCAAATAACATCTGCTGTATACATTACGGTATAAGCTCTATTGCCTTTCATATATATTTTAATCTGTATCTGTCAAATTAATTATACCAGCATCTCCGTTGTTTGTATATACTGTATTTATCATAATTGCACTGCCAATTTAAATACAGCAATCTCTTATCATTATGTAACATAGAGCACCGCATACTTTGATGCTATCTCTCAATAATATCTTTTACTGTTTTGGGCTGTTCCCTGTGTTATCTGTTCCGTCTTTCCCTTATACTCCCCGCCTTTTTACTGTTGCTGTTTCTTACCTCACTTATATTCCCTATTTTTATATCTTACTTATTTTTTCACCATTACATTTTTTCCGTTCTTCCTCACTATCTCCAAATTCCTTTGACCCATACAGTGACGCTTTTATCATTAGCCTGAATTTATTATCTGCCAGTCCTCACATTTTGTAATTCGCATTGCTGCGACTTTACTTCGGCTCCATTTTTTACTTTACTCTCTCAATACTGCATTTTGCTGCTCAGCACTGTTCTTTTGCTGCTGTTTATACTGTTAA
>ULQT01042911.1_pt1 | contig 10164 bp, 7 predicted proteins | sample 1954791 | NCBI WGS metagenome assembly ULQT01 (sample SAMEA4835663, study PRJEB28245) | human gut metagenome | biome: gut microbiome; material: fecal sample | place: Denmark | collected 2008 | reverse complement strand
GTCAGCGGTGGCTCTAAAAGATTTGGAAGAATTGAAGAAGGAAATACAGTAAGTGATTATGATGCAGAGGAAATAAAGAGAAAAGTTTCCATTAGTTCATCAATTATTCCTGTTGAGTGGCTTGATGAAAAAATTAATTTTATTGATACTCCAGGTTACTTCGACTTTGTTGGTGAGGTTAAAGAGGCTTTGGCTGTTGCTGACCTTGCACTTATCGTTGTAGACGCTAAGTCAGGAATACAGGTTGGTACTGAAAAAGCTTGGGAAATGGCAGCAGAGGCTAATCTTCCTAAGATGATTATTGTAAATGGTATGGATGATGAAAATGCTAACTGGACAGATGTCTGTGAGGCATTGAAGCAGGCTTTTGGTAAGAGTATAGCTCCTATTCAAGTACCGTTTTATGAAGATGGCAAGTACATAGGTTTTGTAAATGCAATAAGAAGAAAAGCAAGGAAGTTTGAAAATGGTCTTGTTGAACCATGTGATATGCCATCAGGTCTTGAGGACGAAGTTGAATCAATCAGAAATATGATTGAAGAGGCTGTAGCTGAAACTGATGATGAATTAATGGAAAAATTTTTCGCTGAGGAAAGTTTTACTGAAGATGAAATACATAAAGGCATAAATATAGGTATTCTTGACGGAAGCGTTACTCCTGTTGTTTCAAGTTCAGCAGTTAATACTTTGGGTATTAGAGTACTTATGAATTCTATTAATAAGTTCCTGCCTCCTACAAATAAGGTAAGACCTACAATGGAAGCAATTAATCCTAAGACTGACGATGTTGTTGAGATCAATTGTGACGAAGCAGAACCTGCTGCTGCTTTTGTGTTTAAAACAATATCTGACCCTTATGTTGGCAGGTTAAGCGTATTTAAAGTATGCAGCGGTGTTATTAAAAAAGATATGATGCTTAAAAATGTTAATAAGAACATTGCAGAAAAAATAGGCAAGATATACATAATAAGAGGTAAAGAACAGATTGAAATTGACAGGCTTAATGCAGGTGATATTGGTGCAGTTGCTAAATTGCAGAATACCAGCACAAATGATACATTGGCATCAGCTGACAGACCTGTACAGATGACACCTATTGAGTTTCCAATTCCATATTTGTCTAAGGGAATTACTCCAAAGACAAAGGGTGATGAAGACAAGCTTGCCGGTGCTGTTGCAAAAATGCTTGAAGAGGACAAAACTCTTGCATTTAAGGTAGACAAGGAGACAAAGCAGTCTGTAATTACAGGTATAGGTGAATCTCATATTGACGTATTTGTAAATAAATTAAAGAGTAAATATAAGATTGATGTTGAACTTTCAGAGCCTATTATTCCTCACAGAGAAATGATAAAGAGCAAGGAGCAAGTTAGGTATAAGCATAAGAAGCAGTCAGGCGGCGGCGGACAATATGGTGATGTTGAAATTGTGTTTGAGCCAAGCGGTGATATGACAACTCCTTATATTTTTGAAGAGCAGATTTTCGGCGGTGCTGTGCCAAAGCAGTATTTCCCTGCTGTTGAAAAGGGTTTGCAGGAATGTGTGAAGGCGGGTCCTTTAGCAGGATACCCAGTTGTCGGTATTAAGGCTACTCTTGTTGATGGTTCTTATCACCCTGTTGATTCCAATGAAGTTTCATTCAAGATGGCTGCTGTAGGTGCCTTTAAAGAAGCCTTTAAAAAGGCAAAATCAGCTATTATGGAGCCTATAAATACAGTTGAGGTTGTTGTGCCTGACAGTTATACAGGTGATGTAATGGGCGATTTGAATAAAAGACGCGGTCGTATATTGGGTATGGAAGCAAAGGGAGGTAAGCAGCATATAACTGCTGAAGTTCCTGCTTATGAAATGATTAAATATTCTACAGATCTGAGAAGTATGACTCAGGGCAGAGGCGAATTCACTATGGAATTTACTCGTTTTGAGGAAGCTCCGCATGATGTACAAGAGCATGTAATTGCAAAAAGAAAGAGCCTTGTTGAAGGTAAATAATTAATTAGTTTTCTCATTTTTTGTTTCTTTTCTTAAAAAGTCCCCTTGCAGATTAATTTCTGTAAGGGGATTTTTATGTTTTAATATATATAAGTTGTTTAAAAATCATAAATATTGCTTAAAAAGTAAAAATTTCAGTATGCACTAAAAAATTACAATAAAAATTTGTTTTGGTTTTTGTTTGGAAATTATAATTAAATAGCATAAAAAACAGCTATAAATTCAGGATTTAAACATTTAATCTGATTTTCATATTAAACCGATATGGCGATGCCCTGCATAAGGAGTTCTTCAGCCCCGTGCTTGTCTACTTCTTTTGATAATATAATTTCACTTAAAATTATTTGTCTGGCAGTTCCCATAAGTTTTTTCTCAATATTGGAAAGGCTTTTGTTTTTTTCTCTTACAAAAAGAGTTTTAAATACCTGCATAACTTTAAGCAAATCTCCTGTTTTAAGTTTTTCCATATTTTCCTTATATCTGAGATTCCAGTTATCAGACATTTCAATAATGTCAGCCTCTTCTACAATGTGCATAACATCATCAGGCGGGACAACACTTCTCAAACCGCACTTTTCTGCCTTTTCGACAGATACCATAATTTTCAGATTATTTACAGGGATTTTAAGCACATAATAGGTAATCACCTTGCCGTCTATATCCCTGTCTTCTATACCTTCGATAACACCTGCACCATACATTGGATACACCACTCTGTCGCCTACACTAAACACTGATAATCCTCCTCTCATATTCTTAATAAAAAAACTTTTCACACAATATAATAATAACACATAATTTGGCAAATTTAAAGACTATTTATTCACAATATATTTTTACCTTTTTTTAGCAAAATATACAAATCCTTTTAACTTATTTATAAGATTAGCAAAATAGCCTTATATTTAGATTAATTTTCTTAAAGTAATGCTTATAATGATTAAAGCTGCCAAAAAGTGCGGCAGCTTTAAAAAATTATTTTTTGCTTAGTTCTATGAGATTTTCAAGTATTTTCATTGCAGCACCGCTGTCAATAGAGTTGGCTGCCGCCTTTATACCTTCAGCCATATTTTCTGCCAGACCTGCAACATAAATGGCAGCACCTGCATTAAGCAAAACTATGTTTCTTCTATGACCTTTTTCACCGTTTAAAATATTTTTTGTTATTTCAGCATTTACAACACAATCTCCGCCTTTTATATCTTCAATATTAGCATAAGGCATACCAAAATCAGCAGGAGTTACTTCATATGTAATTACCTGATGGTTTTTAATTTCTGATATACGGCTTGTGCCTACGTTTGTAATTTCATCCATACATCCATTTCCGCAGGCTACAATTCCTCTTTCAACCCCCATTGCAAGCATTGCTTTTGCAAGTGGTTCTGTAAGCTTTTCGCTGTAAACACCTATTACGGCACCTTTGGCATTACTTGGGTTAGAAATTGGGCCTAGAATGTTAAATATTGTTCTGATACCCATATCACTTCTTGCTTGACCAACATTTTTCATAGCTTTGTTAAAAATTTGAGCAAACATAAAGCCCATACCAACCTGTTCAATACATTCCTCTACCTTTTTTGCTTCGAGCATAATATTTATGCCGAGGGCTTCCAGAACATCAGCAGCACCGCTTTTGCTTGAAATAGCCCTGTTGCCATGCTTTGCAATGGGTACACCTGCACCTGATGCAACAAATGCTGATGTAGTAGATATATTAAAGGTATTTGCACCATCGCCCCCTGTACCGACAAGGTCAATATAATTAATTGATGTTTTAGGTTTAACGTGTTCTGCAAGTTCCTGCATAACAGTTGCACAGCCTACAATCTCATCAATTGTTTCACCTTTAACTCTAAGGGCTGTTAAAAAGCTGCCAAGTTGAGCTTGTGTAGCTTCTCCGCTTAGCATAATCTTCATAACTTCCTTAGCTTCTGCAAGGGAAAGATTTTCTCCTGTAACGACCTTGTTAATGGCCTCTTTCATATTCATAACAATAATTCTCCTTTACACTTTAAAACTTTAATTGGCTAAATAATAACACATTTTTTATGTTTGTTCAATATTTTTTTAATAATTTATATTAATTTTATTCTAAAATCCAATTGAACAGAATAAAAATAAATAAGTAAACAAGTGAACATACGAAGGGAGTACTAAAATGGAAAACAGCAATGCACAAAACAACTATATAACACTTAGCGGTCAAATTACATCAGATTTTACTTACAGTCACACAGTATATGGAGAAGCATTTTACAGCTTTTTTCTTTGCTCAAAAAGACTTAGTGATACATATGATGTACTGCCAATTACAATTTCAGAAAGATTGTTGATTAATATAAATGTGCAGAGCGGTGATTATGTAACAATTACAGGTCAGCTTCGCTCATATAACAGCTATTCGGACAGCAAAACACATTTAATACTTACTATTTTTGCAAAAGAAATTACAATTAATGAGGAAAAAAACAAGGATATAAATAATATACAGCTGAACGGATATATATGCAAAAAACCTATATACAGAACAACTCCTTTTGGAAGGGAAATTGCTGATATTCTTCTTGCTGTAAACAGAGCTTATAATAAATCAGATTATATACCGATTATATGCTGGGGAAGAAATGCAGCTTTTGCTGCAAATCTTGAAGTAGGAAGCAATATATTTATAACCGGAAGAATGCAGTCCAGAAACTATCAGAAAAAGTTATCAGAAACAGAAGTAATTGAGAAAACAGCGTATGAGGTTTCTGTCTCAAAGATTGAATTAACGCCTGATGATATTGACAAATAGAACAAAATCAGTTATTATAAATGTATAGAAAACTTATGTTACTGTTGCTAATCAGAAAGGAGAATACATATGAAAAGTGAATTATATGTTCAATTTAAGGGCAACGATGTTGATACTAAGGCGTTATTAGAAATGGCAAAGGAAATCTGGAAGTCTGACGGCAATAAAGTAAAAGATTTAGATACAGTTGAGCTTTATTATAAGCCTGAAGAGGGAAGATGTTATTATGTATTTAACGGTCAGGGATCTGACGATAGCTTCTTTGAAATTTAATGTACATATTTTAAGGGTTTTCACTTTAAAGTGAAAACTCTTTTTTATTATTACTTGACCTATATGATTATAAATGATAAAATTAAATAAGTATGCAGACATAAGAGGTGTAAGTATGAAAAACATAGGTATTATAGGTCTTGGGCTAATAGGCGGTTCTCTTGCCAAATGTTTTAGAAACAAAATAAAAGATGTTAAAATAACTGCTATGAACAGAAGTGAACAGTCACTTTTAGATGCCAAATCAGATAGTATAATAGATGAATATTCTCTAAATGATATGTCTATATTCAGAGATTGTGATATAGTATTTGTATGCACGTCTGTAGACAAAATTCCTGAGTATGTTGAAAAACTTTTGCCTTATATAAAAAAGGATTGTATTATTACAGATGTGGGGAGTACTAAGAAGAATATATATAATGAAATGCTCAAATTTCAGAATATTAATTTTATAGGCGGACATCCAATGGCAGGTTCTGAACAGACAGGCTATAAATCTGCTAAGGCACACCTTTTTGAAAACGCCTTTTACATACTTACCCCAAACAATATTGTCACAAAAACAATGCTTGATAATATGCTTGCACTTGTAAGGCTGACAGGTGCAGTTCCGTTAGTGCTTGATCCTGACTGCCACGATTATACTGTTGCTGCCATAAGTCATGTGCCTCATATTATAGCTTCAGCTCTTGTAAATACAGTAAAAGAACTTGATGATGAGAAATGTTATATGCATTCTCTTGCAGCAGGGGGATTTAAGGATATTACAAGAATAGCAAGTTCTTCGCCTGAAGTGTGGAGCAGTATATGTAGTGATAACAAAGAGAAGATACTCAAAGTTATTTCAAAATTTAAAGAAAATATTGAAGAAATAGAATTAGAAATTAAAGGCGACGACAATCTTTACGACTTTTTTGATGAGGCAAGAGAATATAGAAATACATTTGCTAACAGAGCACCTCTTACAATTTGTACTCAATATGAAATTTACATAGATGTTGCAGACCAGCCCGGAGCTATTGCAACAGTTGCAACACTTTTAAGTGTACATAATATTAATATTAAAAATATAGGAATTATAAATAACCGTGAATATTCAGATGGTGCATTGCAAATTGTTTTTAGTGAACCTTCTCATAAGGAAAAATCTATTGAAATACTGAAATCAATGAATTATACGGTTTTAAACAAGGAGTAAACAATGGATAAAATAATCAGTTCAAAAACAGGTCTTAAAGGTAACATTAAAATTCCGGGGGATAAGTCAATATCACATAGAGCAGTTATGTTCGGCAGTATTGCAAAAGGAGATACAGAAATTACAGGATTTTTGAAGGGTGATGACTGTATGTCAACTATTTCCTGTTTCAGAAATCTTGGTATAGATATTAATGTATCAGAAGATAAGGTTATTGTACATGGAAAAGGCTTGCATGGACTTACTGCACCTGAAGAACCGCTTTATGTTGGCAACAGCGGTACTACTATAAGGCTTATTTCAGGTATTTTGTCTGCACAGTCATTTGATTCTGTTTTAAATGGAGACAACTCAATACAAAAGAGACCGATGAAAAGGGTAATAAACCCACTTGCTGAAATGGGAGCTGAAATTGACAGTACAAATAATGGTTATGCACCTCTTACAATACATGGTACAAAGCTTAAAGCCATTGAGTATACAATGCCAGTTGCATCAGCTCAGGTAAAGTCTTCAATTTTGCTTGCCAGCCTTTTTGCTGAAGGGACAACTATAATTAATGAACCTGTTGCATCAAGAGATCATACAGAAATAATGCTGAATTATTTTGGGGCAGATATTAAAAATAAAGATGGTGTAATAACAAGTACACCTGTTAATGAACTTTATGGCAGGAGTTTAGAGGTTCCGGGTGATATATCCTCTGCGGCCTTTTTTATGGTAGCAGGTCTTATTGTTCCGAATTCTCACCTTATTATAGAAAATGTAGGTATTAATCCTACAAGGACTGGTATTATTGACGCATTAAGAGCAATGGGCGGTTATGTTGAAATACTTAATGAAAGAAGGTCCGGAGGAGAGCTTGTAGGTGATATTGAGGTTAAAACATCACAGCTTAAGGCGACTACACTTGAGGGAAGTATAATACCGAGAATGATAGATGAAATACCTGTGTTTGCAGTTGCTGCTCTTTGTGCAGAAGGTACAACATACGTTAAAGATGCAGAGGAATTGAAGGTAAAGGAATCTAACAGAATTGCTACAATGAGTACAGAACTTGATAAAATGGGTGCAATTATTACAGAAACTGATGATGGTATGATTATTGAGGGGGGACAGAAGCTTAAAGGCAGTACTGTCTATTCACACTTAGACCACAGAGTTGCAATGAGCTGTGCTACAGCAGCACTTATTGCTGACGGAGCTACAACTATTACTGATGCAGATTGTGTGGGAATATCTTTCCCTAATTTCTATGAGATATTAGAAAAATTATAATTTTTGTAAAAAATATTAAAAAAATGTTGCCAAAAATGCCATATTATTGTATATTTATTTATGAGGTGGTGTTTTTATGTCGAAATCAGTTAATCAAAAGTTAAAAATTTTTTATCTCAGAGAAATTTTATTGTCAAATACTGACAGAAACCATTATATGACAATGAACGAAATCATTGAAACGCTTAATTTAATGGGAATAAAAGCTGAAAGAAAGAGTATTTACAGTGATATTGAGCTGTTGAGGGAAATGGGGCTTGAAATATGTAACCATAAAAGATTGGGGTATGCTGTGGTCAAAAAGGATTTTGATATTTCAGAAATCTCACTTATAATTAAAGCCTTAAATAATGTTGATATTATAGACTGTCAAAGGCAAAATATTATTTTAAAATTAAAAAATATGCTTAGTAAATATGAAATCCAATTATTAGAGTAATAAAGCTGATTTATTATATTTAGGCTGTCGATAATTACATTTAAGCAAAATGTAGTTATCGACAGCCTAAAATTGTTGATATTCTATATTAATATTTACCAAAAAAAATAGTGAAAATATGTTAAAAAACGACAAAATTTTGTTGTTTAAGGTTTTTTAATTAAAAAGTAATAGTTTGTTCACAATATACGAGTAATATTAACTTTGTAGCTTTATGTAAATATATTAATATTCAAATGGATTTAGTATAATATTTGTGGCTTTAAGTCACCTTTAAAAGGAGGAAATTTTAAAATGAAGAGATGCTTGAAAAAAATTGCTGCAGGCATATTGTCAACAGCGATGATTTTTTCGTCAATTGTTTTTGTTCCAACAAATGTATTTGCTGCGGACTTTTCAAAGGTAGGCGGATGGAATGAAAGTATTTATGCTGAAATTCAAGGCATTAAGGATGCGGATGTAACAGGTGTTTCATATAGTGGAACAATGACCGGAAAACTTACAGGCGATGACTTTATATATCTTGTAAGAGATAAGAACAGCGGTGTCCGTATAGATATACCGGGATTGAAGGCAGGTACATATTCTCTGTCTGTAGAAACTAAAAACGGAACAGTAAAAAAGGATAATATAGTTGTAAATGCTTATGACCGTTCAGGTTATGCCCACTTTAATTATACAGAGGGTGTAGGTGCATATAATGATGATGGTACATTAAAAGCAAATGCAAAAGTTATATATGTAACAGAGGAAAATAAAAATACAGTTACAGTTACAGCTGATGATGGTACTTCAGTTTCCGGTATAGGAAATATTCTTAATACAAGAGGCGGACATACTAATGTTGACAGCAAGGGAAATGTAACAAGTACAGTAATTAATACAAATCAGGATATTCTCAAAAAACTTGCAGAAGAAAATCATCCGATAGCAGTAAGATTTGTAGGAGAAGTTGTAGGAGGAGATTCCAATACAAGCAATAATCCTCCGGCTGTTGCTATTGATGGACTTACAGCTTACGACAGTGCAGATTATGGCGGTACTGTAGGTGATGACGGTATGATGGCCAGAATGCAGTATGCTAGAAACATAACTTTAGAGGGTGTTGGTGATGATGCTTCTGTAAATGGCTGGGGATTTCATTTTATGTGTAGTGATGAATCTTATGCTGCAGGATTAGGACGAAATTGTGAAGTAAGAAATATATATTTTGTTAATTATCCTGAGGATGCCTTTGGTGCAGAAGGTGAGCAAAATGGAAGTACTATTACCGGACCTGTAGAAAGAGTATGGGTGCATAATAATAATTTTGGTCCGGGATTTTGTAAAAATCCTGCAGAATCAGATAAAGCTGAAGGCGATGGTTCCTGTGATTTTAAAAGAGGAAATTATTATACAATGGCATATAATAAATACTGGGACTGTCATAAGACTAACTTAGTTGGTTCTTCAGATTCTTCATTGCAGTATTTTATTACATTCCACCACAATTATTACAAAAATTGTATGGCGAGAGGTCCGTTAGTAAGAAACAGTAATGTTCATATGTATAATAATGTGTATGACGGACAATCTGATTATGCTCTTAATCCAAGGGCAAATGCCTACATTTTCTCTGAGTATAACTTATTTTATCAGAGCAAGAATTGTATGAGTGTAAGCAGCGGAGCAATAAAGAGCTTTAATGATGTATTGACAAGCTGTATAGAAGCTGTTGACGGTACATTTGTAACTGATAAATCTCAGAAGGTATCAAGTGGTTGTAAATATGCAAACTTTGACACAGATTCCTCATTAAGTTATATCCCTTCAGGTGATTACAAAATTCAGACTGATGTAACTCAGGCTAAAAAGGTAGTTCTTGCTGAATCAGGTGTTATGAAGGAAAATCCTGTATCACCTGAAGAAGTAAACTCTTCAATTTTATCACCTGAAAGACAGCCTGCAGCTTCTGTTGTACTGCCTTATAAAAATAATTTGAACAGTTCTTATTTAACAAGCAAAACAGAAACTAAGGATAATATTTTATTTAATTTGTATAAGCTGGCAGGTGATAGTATATCTATAGGTGCCAATGAAATAGGTCAGGATATTGTGTTTAATGTGAATCAGCCAGTAAATATTACAATGACTGACGGAGGAGCAACTTATCCTGCAGTATTAATGAATGACAGTGGTGTTGCA
>ULQT01013494.1_pt1 | contig 10220 bp, 11 predicted proteins | sample 1954791 | NCBI WGS metagenome assembly ULQT01 (sample SAMEA4835663, study PRJEB28245) | human gut metagenome | biome: gut microbiome; material: fecal sample | place: Denmark | collected 2008 | reverse complement strand
TTAGCCATACTATTGCACCTCCTTAAACGTTACTTGGATTTCTTGTAGAAAATAGAAAAATCCACAACAAAAGTAATGATACCAGATGTTTTCAATTTTTGCAAGTGAAAAAACAAAAATTTATTTCTTTTTTTCGGGAAATAGTGTATACTGTCCTTAATATGAAAACAGGAGGCGTGTATATGAAGGGACGAATCAGCAATAAGATGGGCGAGATCCAGATCAGCCCGGAAGTGATTGCTTTATATGCAGGAACCATTGCAGTAGAGTGCTTTGGTATCGTGGGTATGGCGGCCGTAAGTATGAAAGACGGTCTTGTGAAGCTGCTGAAAAGAGAGAGCCTGACACACGGCATCACTGTGGATATCAGAGAAAACAGGATATCCATTGACTTTCATGTGATCGTATCGTATGGGGTCAGCATTTCAGCAGTGGCTGACAATCTGATCGAAAGTGTGAAGTACAGAGTAGAAGAATTCACCGGCATGGAGATCGAAAAGATCAATATCTTTGTAGAAGGTGTCAGAGTGATTGATTAGGAGGAAGCAACCCGTGGGTATAAGTACAATTGATGCCGGGATGGTAAAAAAAGCCTTTCTGGCAGGAGCAAAGGGCCTTGAGGCCAAGAAAGACTGGATCAATGAGCTGAATGTTTTTCCGGTACCGGATGGAGATACCGGGACGAATATGACGATGACGATCATGGCGGCTGCCAAAGCGGTAGCAGAACTGGAAGACCCGGATATGGAGCAGCTGGCAAAGGCTATTTCTTCCGGCTCTTTAAGAGGCGCCAGAGGAAATTCCGGAGTTATCCTGTCACAGCTTTTGAGAGGCTTTACAAAGGAGATCCAGGGCACAGCGTCTATTGATGTGACCATTCTGGCAAATGCCATGGTGCGCGGTACAGAAACCGCCTACAAGGCAGTTATGAAGCCAAAGGAAGGCACCATTCTTACGGTTGCCAAGGGCATGGCGGACAAAGCCATCGAAATGGCCGCTCAGACGGATGATATTGAAATTTTTGCAAAGGCAGTCATTGAGGAGGGCGACTACGTTTTAAGCCAGACACCGGAGATGCTTCCCGTATTAAAGCAGGCAGGCGTAGTGGATTCCGGCGGTCAGGGCCTGATGCAGGTAGTAAAGGGAGCTTTTGACGGCCTTACGGGAAAATGCAGTGATTTCTCCTTTGAGGACGCAGGCATTTTAAAACCTTCTTCTGAAAAAGCCCCTCAGTCTGCCGGAGCTTCCAGAACGGATATTGACACAGCGGATATCCGCTTCGGTTACTGTACCGAATTTATCATTAAGCTTGAAAAGGAATACAGCCAGAAGGATGAGGATGAGCTTAAGAAGTATCTGGGCTCTATCGGAGATTCTCTGGTAGTGGTTTCAGATGATGAGATCGTAAAGATCCATGTTCACACCAATCATCCGGGACTGGCCTTTGAAAAGGGACTTACCTACGGCTCCCTTTCCCGTATGAAGGTTGACAATATGCGGGAAGAGCATGAGGAGCGGGTGATCCAGGATTCAGAGCGTCTGGCAAAGGAGCAGGCTGCCCAGCCCAACCCTGCAGAGGAGGAAACCGGCGAGCGGAAGCCCTATGGATTCATCACCGTATCCTGCGGCGATGGCTTAAGCGAGATTTTCAAGGGAATCGGGGCCGATTACCTCATTGAAGGCGGACAGACCATGAACCCCAGCACGGAGGACATGTTAAACGCCATTAAAAAGGTCAATGCCGATCACATTTTCATTCTCCCGAACAATAAAAATATTATCATGGCGGCCAATCAGGCTCGTGATCTGACGGAGGATAAGGAGATTATCGTTATTCCTTCCAAAACTGTGCCTCAGGGCATCACGGCTCTGGTGAATTTCATTCCAGATCTGACGCCGGAGGAGAATCTGGAAAATATGACAGCCGAGATGGAGCGGGTGCAGACAGCCCAGATTACCTATGCGGTGCGAAATACCTCCATCGACGGAATGGAAATCCATGAGGGCGATATTATGGCAATCGGCGATCATGGGATGCTGGCAGTGGACACATCTGTTTTAGGAGCAGCGAAGGCGGCTCTTGAGGCGATGTTAAATGAGGACAGCGAGCTGGTTACTATTTATTATGGAAGCGATGTGACCGAGGCAGATGCAGAAGCCTTCAGAAAGCAGGCCGAAGAGGAATTCCCGGATAAGGAAATCGAACTGCAGTACGGCGGTCAGCCTATTTATTATTATATGATATCTGCAGAGTAGAAATGAAAGGAGAAAAGCAAGTATGAACGATGAATTCAGAATGGAACAGAGGACAGTCAATCAGGCGGGGGAATCTCTGGGGCGATACACTGCTAAAACCTTTGGCTGGATGTTTGCGGGACTGCTTATAACATTGATCGTTGCCATCAGTATGTATGTTACAGGAGCATTTATCTATGTAATCCGGATTCCGGCGTGGAACTTCCTTCTGCTGGCGGCTGAACTGATTTTAGTAATTTCACTGTCTGCCAGACTGGAAAAGATGTCTGTAACTGCAGCGAAAAGTATGTTTTTCCTGTACTCTGCTGTAAATGGTATCGTATTCAGCCTGTATTTTTTGATGTTTGACCTTCTTTCCCTGTGGATCGCATTTGGAATTACAGCTATGTTTTTCGGGGTGATGGCACTGATCGGGTATTTTGGAAATATCAATTTTTCCGCTCTGCGTCCTTTTATGACAGGCGGCCTGATCTTCCTGTTTGTTTTCTGGCTGTTAGCCATGTTTATTGATTTAAGCGCTTTTGAAACAATGGTCTGCGGTGTGGGAATTTTCCTCTTTTTAATTATTACAGCTTACGACGCAAAGAAAATCCAGGCATACTATGCTTATTACGGACAGAATTCCGAGATGGCAGCAAAGGCTTCCGTTTTCTCAGCACTGCAGCTGTATCTGGATTTCATTAACCTGTTTATCTATATTCTGCGTTTTGTAGGAAACAGAAAAGACTGATAAGAGGGGGATAAAGCCAAAATGATAATCGGAGCACTGGAAGCAGGGGGAACCAAGATGGTCTGCGCCCTGGGAAAGGAAGACGGGAGTATTATAGACCAGATCTCCATTCCGACTACCACACCGGAGGAAACCATTCCAAAGATCATTGAGTATTTTAAGGATAAGGGGATCGAAGCCCTTGGCATCGGAGCCTTTGGCCCGGTGGGAGTGGATCCTGCTTCTGAAAACTACGGATATATACTGGAAACTCCTAAGCTGGCCTGGAGAAATAAGGATCTTCTGGGTAGCCTGAAAAAAGGGCTTAAGGTTCCCATGGCCATTGATACGGACGTAAACGGCTCCTGTTTGGGAGAAGTGACCTATGGCTGCGCCAAAGGTTTAAACAGTGTGATTTATATTACCATCGGAACGGGAGTTGGCGTAGGCGTGTGGGTAAATGGAGGACTTCTCCACGGGATGCTTCATCCGGAGGGAGGCCATATCCTGTTAAACCGCCATCCCGAAGATACAAAGGGAGGAGTCTGCCCCAGCCATCCAAACTGCTTTGAGGGCTTTGCCAGCGGCCCTTCCATTGAAGCCAGATGGGGAAAAAAGGCAGTTGATTTAAAGGAGCAGTCTGAAGTATGGGAGCTTGAAAGCTTCTATATTGCTCAGGCTCTGGCAGATTATATTATGATTTTGTCGCCCCAGAAGATTATCCTGGGCGGCGGCGTTATGCATCAGGAGCAGCTGTTCCCGTTAATCCGAAGGAAGGTAAAGGAGCTTGTAAACGGCTATATCTGCTCCAAAGAGCTGGATGATATTGACAATTACATTGTTCCTGCAAGCTTAAATGACGATCAGGGAATCATGGGCGCGATCCGCCTGGGATTAAATGCCCTTGAGCAGGAAAAATCATGAGCGGCCATCAGCCTGTAAGCGCTTTAAAGGGAATTGGAGAGAAAACAGGAAAACTGTTTGAAAAGCTAGGGGTCATCACCATTGATGACCTCATTTCCTATTATCCGAGAGCATATGACACCTATGAAGAACCGGTTCCCATTGGACAGTTAAAGGAACAGACCGTAATGAGCGTGGCTTCTGTGCTTTCAAAGCCTCCGGATCTTCTGCGCACCGGAAAGGTGCAGATGGTATCAGCGATGATCCGTGATCTGACAGGAACACTGCAGCTTGCCTGGTTTAATATGCCCTATATGCGGGCAAATGTAAAAAGCGGCCAGATGTATGTATTCCGGGGGCGGGTGGTGAAAAAACGGGGCCGCCTGATGATGGAACAGCCGGAGGTTTTTACCAGAGAGGCCTATGATGCGCTGGAGCATTCCATGCAGCCGGTATACGGGCAGACCAGAGGGCTGAGCAATAAAACCATTGTGAAGGCCCAGAAACAGGCGCTTGAAATGCGCCGGCTGGAACGGGAATATATGCCGGCCGTTCTCCGCAGAAAATACGAGCTGGCAGAGATTAACTATGCGCTGGAGCATATCCATTTTCCATCTGATGAAAAGGAGCTTCTTTTTGCAAGACGCCGCCTTGTGTTTGATGAATTTTTCATGTTTCTTGTAGGCGTCAGACGGCTGAAGGAGCACAGGGAAAAAGAAATGTCTTCCTGGGGCTTAAAGGAATGCCTGGAGGTTTTAAAACTCAGGGAAAGGCTTCCCTATGCCCTTACAGGAGCTCAGGAGAGGACTTTAAAAGAGGTATTTTCTGATATGGCGGGAGGCCGGGTGATGAACCGGCTGATACAGGGAGATGTAGGCTCAGGAAAGACCATTATTGCCATACTTGCCCTTTTGCAGGCCGCTTATAACGGCTGCCAGGGAGCTCTTATGGTACCTACGGAGGTGCTTGCCAGACAGCATTTTGAATCCATGCAAAAGCTGTTTACGGAAAATGGAATTGACAAAGTTCCTGTGCTTGTTACCGGCTCCATGACCGCAAAGGAAAAGCGGCTGGCTTATGAAAAAATCGCTTCCCATGAGGCGGATATTATCGTGGGAACCCATGCGCTGATCCAGGAAAAGGTGGTCTATGACCGTCTGGCGTTAGTGATTACGGATGAGCAGCACCGGTTCGGTGTGGGCCAGAGAGAGCTTTTAAGCAACAAGGGAAATACGCCCCATGTACTTGTTATGAGCGCAACCCCCATTCCAAGAACTCTGGCAATTATCCTTTATGGGGATCTGGATATTTCCGTGATCGACGAGCTGCCTGCGGGACGGCAGGAAATTAAAAACTGCGTGGTGGATATCAGTTACCGGCCAAAGGCATATGCATTTATCCAGAAGCAGGTGGAAATGGGCCATCAGGCCTATGTGATCTGTCCCATGGTAGAGCCAAGCGAGATGATCGAGGCGGAAAATGTGGTGGATTACACGAAAACGCTGAAAAAAGTATTTCCTGAATCAATTTCTGTTGAATATCTCCACGGAAAAATGAAGGCAAAAGAGAAGAATAAGATCATGGAACGCTTTGCTGCCGGAGAGATTGATGTGCTGGTATCTACCACTGTCATAGAGGTTGGGGTGAATGTCCCCAATGCCACTGTCATGATGATTGAAAATGCAGAGCGCTTCGGACTGGCCCAGCTTCATCAGCTCCGGGGCCGCGTGGGCCGTGGGAAAGCCCAGTCCTTCTGTATTATGGTGAATGGAAACGGCGGTAAGGATACCATGGAACGGCTGGATATTATGAACCGTTCCAATGACGGTTTTTATATTGCTTCTGAAGATTTAAAGCTTCGCGGGCCGGGAGATATCTTCGGCGTACGCCAGAGCGGGGAACTGGAGTTTAAACTGGCAGATATCTTTACGGATGCCAATCTTCTAAAACAGGTATCAGAGGAAGTAAATGCGATACTGGATCAGGATCCTGGTCTTGAAGGGGAGGAATACAGGGAGCTTAAGCAAAAAATTGAGCAGTACCTTGGAGACAGGGAGGAACATTTAAATCTTTAAAAAGGAGACGGTGAAGATGAACGAAACAATGCAGACAATCCTTACAAGAAGAAGTACAAGAAAGTTTAAGGTTCAGGAGATTCCGCAGACAGATCTGGATCAGATCCTTAAGGCGGCTCTCTATGCTCCCAGCGGAATGGGAAAACAGACCTGGCAGTTTACCGTGGTAAAAAACAGAAAAAAGGTGCAGAGGCTGGCAGAGGCCGCAGGAAAGATACTGGGCCGGGAAAATTATGATATGTATCAGCCGGAGATTTTGATCATTCCTTCCAATCAGAGGGATAATCCTCATGGAAAAGAGGACAATGCCTGCGCTATGGAAAATATCTTTCTGGCCGCTCATTCTCTTGGGATTGGCTCTGTGTGGATCAATCAGCTTCAGGGAATCTGCGATGAGCCTTCCATTCGTGAAATTTTAAATGATTTTGGCATTCCGGCAGATCATATCGTATATGGAATGGCTGCTTTGGGATATGCAGATGATGTAAAAGCAGAAAAAAAGCGGATCGGAAAAGTAGTTGTAGTGGAATAGACAGATATTTTCTATATTTTGACATTTTACGCAAAACATTCTAGTGTATTATGTTCAGAAAATCACATAATAACAACGTAACAACAAACAAGCTTCAAGCGGAACAAAAACCGCAGGAGCAGATCTGTTATAAGGAGGCGTTTTATTATGTCTAACAACACAAACAAAACAAACGTACCTGAGGCAAAGGAAGCAATGGATCGCTTTAAGATGGAGGTCGCAAGCGAGCTGGGAGTACCGTTAAGCAACGGCTACAACGGCAACCTGACTTCCGCACAGAACGGTTCCGTAGGTGGCTATATGGTCAAAAAGATGATCGAGGCCCAGGAGCGCCAGATGGCAGGTAAGTAAAACTCCTTAAAAAGAAAGATGCAGTCCGGCGGGGATTTCCTGTCGGGCTGTATTTTTCTGCATGGTTTTAATATAATTTGTATCTGCAAATATTTTCCCATTTTTCAGGAAATCCCATTTGTTTTAATAATTGAGCCTGTGTCAGATGTGGACACTGCTTTCGTGCTTTCTTAATCAATTGGATAAGAGAACCTTTAAAAGATTTAAAATCATCATTGCTGATGAGATATCTTAATGAAAGAACAACGGCAAATAAATCGTGTTTACCAAGCGTATAATTTCCCTTTTTTAGCGGAATAGAGAGTTTTTGATGCAGGAGTGTATCTGGAATTGTATCTTGAGTTCGGAAATCATACAGCCGTTCTCCGTGAGCACATACATTTCGGCATTTTGCAATAATAGTGATAAATTGATGCAACTGCTTTTCTGTATAGCCTGAAAAATGTTTGCTGACTTTTACTTGAATATCATTCGGCATGTATTGATAAAAGGCAGAGAGCTGTCCAAACGTAACAGCATTCATTGCAACCCAGAGAGGAATATTGCCATATATTCTGGAATAATGAGTAATATAGTTGTAATGAGAAGGCATAGAAATACAGTTTTGCAAGGAATGGATCAGGCGGTTGACCGCTTTTTGGTTCTTCTTTGCAGAATTAAAATTTGCAGGATTTAGATATTCTGCCTGATTTTCACCGAATTTTTCACAGAAATGATAGGAAATCAAAGACTTCAGATGCCGTTCCACATGAAGAATATACTTTAAAAATAAAGTCCGTAACTTTTCATCAAAATAATAAAAAGCAACAATTTCTTCAAAGGTAACACCATATAAGTAGTTTCCTGAAGGCTTATGTTTAAATGGATTTTTGTATCCGCTAATCAAAGAATAGTAGCTGATATGTTCCAGCGTATGGATTGCAGTTGGGACATCTGAAATGGTTAATTGTTTTTCGTTTTGTAATTTTTCAATTTGCTGGTCGTATGTAAGAAATTTTTTCTCCATATGTTACTCCTGTATAGTAAAAAGGAGCCCACGCATGAGCTCCTCCGGCTACGGGCCCCTCAAGCATCCGCAGCACAACCACTAAAGATAGTATATGGGGTTGACTTCAGAAAGTCAAGCTGTTTTTAGTGGTAGTATTAGTTTATTCATATAAGCATCAAATATTCGAAAATAGAAGCATGTGATAATGAAGTTAATAGTATCATTTTATTATCAATGAGAATACAAAAACCCAGAAAACCGTTCAAAACGATAATCCAGGCTTTAAATAGAGCAGATGACGGGAATCGAACCAAAACCGGCTAAAAAAGCCTAATAAAACAGGAGGTTTAAGGGATGCTCTTCCGAACTCGACCCTTTACTCGACCCCAAAAATAAAAGTTGAAAGTAAAGAATTAAGTAAGTCCAGGGTGCCGAAGGCACAAAGCTTGCCCTTGACTTACTGTCTTAAATATGATTATATCCCCATCATAACTAAAGCCAGAAAGGACTATTTGCCTTTCTGGCTTGATTATTTTTAAGTCATATTATTACCCGGTTCCCAATACCGAGTCTTATTTATATTCATTATTGCTGTACGCTGCGCGTCTAAGTCTGCGTCCGTATACGCTCCTGTTAATCTGTCGACCACACCATCCATCGGAGCTGAACTACCAAACGTGACACGAAATCCATAATCATCAAAAATCGGTGTAGTTGGTGTAAAACCAGAACCACCAGGAACAGGTACAGGCCTGCCAGAAGATCCTGAATTACCTGGAGTCTCAGCTAACACACTGAGTGGCGTTGATATTACCATTATACACAGCAATAGCGATGCCACTATTCTTCTGTATAATTGTCTCATTCATGCTCTCCTTTACTGTCTGAGTCCATACTTAGATAAAAAATCTTCTTTCTTCATTGTTGCGGCATCCTCTACCAGAACCCACGCCTCGTTGCCATAGCGATCTTTAACGAGCACTTTGTCTGACATTTTCTGCTGACTTAATCTGATCGCCTCGTCTCCATCATTCCCACACATACTAGCTGCGAAATATTTATTCATATCTCCATCATTAGCTTCCTCCCATCCACTAGCTGCACCATATAAACCTACAGCACCAGATTCTACACCGGTAGGATCGCTATATCTCCATTCCCCATTAGTGTTAACTTTGAGAATTGGATGTCCGTCGTTATACAAAACACCACTAATGTACTCGTGATCAATTCCAACTTTCTCGCACAAAGCTCCCGTAAGTAGAGTGTAGTCGCAGCATACCCCTTTCTGATCCCTTATAGTGTAATACACCATAGGTCGTGTGTAAGTCGTATCATAATCTAAGAAACTTACAACCTCGTTTACAACTGCAGCGTATCTCTCTTCAACATTCTCGATTGACGCGATATTGCCTTTGTGTCTCTCAGCCCAAGCATCGGCCTGTGCCAGATTGTCCTTAACAAAAGCGTCGCTATCTTGACTATCTTTACTGTAGACATACCACTGAGTTTCTTCTGCGTGAGCTGTCATTGCTCCACCTAATACCATTGCTGCTGCCATAGCTAAAACTACTAAACTTTTCTTTCTCATAATATCTACCTCCTGATTTTACTAAAAAAGCCTTGATTATGGGCTACTTTATACAACAATTAAATACTTTCCAAAACATTATTTGTAATCATATAAAAGTCTGCCTTTGTACGCCATATAGATTTCTTAAACAAAGGAACCAGTGCACATACACAGCTTATTAACATTACTATCGACAATACATATGAAAGTATCGTGCTTTCCGTATTAAGCATTTGAGATAATATTTCTGCTGTGGCTTTCGTATTTACTATGTTAATCGTATTTGGATTACTTAAGATTGAAGTTATCAAGCTCAACATTGAAATCAATATTGGTACGATTCCCATTTCAAAGTGACTTGCCTCTTTTGTCATTATATGTCGGTTTTTGATGTAAACTTTTAAATAACTATATTCTTGTTCATTTTTATTATTTTTAACAATTTCTCTGAGTTTCCTCTCTAGGGTAACTTGATTCAACTTACGTGTTGTTAAATACTGGGCTTTTAACAACTCAATTTCTTCAATTAAAGTGTTTAATAAATCGGTCTCTTCTAATGTCTCTGAATTATTTCTTTTTTCCATGGTATCCAACCTCCGATAAAACTTATAGTTTATATTATTATAAACCTATAGTTGCCGTTTTGTCTATACACTTTTAGTGTTTGGAGGTGTCAACTTATAATGAATACTGCTACAAGACTAAAAGATTTACGAGAACATTATCATTTTTCCCAACATGAAGTTGCTAAAATACTGAAAGTCTCTCCGGCTCTTATTAGTTCTTATGAACGCGGAGAACGAACTCCGAGTCCTCAGAAGCTTTCTTCTTTA
>ULQT01022691.1_pt1 | contig 10247 bp, 1 predicted proteins | sample 1954791 | NCBI WGS metagenome assembly ULQT01 (sample SAMEA4835663, study PRJEB28245) | human gut metagenome | biome: gut microbiome; material: fecal sample | place: Denmark | collected 2008 | reverse complement strand
GCAAGCCTTTCTTTCATGGTAGCTATCTGCGCCGGGTAATGCTTCACGATATTATCCTCAAGGCGGTACTTCTGGCTGGTATGGTTTGCTTTTAACAGTTTTAGCTTGGATACCTGAATATCTAAATCCATCTTTTCCTTTATGTAGGGATTTCCGGTAGCCAGAGCCTTAACCTCGGCATAAGTGAGAGCCGCTTCGTCAATATCCTCACAACTCCGCACCGGGGATTTTGATGTCATGATCTGCCCGATAAATTTCTGCTTATTTTCAATGAGCTGCCACGAATAACTGTCGAATGTCCCTTCCGTCACATACCGGAAAATCTTCACTTTGTCATTCATGTTGCCCTGTCTTAAAATACGACCTTCCTGCTGTTCAATGTCGGAAGGACGCCAGGGCACATCAAGGTGGTGCAGGGCGATAAGCCTATCCTGTACGTTGGTTCCGGCTCCCATTTTTGCGGTTGAACCCAATAAAAAACGAACCTGCCCGCTCCTTACTTTTGCGAACAGCTCCGCCTTCCTTGTTTCCGTATTGGCATCATGGATAAAAGCTATTTCATTCTCCGGCACACCCTTCGCCATGAGCTTATCCCTGATGTCCTCATATACATTAAATGTACCATCTCCTTTTGGTGTGGATAAATCACAGAAGATAAGCTGCGCCGACTTCTGCTCTTTGGTCTGCTCCCATATCTCAAACGCCTTATCTACACAGGTTGTGGCTTTGGAATTTTCTTCATCCGGAAGCATATCATTGATAAGCCGCTGGTCTAATGCCAGCTTTCTTCCATCGTTGGTTATCTTCAGCATATTGTCGATGTTCGGCTGCACTTTCCTGTCCCTGACCGCCTCCGCCCTGTCCGCAAGGGACTGTACCATGTCCTGCTGGTATTCGCTCGGCTTTAGCACAATATTTTCATAATCCGCTTCCGGCACAGGAAGTTTCAGCATATCCGGTGTCTGAATGTCCGCACTCTCTTTAAATAACGCAATCAGCTCCGGCAGATTGAAGAACTTGGCAAACCTTGTCTTTGCCCTGTAACCCGTACCCTCCGGTGCTAATTCTATCGCTGTCTGCGTTTCCCCAAACGATGCCGCCCAACTGTCAAAATGCCCCAATCCCAGACGCTGTAAGGTATTGTACTGGAGATAACGCATATTCGTGTATAACTCCGTCATGCTGTTGCTGATCGGCGTACCTGTTGCAAATGTGATCCCCTTCCCTCCGGTCAGTTCGTCCATATATTGACACTTCGCAAACATATCCGAAGATTTCTGCGCTTCCGTCTGTGCGATGCCCGCTACATTCCGCATCTTCGTGTATAAAAAGAGGTTTTTATAATTATGGCTTTCATCCACAAATAACTTATCTACGCCCAACTGTTCAAAAGTCACAACATTGTCTTTCCGGCTGGAATCATTTAAGCGGCTTAGTCTGGTGGAAAGTGATTTTTTTGTTTTTTCCATCTGCTTAATGGAGTAACGCTCGCCATTCTCCGCTTTCAGGGCTTCGATTGCCATTTCAATTTCTTCTATCTGCCTTTCGATCATCGCCATCTGTCTTTCAGTGGAAAGCGGTATCTTCTCGAACTGGCTGTGACCGATAATCACAGCGTCATAATCTCCTGTTGCGATTCTGGAACAGAACTTTTTCCGGTTGGCGGGTTCAAAATCCTTTTTTGTAGCCGCTAAAATATTCGCCCCCGGATACAGGCGCAGAAAATCGCTTGCCCACTGTTCTGTCAAATGGTTCGGCACAACAAATAAGCTCTTTTGGCACAGCCCTAACCGCTTGCTCTCCATTGCCGCCGCAATCATCTCAAAGGTCTTTCCTGCCCCTACACAGTGGGCAAGCAGGGTGTTGTCCCCGTAAAGCTGGTGCGCCACTGCGTTAAGCTGGTGCGGTCTGAGTACAATGTCCGGCGTCATGCCGGGGAATTTTAAGTGCGAACCGTCATATTCCCTCGGTCTGGTGGAATTAAAAAGCTCGTTATACTTTGCACATAAATCCTGCCTGCGCTCCGGATCACGGAATACCCAGTCCTTAAAGGCTTCCCTTATGGCTTCCTGCTTCTGGCTTGCAAGCATGGTCTCTTTTTTATTAAGGACTCTCTTTTCTTTCCCGTCCTCCGTAACCACATCAAAGATACGGGTGTCACGAAGGTTCAGGGAATCTTCTAAAATTCTGTAAGCATTTGCCCGGCTTGTGCCATAGGTCATGTTGACAAGCGCATTTCCCCTGTCCGCATTTTTCCCCTTCACGTTCCACTGCCCTGTCACATCGGAATACTGTACCCCCATTGTACCCCGTTCTATCAGGTATCCCGGCGTTTCAAAGGTTTCATGCATAAAGTCCTCAATATATTTTGTGTCAATCCATGTTGCGCCGATGCGCACCTCAATCTCCGATGCGTCAAGCTCCTTCGGCTGTACGCCCTCCAATGAAGTTACGTTAATGGCATATTCCGGGCGGTTCTCCGCAAAGGTTCTTGCCACTGACAGTTTCTCCCGCACATTCCCGCTTAAATACTCGTCTGCGGTTTCCCATTCCTCTGTTACCGGATTCTGGAAGATTACCCCCGCAAGCTCCTTTGTAATTTCTTCCTCGCTTTTACCCGCAAGCTGTGACATATAAGCTAAGTCCACACCCGCTTTTTCGCTCAGCGATACCGCCAGCGCTTCACTGGCTGTATCCACGCTTGTCACAACCTCCTGTTTTTTAATGGTTCGTTTCGTGAACATATCCGCCTTGCCGATGAAGTTCCCCTCATCGTCCAGCTTTTCAAGGGAGCATAACAGGCAGTAGCTGGAATCCTGATTGAACGCCCTTTTATTGGTCTGTGAGCTGATAAGACCGAATTTCTTGGAGAAATCATCGTATAGCTGGTTTAGCTCCGTCTGCTTGTTTTGAATCATATCCTCCGGGTATTCTTCCAACTGGAAATTTATCAGCTCCTGCGTACAGTCCCGGATTGCCACCATGCCCTTAATCCTCTGCTCCGCTTTCTCCGACACGTCCACAGGCTTCATAATGGAATTTTCCCGGTAATACACCCTGTTGTCCACTACGGTATAACTGTAATTCTTCACATCCGGATCGGCGGGTATGTTCTCCTTTGCCAGCTCATCGTCAATTTCATTAAAATCCGCCTGCTCGATGCTGCCCTCCACATGGGAAAGCGCATTTTTAAGCTGTGCCGACAAGGGAAGGGAAGTGTCCGGCAGGCAGGCGCTTTCCATACCATGCGCTCCGGAAACCATCTCCATTTTCCCCAATACCATCTCCGGGTGGTCTGCAAAATACTGGTTCATCACGATACCGTCTTTTTCCGTCAGATGCACCCAGTCCGGCTCTATATCCATTACCCGGTCACGCTTCTTCAAAAAAAGAATATCCGAAGTGACCTCCGTACCCGCATTTTCCTTAAACGCTGTGTTCGGGAGCCTGACCGCCCCTAAAAGCTCCGCCCTCTGTGCAAGGTATTTCCGCACTTCCGGGTTTTTCTTATCCATTGTCCCCTTTGAAGTGACAAAAGCGACAATGCCGCCCGGTCTGACCTTATCCAGTGTCTTTGCAAAGAAATAGTCATGGATAAGGAAATTATGCTTGTCATACTGCCTGTCAGACACTTTATATTGTCCGAAAGGCACATTTCCAACCGCCACGTCAAAAAAATCATTGGGATAACTGGTATTTTCAAAGCCTGTGATTTTTATATCCGCATGGGGATAGAGCTGCTTTGCGATGCGCCCGGTCAGCCCGTCAAGCTCCGCCCCGTACAGCCTGCTTCCCTGCATTTCCTCCGGCAGACAGCCATAAAAATTCCCGATCCCGGCGGCGGGATCTAACACATTCCCTCTGGTAAAACCCATTTTCCCCACTGCATCATAGATTGCCTGAATGATAACCGGGCTTGTATAATGGGCATTTAACGTGCTTTCCCTTGCGGAAGCATATTCTTCCGGGGATAACAGGCTCTTTAATTCCTGATATTCATTCGCCCAATTCGCTTTGGAAGAATCAAAGGCATCGGCAAGACCGCCCCAGCCCACATATTTTGCTAAAATCTCCTGTTCCTCCGGTGTTGCAGTGCGGTGTTCGCCCTCAATCTTTTCAAGGGTGCGTATGGCTTCCACGTTCTGCCGGAATTTCTCTTTTGGAGCAAAACCTTTCCCGGTGTTTTCGGCTTCATTGAAAGAAATACGGTAATTGACCGCCCCCGACTTATCAATTTCCGGCTCTTTTTCTGGTGTTTTTTCCGGTTCTTCCCCCGCTTCCCCTGTCAGCATTTCCACATCGCCCATGACCTGCCGGATAAACGGATCGTTCTCTAAGGCGTTTTCATCTACAAGCTGTCCGTCTACAATGCCCGCTTTTTCCAGACGCTCCTGGACTGCCTGTATGTCAATGTCGGGGAAATCATCTTCTTTTCCGGAAACCTCCTTTGTTCCTGAAACTGTTTCCGTTTCCGGCTGCTCTATTTCTTCCGTAACCTTTTCCAACTCCGGTGCAATATCCTCTGTTTCTTCCTGCCCCGGTTCTTCCCGCCGCTGTTCTTCCCGCCGCTGTTCCGGCTCATTCTCGTAACGTGCCGCATACTTCTGTGCTTCCTTCAGCAGAGCATCCATCTCCACCGCTTTTTCTGTATTTCCGCTTAACGACTGCATCAGGACATAATCGGCGGCTTCTAAAAATAAAGCGTCATAAACCGCTTTTCCCTCTAACCGCCTGTCAGCGTCCTCAATGGCAACCGCCCCGGTGTCCTCATTCCAGCCGACCACATCTTTCATAGACAGCGCACCGCAGATTTTTACCACAGCGGACATCTCCGCAATCCTTTCCGCAAGCGCCCTATCGCTTTCTCCTGCTTCATGCTGTGTTTCGGGCTTTTGGGCATCCTGCCCGGAAGTTTCTCCTGCTGGTTCTGGTATTTCAGCTTTGTCCGGCTCCCTGTCACGCTCTATGTACCGCCTTGCCTGGTTGGTAAAACCGTCCAGCACAGCCGGGTGGGAAGTGACGATATAATCCCTCGTCTGCCAGTCTGCATCGGGCATGAGCGATTTTGCCCATTCCTTATTATCCGGGGAAAAACGCCCGTCATGGGATAAGTGCATGATTGTGTTGGCAAGGACAAGTTCTACTCGCTCCTTCCCATACTGCCTGATAACGCCCTCGGCGGTATCCCCCGAAAGAGTATAACCGTCATATTTTTCCGCAACCGCCTGTTCTATGGCATTTTTGCACTCCACCCGGACACTATGCTCCAGTTTTTCCTGCTCCCGGCGCATGGCTTCCTCCGCCTGCTCTTTTTTATACTGTGCATAGGCTTCCTTACCCTTTGGCGAAAGGTATTTATCCGCTTTTACAAGCTCGCTGATACGCTTCTCCACCACATTCCACTTCAAAAGGACTTTTGCGTAAGGATCGCCTATCGTGCCTTTCTGTAACTTGATTCCCTTTGAATCGTGCCAGTCATCGCTCCGGTCTGAACCGATTAAGGCGGGTGAACTGCCGCCCGTTCCATATTCATTTTTAAGGAAGGCTATATTATCTTTTTTGTCATGCCCCTCCATGAAATACTCATAAATGCGGAAATGCCCGTTATGAAAGCCGCTGCCCCCTGTCAGGCGGGCATCTATCTCGTCCTGTGTGATAAAATCCTCATGCAAGACCTCCACACTGTCCTGTACCGGGTACTCTTTCTTCTCCGTACTTAAATCCGCTATCTCCGAAAGCAGATGCTCCGGTCTTTTCACATACCGCCACTTTATCTGTTTTTCCCCAGCTTCAAGCTGTTCTTTTGCTTTGGAAAGCTCTCTGGAAACAACGTTCCTCCCCTCCTGCGTGGATAAAAGCTCACAGAGGTTCGTGATGCTTTCCGGGTGGTTATAATTTTTTATGGGTATGCTCTCCGGCACTTCCCCGATACCGTCCCGGAAGAAATTGAACAGGTCATTTGACACCCTCTGGCGCTCCACTGCGTCCACAAGGAACACTTCGTTTGCGCCCATGTAAGTGCCATTCTCCACCATAGACCGGATAATGCCCTCTACTTCCTGCCAGCCCATTACCGCAACCGGTTTTTCCTTTGCAGACATCCCGTAGCCGATGCTCATGCCGGATTCACTGAACCAGACAGAAACGGGATTGTTCTCAAAATCAAAACCTTTCCCGGTAGTCCGGTATTCGTTTTTCAGGAACTCCGCCATTTCCTCCGGTGTCCTGCCCTGTTGGTACTTGGCATAAATGCGGCTTCTGTTGTTATCCCGTCCACCACCTGTACGCAGAATGGCTTCAAGCTGTTCTTTGGGCAAAGAAAAAGCGGCGGGCATGATGTATTTCTCTCCTGCCTGCGCCGCTTCAATCGTGCCGATCTGTTCCTCGATGCTTGGAAAAAGGCTAAGCTGTTGGTAAACTTCCGTTTCCTTTGGCTCCGGTTCTTCCCACTGCGGTATCTGCCCCTCTTTCAGATATTCGCCTTTCTCCATGTAAAAAGCGATGCTGTCCCTCACAGTTTCCCATGACACAGATGCCTCCGCTGTCCGGTTCAGGTAGTTTCCCCTCCAGACAGTCAGACCGTTCTCATCCGCCCTGTACCCGGCTCTTTCTTTCCCAATATAAAACTCTGTATATTCCCCATGCCTGTAACTGTTTTTGATATATTCCGTCTGCCTGCCCTTATCCGGCTCAAAAAGCATTACCCCGGCTATCTCAGGGCATTTATGCTCCATAAACTCGTCAAACTGCAAAATACCTTTTTCGATTTCAGACAAAGAAAAGCCGGATAATGCGTGTTCTCCATTACCCGGCTCTGGCAGTTCCTTATTTTCAGTTCCATCTTTCTCATTTACAGACTGTATATCAGTTCCTTCAGCACGATCTCCTCCGCTGAGTGCCTGATGTTGTTCATCATCCCCACCCATTTCATCTGATCGGCTACTTTCAGTTCCTCCGTCACGCCCTCCGCTTTCGCCATCTGTGCTGTCAGCAGCTCCATCCTCTGCTCTGCCTGTTCCTGAATGGTCAGAAGATGCTCTTTCAGTTTCCCTTTCAGCAGAAGTCCGGTGTAGATTCCCTTCTTGTGTTCCTGTAAGTAATTCTTCCTCATCAGCCCGTACTTCGTCAGTGTCCCCTCCGGCTGCTCGTCCATCTGTAACATCGGTATCAGATAATCCCCGTTCTTCTCGTAAGTCAGATTCATCATTATTTCCCCTTTCCCCGGCATTTCCGGTCTGTGTGGCAGGTTGTACGTCCTGCGTTTCGCTTTCACGCTTTAAAGCATTATAGCGTGTGCCATCGGTATTTGCAAGTCCTTTTTCAACTAAATTTTTCGATGCTTCATTTCTGGCATACGCCCTGTCATACGCCCCGATTGCCTTCCCGATTTCCATAAGGACAGGCTTGGATAAATCGGATATGCTGTCCCCGATATGCGACAGGGTTTCCACCGTATTAAATTCATGGATATAAGGGAACTGGATTTCCTCCGCCAGCTCCGCATCATCCATGCCGCACCGCTTTAAGACCATATAAGCGATACTGTCCGCCAGCGTTTCCCGGACACGCACAGCAATATTCAGTTCGTCCAGTTCCTCCAGAAAACTTCCCTCTTTCAGATATTCCATATCCGAAGCAAGCTCCCCGTAACAATCCTGTGCAATTCGGGCGGCAATCTCCCTGATCCTGTCCGTAAACCCGGCTTTTTTGTTAGTGTCCCCGTAAATCCCTTCCAGACGGTCAAGCACCGCTTCCTGATGTTCCTCCTTCATTTCCCATAACTGCGGGAAACGCCCGATGCGCCTTGCCTTATGTACGTCCGATATGTCAAAGACATACCGCAGTCCGGTGTAAGGACTCCCTTCCTCATCAATCAGGGCAATGCCCTTTGCCCCTTTGTTTACCCAGCAGTGCATTTTTTCATTCCATATCTCTATGGAAGCGCAGGCGGTGGCATCCGGTCTTTGGGCATAGATAAGGAGCTGGTCTTTGAACGGGTATTTGTAGAGCCTTGATGCTGTGTTCAGATATTTCTTCCAGCTTTCTTCATTCCTCGCCACTTCCCTTGATGTTTCTGCGGAAAGAGCGGAAATTAAGTCATATTTTCTCATGGTAAACCTCCATTTCCTGTTTATTGTTTTTGGACAATAAAAAAGGCGGCTATGGTTCATTCATAAGCCATTGCCACCAGTGACGGTAAACTTTATTCAATTTTTGCCTGCTCCTTTCCTAAAATTCTTGTATAAGAAAAGCACCTAAGATTTCTCCTAAGTGCTATATCAGCCTGACCAATTCTAAAATCTATAATTTAAATGAAATAAATCATTTATTGCATTTCTAATATTTTCATCTGAAACGCCATAATACTTTAATTGCATTGCATAAATTATATATTCAAGAAAAATCAAATCTAATAAAGACGAACCAATAAATTCTTGATCTAAATCTCCATGAGCAAAATGATTTCTCTGATCAGCTAGTCTTTCACCCATTTCATTATAATTCAACTCAACATTATTTCTTGAATAAAGATTTTTACCAAATCCCCCTATTATTCCGTCATAATCTTTACCCACTTGTGAAATTTCGGATTGTAGTGGATCTGATTTTATTAACTTCTGTAAAAATTTATACTTATTTCTTAATTTCCCTGTGCTTCCATCAATCAATTTTTGCAATTCACTTGTTGCTTTTTCTTCCACTACTTTTGTTGACTCTTTCTTTATAATACCCTCTGGATAACATCTCCTAAATTCCCACTCAAAGGCTGCTGTAATCATAACAAATCTTGCCGCATCTATTCTGAGTCCATCTTTATGTGATTTGGGTAAATGTCTTAAATATAAATTACCATTTGAAACATCAGTCAACATTTTTCCTTCACAACCTGCAATTAACTCTTGGGAAATGCACCTTCTTTGTTCAAGAATTTTTTTATCTTCCTCCATCTTATTCTCTACTACTGTTAGTTCCGCAAAAGGCTCATGTAATCCTTGATCTGCCGGAGCAGCTATTACAGTTTTTCCCATCCAAACATTTTCCCTATAACATAAAAACTGAATAAAAACTTTTGCATATTTCCATAATTTAAGCACAAACAAGAAATTATTGGTTTTTTTAAATTCAAAATACAATACAGAATGTACAGTTAACAGACTTCCGTTAAATACTTTCTCTCGCCTTCGTGTTATGCCAAAATAAACAGATATTTCTTTTCCATCTACATTAAACACTTGTGGCTTTGATGTAGTAGCATCAAAATCTTTTGTAATAACATTTATAATTCCCTTATTAGACCATTCATTTTTTTCGATACATCGTTCTGTATCAAATATCCCGTCTAATTCCCTACATTCAAACGAAACCCTATCAATCCACTCTCTATAATATTTTTCAATAACATATGCTTCTACTTCAATAGTTAAAGCACAATTATAACATCCTACCTGTTGCTTCTTAGGAATAAATATCATAGTCTGTCCGGTTTCATTACAGATTCCTTTTAAATATTCATCTTCTATATAATAAGGTTCTCTGCCTAAATACATTCCAACTGATAAAGATTGCCTAAGCCAACCATTTATCTCCTGATGTTTATCTTTAGGTGGAATTAACCTTAATGTTGCACTATCAAACATATAAGAAAACTCAATCTCTTTATAAGTTAATACACCAGTATAGATTTCTAATTCTAACGACATTCATTTCTCCAATCTACTACAATATGTTTATGGTTAATATCCCTTACAGCCAGTAAGGAATTATCCATCTTGTTGCTTAAGCTGTATAATGATGGAGCAATCGGTATATCGTCTTCCAATCTTGGACTTCGCGTCCGTAAATTAGACTGATAACCAGCTCCTCATTCGCAGCGTTCGTTTTATGCAGGTTGAATCGCCATAGGTGCATTCGCGTCACACCACAGTAGATTGAATAGGCAATGAGTAAAACTGGTATTTATCCATTGCAATAATCTTAAGGAGTGACAATTTATGAACGCAGTAGGTATCGATGTTTCAAAAGGTAAGAGTATGGTTGCTATCATGCGACCTTTCGGTGAAATTGTTTCCGCACCTTTCGAAATCAAACACACAGCCAGTGATATCCATTCACTTGTAGAACTCATCAACTCTGTTGAAGGGGAGTCCCGAATCGTGATGGAGCACACAGGACGTTATTATGAAGTCCTCGCCCATCAGCTTTCAAAGGCAAATCTTTTCGTCAGTGCCATTAACCCAAAACTTATC
>ULQT01011310.1_pt1 | contig 10272 bp, 8 predicted proteins | sample 1954791 | NCBI WGS metagenome assembly ULQT01 (sample SAMEA4835663, study PRJEB28245) | human gut metagenome | biome: gut microbiome; material: fecal sample | place: Denmark | collected 2008 | reverse complement strand
ATGATAGAATTTGACAGATTATCTTTTTGTTTGTTATTTTTGAGTAGCTGCGGTTGAAATAAAAATTGATTGAATATTTTATTATTTTGTCGGATTTTATTGTCTTCAAAAAATTCTAATGCTTCACGGTTTATATAATAAATTAAGTTAGATGAAAAAGACGAATCACCTTTGTAAACTTTGTAATATTCATCTGTATATTCTACCGTATATGTTAAATTAGACATAAACGAAGGATCTCCTTTATAAATTTTATATCCTTCGTTTGTATATACCAATGCATAAATAAGGTTTGAAGAAAAATCTGTATCTCCTTTATAAATTCTGTAACCTTTATTATCTGCTTCTACTGCATAAATTAAATTTGAAGAGAAGGCAGAACTACCTTTAAATATTTTGTAATTTTTGTTGGAAAACTCAATTGTATAAACCAAATTTGAAGAGAAAGCCGGATTCCCTTTATAGATTTTATATTCGTTATCAGAGCTTTCGATCGTATATCCCGGGTAATGAAAAATAGGTTCTCTTCTTTTCCCTATCTCAGAGCAGAATATATTCCCAATTGTGCAAATACTAAAAATAAAGGAGATGATCAGTTTCTTCATAAAGTTTATTTTTAGCAGGCTTTAAAACTCATGTCTAACCCTTTGACAGAATGAGTTAATGCTCCTACTGATATAAAATCTACACCGCATTCTGCATAATCTCTAATCGTGTCGAAAGTAATTCCTCCGGATGATTCTGTTTCGTATTTTCCTCCGATTCGTTTTACAGCTTTACGCGTAAGTTCAGGAGTAAAGTTGTCTAACATGATACGATCTATGCCTCCGATACGCATAACTTCTTCGAGTTCGTCCATGTTGCGGACTTCGATTTCTATTTTCAGATCTTTTCCTTTTTCCTTCAAGTATTCTTTTGCACGTGTTATAGCTTTTTCTATACCTCCGGCAAAGTCTATGTGATTGTCTTTAAGTAAAATCATATCGAAAAGTCCGATTCTGTGGTTTACTCCACCTCCGATTTTTACAGCCGCTTTTTCGATCATGCGCAATCCCGGTGTTGTTTTACGAGTATCTAATATGCGGGTATGAAGACCTTCTAATCGTTTTACATATTTATTTGTAACGGTTGCTATTCCACTCATTCGCTGCATTACGTTCAACATTAGACGTTCGGTTTGCAGAAGGGATCTGACTTTTCCTTCTACAGTAAAGGCTATATCTCCCGGTTTAACAGCTGTTCCATCTTTGATAAATATTTCCATCTTTAGATTAGGATCGAAATCTTTAAAAATGCGTTGAGCCATCTCTACGCCAGCTAGAATGCCTTCTTCTTTGATTAGTAATTTAGATTTACCCATAGCGTTTTCTGGAATACAACACAAAGTTGTATGATCTCCATCGCCTATATCTTCGGCGAATGCCAATTTTATTAAATCATCAATTAATTTGTCCATTAGAAATTTTCTATTCTTAATTGGTTTATAATATATTTTTTATCTGTTATTTTCATTAAAATGTGTACTCTGAATTCATGATTGTCAGAGGTAAGTTTTCCGATCATGTATCCTGAGTTGTTTTGTTCGCTTTGGTGGATCGTTTTAAAATCTGTCGGTTTATTTTTAGAAAAGAATGCTGATAGTTTTTCTTTTGCTTTTGGACGAGGCAATTGTTGTTTTATGCCTGATATAGTTAGAAGTATTTTATCTTCCATGTATTTTTCGAGACATTGAACATCTCCGGTTTTAAAAGCTTTGGGAATATCATTCGGTATATTTTGAGACAGAGTAGTTCCCGTTATGATTAGACCGAAAATCAATAGTGTAATAACTTTTATCTTCATAACATTATTATTTTATGAGTTGTCAATCCTTAGAACTTTCTGTAAAATTTTATTACCTTTGCTTCCCCAAAAAAGGAAAATATCCGGACCGATTTTTATTACTTAAATGCAAATTTAAACAAAAAGCGGAAATATCATATCTATAAGATGAAAATACTCCTTTTAGTTGTCGGAAAAACTACTGAATCTTATTTTTCAGAAGCAATTAAAGAATATAGTGAGCGATTAAAGCACTATATCACTTTTGACATGGAAGTAATACCTGATTTGAAAAATATGAAGAATTTGAGTTTTGACCAACAGAAAGAGAAAGAGGCCGATCAGATTTTTAAATTTTTGCAATCGGGAGATTATTTGGTTTTATTAGACGAACGGGGTAAAGAATATTCTTCTGTGCAGTTTGCTGCTTATATTGAACGGAAAACACATGTAGTTCCTAAAAGACTTGTTTTTATTGTAGGTGGGCCATACGGTTTTTCCTCTCGTATGTATGAGGCTGCTAATGAGAAAATATCACTTTCAAAAATGACTTTTTCGCATCAAATGATCCGGATGATATTTGTAGAACAACTTTACCGAGCTATGACTATATTGAATAATGAACCGTATCATCATGAATAGATTTGTATGTTTTAGAATAACGTTAGTAATCGTGTTTGTTGCTGTTTTTTTTAATCGTGTTTCTGCTGTAGAGTTTGATAGCGGAATGATGTTCGGCATCACTGTACAAAAGCAATTTACGAAACGGTTTGGTGCGCAAGTGCAACAAAATTTATGGATAAATCAAAATTTTACTCGTTATGAACGTTATATGCCTATTGTTGGTTTGCATTATTCTATATGGAAAAATTATCTGAAAGCTAATGTATATTATTACTATCTGAACCAGCAGTCCGAAACAGGATCTCGAATACATCGGCAACGTTATCAATTAGGATTAAGCGGAGGATATACATTTACTCACTTGTCGGTGTCTCTTTTGTCTCGTTTTGAGTCTACTTATACCAGAAATGCTTCCCGGAATCCTAATAATAAATGGCGTAATAGGGCACAATTTAGTTATATAGTCAGTAGACAGTGTAACTGGAAACCGTTTATTGCCACAGAGATCTTTAATACTTTAAATCGTTTAGGTGGAAATGCTACTGAACGTGTATGGTATGAAATCGGGGCTGAGTGTAGTTTAGATAAGTCGATGTCTATAGAATTAAAGTTACGTGAAGAACAAATGCTTTTGACTTCTCCTGAGAAGTTAAATACCTTTTTGGGTGTAGCTTATAAAGTAAAATTATGATATTTATTGTTTCTTTGTAATAAGAACGTTACTGAAAATCGTATTTGGAAGTTCTGTATTTTATGGTCATTAGATATTTCAAAAATATTTTCTTCTTTCAGGCATGATAGGAAATTATTTTCAAGCGTAGCATAATGTGTTCGGGTAATCGAATCAATTTGTTCTATTTGGGGATTGAGTGTTGGTGAAATATTTTTTTATCTATTTTTCAAGTTTCTTTTATTCTGTTTTGAATTTATGCTGCTTCGTAATATAATATCATTCGGGTATTGGATTTTTCGGAATGATGTATGCCTAAGATAACCTTTTCTATATTCTTATAGGATTTTTTTTCAATGGTTTTTCGTATGTTTGTATATGTGCTGACTTAGACAAAGTGTGACAATAGTTATTATAATAATAGATAAGATTCCAACGAAAATTAGGAAATATTTCCGATCTGGTTTTCATAGTAGAAAATTTATAAAAATCGATACTAAACAAATGTAGTGAATAAATCAGATTTCTTTCTTTTCGTGTGTCTTTTTTCAATTTAGGATAGAGCGATTTTCTAAAAAATGATTACATTTGTTCACTATAAAGAGAACTCCGTATTTGTGGAAAAATATCTTTCGGAGGGATTGAGAAGAAATAATAAATAAAATATAACATCATGAAATTTATTGTATCAAGCACAGCTTTATTATCTCATTTGCAAGCGATCAGTCGAGTGATAAATACAAAAAACTCTATGGCTATTCTTGATAATTTTTTATTTCGGCTCGAAGGTAATTCATTGACCATGACAGCATCGGATCAAGAAACCACTATGACTACCACAATAGAAGTTTTGGAAGCCGAAGGGCAAGGGTTATTTGCTGTTTCTGCAAAAATTTTGTTAGAGCCGTTAAAAGAATTGCCCGATCAGCCTTTGACATTTGAGATCAATGATGAGAATTTGGAGATATTTTTGTATTTTCAAAATGGTAAGTATAATTTTATTGGTGTGAATGGCGATGAGTATCCTCAAAAATCTCCGTTGAGTGATACGGCAAAAACGTTTTCTATCAGTTCACAGGTGTTGTTGAATGGAATTAATCGCACGATCTTTGCTACTGCTGACGATGAATTGCGTCCTATAATGAATGGTATCTGTATGGATATTCATCCTGAGGATATTGTTTTTGTAGCTTCAGATAGTCATAAGTTGGTTCGTTGTAAAAATGATTCAGTGCAATCCGGGATCCAGGCATCGTTTATTCTTCCCAAAAAGCCGGCAAATCTTTTAAAAAATATTTTACCCAAAGAAGCCGGAGATGTAACGGTCTCTTTTGATGATAAGAATGCATGCTTTACATTATCGAATTTCGTTTTGAATTGTCGTCTTATTGAAGGCCGTTACCCTAATTATGCATCGGTAATACCTCAAAATAATCCCAATAGATTGATTATCGACAGGGCTTTATTTACAAATGTATTGCGTCGTGTATCCGTATTTTCTAATCAGGCGAGTAATTTGGTGAAATTGCAGTTGAGTGAGAATCAGATTGTCGTTTCTGCTCAAGATATAGATTTTTCTACATCGGCAGAAGAAAGCATTTCTTGCAGTTATTCTGGAGACTCTATGGGTATCGGTTTCAAATCGGTATATCTTATTGAAATATTAAATAATATCTCTTCCCAAGAAGTCTCTATAGAACTTTCTGATCCTTCGCGTGCGGGGCTTATTTTGCCAATAGAGAATCAGGCTAATGAAGATTTGTTGATGTTACTGATGCCTATGATGTTGACCGATTTTTAAACAAATAAGAAATTAAATGCAGCTGAATCTTAAAAATCCGATTGTTTTTTTTGATTTGGAAACAACCGGAGTTAATATTGCCACCGATAGAATTGTCGAAATAAGTTATTTAAAAGTATATCCTAACGGGAAAGAAGAGTGTAAAACATTGCGGATTAATCCGGGAATACCTATTCCTCCTGAATCGACAGCCGTTCATGGAATAAGTGATGCTGATGTTGCAAATTGTCCGACATTTAAAGAAGTTGCAAAAACGATCGCTCGTGAAATTGAGGGGTGCGATTTGGCTGGTTATAATTCGAACCGTTTCGATATACCTCTTTTGGTCGAAGAGCTATTGCGTGCAGGGGTCGATATTGATCTTTCAAAGCGAAAGATGATCGATGTACAGACTATTTTCCATAAAATGGAGCAACGTACGTTGTCAGCAGCTTATAAGTTCTATTGTGATAAAGATTTAAATGATGCTCATACGGCAGAGGCTGATACACGGGCTACTTATGAAGTTTTGAAGTCACAACTTGATCGTTATGAGAATTTACCTAATGATGTAGCTGCACTTGCAGAATTTTCGACTCATAATAAAAATGTCGATTTTGCCGGTCGTATAGTGTATAACGATAAAGGTGAGGAGGTCTTTAATTTTGGAAAATATAAAGGACGTTCTGTTGCCGAAGTTTTTAAAACGGATATCGGATATTATGGCTGGATGATGCAGGGTGATTTTACTTTGAATACTAAAAATGTGATTACTAGCATCAAATTGAGAGCCTTTAATAAATAAGATTGTTAAGCCCGGTATTTTTTTCTACCAATAATTGGCGTGAAGAGAATATTGGGGCTTTTTATATAAGATTTTTTCTGATAAAGATTATTTTGGAGATGAGAGGAAAAAAAATTATATTGGGTATAACTGGAAGTATTGCAGCATATAAGGCCGCATATTTGGTGCGTGCATTTATAAAGAAGGGAGCGGAAGTTCAGGTCGTGATAACACCGGCAGGAAAGGAGTTCATTACTCCGGTTACGCTGTCGGCATTAACGGGTAAACCGGTAGTAAGTGAATTTTTTACGGCAAATGACGGTACTTGGCATAGCCATGTCGATTTGGGGCTATGGGCTGATGCAATGGTTATTGCACCGGCAACGGCAAGCACGATCGGAAAGATGGCAAATGGAATTGCCGACAATATGCTGATAACGACTTATCTTTCTGCGAAAGCTCCTGTATTTATCGCTCCAGCTATGGATCTTGATATGTTTGCTCATCCGTCCACTCAGCATAATCTTGATTTACTACGTTCGTATGGTAATCATATAATAGAACCCGGAGTTGGAGAATTAGCAAGTCATCTTGAAGGGAAAGGGCGGATGGAAGAACCGGATAAAATTGTTGCAATTATTGAAAAATTTTTTTCTGTTCGGCAAGAGTTGGCAGGAAAAAAAATTATAATAACTGCCGGTCCGACATATGAAAAGATCGATCCTGTACGTTTTATAGGTAACTACTCTTCCGGAAAGATGGGTTTTGCTTTAGCCGAGGAGTGTGCAGCAAGGGGTGCAGAAGTTACTTTGATAGCAGGTCCGGTCTCTTTAAAGATATATCATTCTTCGATCCGTAGAATTGATGTTGAATCTGCTCGGGAAATGTATGATGTCGTATTAAGAGAATATCCCGGTGCTGATGCTGCGATAATGTGTGCGGCCGTTGCCGATTATGCTCCGGATCATTGTAGTGATATAAAGATAAAACGTTCGGGGGATGATATGGTCTTACGTTTGCAGCCAAATCCTGACATTGCGGCTGCTTTGGGAAAGATAAAGCGTCAGAATCAGGTGTTGGCGGGTTTTGCTTTGGAGACTGATAATGAAGAAGAGCATGCACGGTCGAAGATGAAGCGGAAGAATTTAGATTTTATTGTTTTGAATTCATTGAAGGATGCCGGAGCAGGATTTCGGTGCGATACGAATAAAGTTACGATATTAACAAGAGACGGGGAAAAAATTCCGTTTGAAGTTAAGCCTAAAAAAGAAGTGGCATCCGATATAATATCGGTTTTATCCGGATATATGAAATAACAGGAGAATAAAGAATGAAACGAGTATCTTTTTTTATCATGTGTTTTTTACTTTTGTCGTCTTTTTTGTCGGCACAAGAATTGAATTGTCGGGTACAAGTCAACAGCGATAAAATACAAGGTACCAATAAGCAGGTTTTTACTACGTTAGAACAAGCTATTTCGGAATATATTAATAATCGGAAATGGAGTAATGCTCAAATTTCTAATAACGAGCGTATCGAATGTACTTTTTTGCTTACAGTAAATGAAGTGGAAGATAATCGGTATAAATGCGATTTGCAAGTGCAATCGAGACGTCCGGTTTATAATGCGTCCTATTCTACGGCAATGCTTAATTTTAGGGATACGGAATTTGAATTTAATTATCAAGAGTATGAACCTTTGGTATATAATGAAAATACATTAGAGAGCAATCTTACTGCAGTGATAGATTTTTATGTGTATATGATTCTGGGATTGGATTTTGACAGTTTCTCTCCCGAAGGAGGAACGGTGTTTTTCCAAAAGGCGGAAAAAATTGTAGCGATGGGACAATCTTCTATGGAAATCGGATGGAAAGCTTTCGAGAGTAATCGTAATCGTCATGCTTTAATGTCGGCTTTTATTGAACCTCGAACTGCATTATTCCGCCAATTGTGGTACACATATCATCGGAAAGGCCTGGACGAGATGACTGTCAGTGCGGATAAGGGGCGAGCTAAAATAACAGAGGCTATCAATCAATTGAAAGAGGTTCGTTCCGAATCTTCTACTTCGGTGGTATTGCCTATATTCAGCGACAGCAAGTTGGATGAAGTAATTAATATATATTCTAAAGCCCCACAGCAAGAAAAAGAAGATATTTATAAAATTTTGATCGGTATATATCCTACCGAAAACAGTCGTTTGAAAGCAATTCGCGAGGAAAGTCGCTAATAGAATAACTATGATTCGAAAATTGTCTATTCGCAATTATGCACTCATTGATGCATTAGATATTGATTTTTATTCCGGTTTTTCAGTTGTTACGGGAGAAACAGGGGCTGGTAAATCAATTATTTTAGGAGCTCTTTCTCTTCTATTGGGGCAAAGGGCAGATAGTAAAGCTGTAAAATCTGGTGCGACAAAGGCGGTTATCGAAGGCTTCTTCGATATTTCTGCCTATTCATTACGGTCGTTTTTTGAATATAATGATTTGGAATATGATCCTGAAAATTGTATTTTAAGACGTGAGATGCAGGCGTCAGGAAAGTCAAGGGCATTTATTAATGATACTCCGGTGTCTTTGGCTCAGCTTAAAGAATTGGGGGATCAATTGGTCGATATCCATTCTCAGCATCAAAACTTGCTTTTAGGAGATGGTCGTTTTCAGATGAAGGTTATTGATGTGTTGGCTCATAATGACCAAATTTTGAGCGATTACCGTAAGGAGTATAAAAAATATAAGTTACTTATTAAAGACCTTGAACGGTTAAAGATTGAGAATGAGAATAACCGTCAGGAAGAGGATTATATTCGTTTTCAGTTAGAACAGCTTCAGGAAATTGCTTTGGTTGACGGGGAGCAAGAAACTCTTGAGCAGGAACAGGAGATGCTTACACATGCCGAAGAAATTAAAAGCGAATTATATACTTTGTCTGGATATTTCGAATCGGAGAATATCGGAGGGCTTTCTTTAATGAAGAATATTCTTTCTGGTGTGCGCTCCTTACACCGGATTTGTCCGTCTGTTGAGTCTCTTCAAAATCGTTTAGAGACACTCTATATAGAATTTAAGGATATTGCTGAAGATATAGAAACCCGATTAGAGTCTGTTTCTATTGATCCGGAAAGATTAGCAGAGGTGGAGGAGAGATTAGATGCCATTTATCGGTTACAGCAAAAGCATCGTGTTCAGACTGTTTCAGAGTTATTGGAAATTCAACGAAAGCTGGCGGCTAAACTTGAAATGATCGATAGTTCTGATGAGGCGATAAATTTGTTGGAGCAAAAGATTGCCGGACAAAAAGATGTGCTATGCCGTATGGCAGGCGAATTATCGCAAAAGCGTGCTGATGCAGCCTTGTGCTTTTCTAAAATGCTGGTTTCAGCGGCGACTCCTCTCGGAATGCCAAATCTTCGTTTTGAGGTTTTTTTTAGGACTAAAGAAGATTTAGACGAAAATGGGGCAGAGCAAGTACAATTTTTGTTTTCTGCAAATAAAAATCAATCTTTACAGCCTGTTGCCGAAGTTGCTTCAGGAGGTGAGATTTCGCGATTGATGCTGTGTATAAAGTCGTTGATTGCAGGAGCTGTAGCATTGCCTACTATTATATTCGATGAGGTGGATACTGGCGTATCGGGAGAAATTGCCGATAAAATGGGTGTTATTATGAAAAATATGGCGTGTTATATGCAAGTAATCAGTATAACACATTTGCCTCAGGTTGCGTCTAAAGGTTCATTTCATTATCGGGTATATAAATCGGATACCGATTTGGATACGGTAACCCGAATCGATTGTTTATCGGAAGAGGAGCGAATTGAGGAAATTGCCCGTATGTTGAGTGGAGTCGAATTGACTGATGCTGCTTTATCTAACGCACGTGAATTGTTACGTAAATAAAAAAGAATTAAAGAATGGAAAGAAATGAAATGATCTTTGGTATTCGAGCGGTAATTGAAGCTGTTGAGGCCGGAAAGGATATAGATAAAATATTAATAAAAAAAGATTTGCAGAGTGATTTGGCTCAAGAGCTTTTTGCTGCTGTCAGAGGACGTAATATCGTGGTACAAAAAGTACCGATTGAGAAAATTAACCGGATGAGCCGCAAAAATCATCAAGGTGTTCTTGCGTTTATTTCTGCCGTAACTTATCAGCATCTCGATGACATTGTTCCTGGATTGTATGAAGAGGGAAAAAATCCCTTTATTATCTTGCTCGATGGTATAACGGATGTCCGAAATTTCGGTGCTATTGCCCGAACTTGTGAATGTGCCGGAGTGAATGCGATTGTGATACCGGAGAGAGGAAGTGTCTCAGTCAATGCCGATGCAGTGAAAACTTCGGCCGGAGCATTGCTCCATTTGCCGGTTTGTCGTGAATCATCCGTTTTTGAAGCAGTACGATTTTTAAAAAATAGTGGATTTAGAACCATAGCGGCTTCTGAAAAGGCTGTAGTCAATTATACAGATATTGATTATACAGTACCGGTAGCTATTGTAATGGGAGCAGAAGATACAGGAGTTTCTAAAGAGGTGTTGCGTTTGTGTGACGATATGGTTGCTCTTCCTCAGATGGGAGTTATAGGGTCGTT
>ULQT01017257.1_pt1 | contig 10281 bp, 9 predicted proteins | sample 1954791 | NCBI WGS metagenome assembly ULQT01 (sample SAMEA4835663, study PRJEB28245) | human gut metagenome | biome: gut microbiome; material: fecal sample | place: Denmark | collected 2008 | reverse complement strand
CGCCCCGATCTGCTCCTGATGGGAGACGGTTAAAATCAAGCCGCGCACCGTGGCCGCTGCCAGTGCCATGCCGCCCTTCGGCTGCAAGCCGCCCCCTTCCAGCAGGGCACGGATGTGGGTCTCGTCGTCGTGATAGTGAGCGGTCTTCACTTCCTCCGGCAGTCGGTGCAGGAGAAAATCCGCGTCATTTTCGATGAACACAAAGGCTTTCGTCTCGGCCAGCCACCGACAGGCCGCCAGGATCGCCGCTGCCGCGCGGTCGGCAGGGGCAAGCGACACATTCTCCTGCAAGGACTTCTGCGCCGCCGCGAAGCATTCGGTATGAATATCCTCCAGCACGGCGAAAAACAGCAGCTCCTTGGAATCAAAGAATTTATAAAACGATCCCTTGGAAATACCGACGGAATTTGTCAGCTGCTCCACTGAGGTTTTCCGCATCCCGATAGTAATGCCGCAGCGCCGGGCTTCCCGGATCAGGTCTTTGCGGATCTGTTCATTCTGTTCGTCTGTAAAAGCCACTGCGCACACTCCTTGGATTTATGACCACATTTATCATTTCAGTCAAATTGTAGCACGATCCGAAGATGTTGTCAACGGCGTCGTTTTGCTTTCCATCATGATCAAATCAGATCCAGCCGTTCCATCTCAAACGGAACCACTGTAGATTTCAGCAGTCTCGTCTCCGGCAAACCCTGCGCAAACCGTATCGCCGTCTTTGCAAAGATATTGCTTTTCACCGTGTCCCAATCCGCCAGCTTTACGATCTCCGCCGTGCCGTTTTCAAAATCAAACCGAAGCTTGCCCCATTCGCCGTCGTTGTCTGCCTGATACAGGTAGACAGTTGCGGCTATTTTTTTATTCTTCTTTCGGCGCTCGGTCTGTTTCAGCGTCACGGTACGGTGATAACCGCAGCGGGTGCAGCGGTACAGCAGCCCAGCATTCAGAAACTGCCGGATCACCTGGGCTGCGATGCCGCGCTTGCGGAGATAGGCGAAGACCCTGCGGTCATCCGCATTGCGGGGCGGCAGGGAAAGCGCCTGCTTCTGGCTGATCGGCTTTGGTTGTGGAACGGGCGCGTCTCTGGCTTTCCCATGGAAGGTCAGAAGGTATTCCACCGCTTCCGGAAAGGATTTTTTGCAAAATTGCTAGAGGAAGGTGATGGCATCCCCGCCGGTATTCTGGGAATACCGGAACCAGGTACGCCGGTCCTTGATCCGCAGGCTGTCCATCTCCGTGGTAGTATGGAAGCGTCCCACGCGCTTGACCTGATAGCCGAGGTGGGAGAGCAGCTCCGGCAGGTCCGTTTCTCTGGCGATCTGCATTTCTGTGTCTGTGAAGCGGTTTCTGATCTCGCTTGCCATGGTGATGACCTCCTTTCTTTTATGAAACGCAAAAAGCCACCCAGGGCATCCAAACCTCGGATGTCCTGGGTGGCTTTTCCCTAAATCATGTTCTTTTGTTTTGGCTTTAATGCGGGCTTACACGGCGTTATCTTCGTCGGGGGTGTCCGTGTCCGCTGGAGTGGTCACGTTGGCCACACGGAGCGCGACAGGGGCCTCAGAGGGGGCGTTCTGCTCTGCTGCGTTCTCAGCGTCCGCTTCGTCCAGCGCCTGCGTGATCAGGTTCAGCACGAAGTCTCTCTGGGTGAGCTTTTTGCCGCTGCGGAGCGTCTCGCGCTCCAGGTGACGCTTGATGCGCTGGAAGAGTTCTTCGGGAATCTGGAATCGTCGGCTTTTCCCGCAGAACAGTGTGGAAGTTGCTGTCCAGCAATGGCCATGCATCGGACTGCAAGGCGGCAGGAATGGATAATACGCTTTCTGCGAACGCCTTTTCCTGCACGATAGCAGTCAGCTTTCCGGCAGTCAGCGTTTCCTCCCCAGCTTCAGTTAGAACGGCAGCAACAACATTGAAGTAACTGCCGTAGATCTCACTAAATAGCATCGGCATCCCCTCCGTACATAGCCTCCATGCGTTGCAGATCCTCATAGAAGGTATTTACGACAAATTGGTTGCTGCACTGCAGATTTACAATGCGGCCAATGAAGGTTCGAATCCATGGCAGCATTTCCGAGGCATCATAGACATCCGCCACGAAGCGGCAGGTCTGTTCATCCAGGATCTCCAGACGACCGTGGCGCTTTTCCCGATCCAGCCGATGGAGAATAAAGTCCTCACCGGGATCGAAGTGAATCGTCATCTCAATATGATCCAGGTTATAGTCTTGGCCAGTTGAAACACCCCAGAGATGCTCATCGAATTTCTGCTGGAATCCTAAGTACTTTTCATATTGCTTTTCAACGCTCCCAGCTGTGACCTTCTTGATCGCGTCCAGACGGAAGAAAGTCAGGTGTCTGCTACGGTAGTGGTAGCCGAGGAGATATTGCCTGCCGGATTGTGTGCTGCTGTAGATCTTCAGCGGGCAGACAGTTCGCTGGTAGTCGCGCCCATTGCGCAAGCTGCAGATAAAGAGCTCCACCGCTCGTCGTTCGCTGATTGCCAGCAGCAGATCACACAGAATATCGCTGTCAAGCGCATGCAGGACATAGTGGTGTTTGAAACGGAAGATATCAGAGGGCTTCTCCAGCTTGTCCATGAGGAAAGAACCTACCACGCCGAGAGAATCTGCTTCCGAATAAAAGACAAGCGCGTCTTCCCAAGTGTCCAGGTCAATGGAGGAATCATCCGATCTCCGATACAGAACTTCACGGCCCCTTTTCTCCGCACGCAGAAGGCCAAGTTCTTCGTATTCTTTGAGCTTCTTTCGCACGGTAGACTCATCCAAGGAGAAGTCCCCGTTGAAATGCGAGAGATAGTCGTCGTTGATCCGGTCAACAATCTCCTTGGAAGATAGCGCGCTGCCATCCGCAAGGATGTCCAGAATATAGAAGTGGAGCGTAATATCCTTATCCGTAAAGCTCTTTGCTTTGAATGCCTTATAGAGAGGATTACGCGGGACTCTTCTGCTGTCCAGAGAGAGAAATACATTTTTCCCGGATGACTCCTGGTGAAAGGACATGTAGTCACCCAGCCAGCTTTCAATTCTGCGCCGTTCATTATCATAGCTTCGAGCGCTCTTCATTCCATACTCATCACGGCTCTTAAAGCCATAGACATAAAACTCGCGCATATAGTTCCGGATCCGTTCAAAGCTCTTGACCAACTCACTATAAGCCATGTACTCCACCTCCTCTTCACCAGATAGTATCACTTTAGATTATCAAATGTCCAAAAGAACGGACAGCTCCTAAGAGTCCCCCCAGGAGCTGTTTGCGGTAATGCTCAGCCGACCGTTACTGATACACTCTTTCCGCTGAAGGCCACTCCGTACTTATAAATCGTTGAAACGCCCTTACTGAGCATTTCAGTATCATATTGCCTGTCATTAATCTGCTGTAAAGCAGTTTCAGATAGCAGTTTCAGCTTTTCTTCCGTACACCCTTTTTCCGCCTTCAGTTCGATTAGAATGCCAGGTAGATTCGCACGCTTGGGCATCATCTGGATATCGTATCGACCTTCTCCAGATTCTCTGTTAGAGGTTGTGTAAGCTCCGCTCAGCATTGCGCATAGGCCAAGCATAAACCCGTGATAGAAATTTTCGCCGGCTGTATCGAAGCTACTTGCGGACTGAAGAAGAAGGTTATGGATGAGCTCTTGTATGCGTTTGCTGTCACCGGAGTAAATGGCTTCCTGAACGGAAACCGCAATAGACTGAGGAATAATACGATTGAGCTTTTGTAAGATCTCCTTGTTGTAGACAAAGGAGATCTCTTTATTCGGAAGTGCGAGTTCGCAGATAGAGTCGATACCAAAAGACGAATCTACTTTAACTGCATTCAGATAACCGGCAACCAGCAGGAAGCTATAGATGACCGAAGGGTTTTGCTTGATCTGTGGGTATATGACATCGGTATCGATATAGGACACGATTGTCTTCCCGGAAACAAGGGATGTCAGTTTCTCATAGGTATCCTGATCCGCTTCCTCAAGCAGCTCTCCGATGATATCGTTACTACCAGTAGAGAGCCAGAACGCTTTCGGTTGGCAGCCGTTGTTGAAGTAGTTGATCACAGACCACGGATTGAATATCTCCGCGCTTCCGAAACGGTAGCCATCGTACCAGTCACAGATCTCATCATATTTTTCAGCAACGCCATAGTACTCCGCCATCTCTCGAACTTCGTCTGGAGTTAAGCCGAAGTAAGAGCTGTACTTGCTGCCGAGAACAGAATTGATCGTGACATTATTTAGTCCGGTGAAGATGCTCCCTTTTGCAACGCGGAGGATTCCTGTCATCAGGCCAAAAGACAGGTGCCTATTATCCTTGAGGCCTCCGGAGAAAAGGTTCCGCATGAGAGGAATCACCTTGTCGCAATATCCGAGTGAGTAGCCCTGCTGGATGGGAGTATCGTATTCATCAATGATGATAATTGGCGCAACCGCATAGTGCGCATGAAGCATTCTAGAGAGATTCATGAAGGACATGGCGATATCCGTTTCGCTGGCAGTCCCACCAAGGATGCTTCGCAGATACTCTTTGTCATAGGCGCTGAGCTGATCGCTTTCCAGTAATTCGATGTGCCGCTGCACTTCATTGCGAATGATTTGGTAGATCGACTGATATGTTGCTTTCCAGTCCTCGCACTTGACATCTTTGAAGGTCACATAGATAACGGGGTATTTCCCCTGATAGCTGCGATAGTGAGTTCCGCACTTCCAAATCTTTTTATCCTTGAAATAGATGGAAGTATCTTCATCCGATTTCTCGAAGAAAACACGCAGCATATCCATATTCAAGGTCTTTCCGAAACGCCGAGGGCGCGTGAACAGGGATACCAGCGGACGTTCATCGAGGAAGTCCTTGATCATCATCGTTTTATCAATGTAGTAGTAACTTGAGGATGCCAGACGATAATCAGAGATTCCGATTGGCAAAGGGAGATTTGTCGGTTTGGCTGCCTTCACATAGTTGCCGCTTTTAATGCGTTGATCTACAGGCTTCTCCGCATTGGATGGGATCCACCAGTTCCGTCCATCCTTTACAGCTCCCTGGATTCGACCGGCCAAGCACATTCCAGAAACCTGCCGATCCGTTATGCCCCATTCTTTCGCAGCCTCTTTGACAGTCATATAGTCAGCCATGTTATCCACCCCCTTCTCTTTCTCCGAATTCTATTATGCGCAAGGTTCAGAAGAAAGTCAATTTATTTCGGAAGTATATCGTATACAGGCAATATTCTTCTGGATCGAAAGTACCCCCTTAATTGTCTACCTGATGAGTTCGTAACTTTTTTTCCGTGATTTTCCTCAACGCAGAAGGTATCCTAAGACCACGAAAAGCGCAGACAGCAACACCATGAAGCATATGACTTGAAATCATAGGAGCTATCTCCGACGAGCCTTTTGGCGAAGTTGGAACATGAATGCGCTTTGTGAAAGACGCCAACAGCAATCCACACTATCAACATTAGCTCACTTATGGAGCATGCGGCTTCAGGCCGGACGATAAATGGTGAAAGTCCCTTTGTGATGATAACCAGCGGCGTCTTGTAAGATGTAGCGGCTGGCAGTACTGTAAGACTTCTGACGCCAGGCCTCGTAGCCAAAACCGTTTGAGTTTTACAATGCCAGACCGCTGCATTTCCAAGGAAAGGCACCAACAGCAAACGATCAGAATAGCTAAGATGGTGAAAGCAGGCGGTTCATACCCGTCGTTCGTGGGTTCGATTCCCACTTCATATGGTGCCTTGTTTTACAGAGAAAGATGCCAACAGCAACACAACATGCATCCGACAGTAATCGTAACTATCTTGTGACCATGATGGCATCTTGTGAAAGGCCCGTACAGCAAAAAGCACTCTTGTCAGGGAAGTTTTGACCACGGCGTTACTACGCTGAAATTTACAGTTCCTTTTGGAACCGGGCCTTGTCTTATTATACTGCGATTGCGTTAGGAGGGATCATCATGCTGCAGTATCTAAAGAACGAAGCGAATCTGACCCATACGGGAAACGGAGCGGTTACATATCAATCCACCCAATCTGAGTGTTTGGATCTGTTTGCGACCATCGGCGCACTCCGACGGGAGAGTGACGAGGAGATCACAAATCGATTCCTCCGCACATACGCAGAGAATGCTGATCTCGCCATGAAAACGCTGTTTTTCGCAAGAGATATCCGTGGCGGTATCGGGGAGCGCCGCGTCTTCCGCACCATCCTCAAGTGGCTTGCGCACAATGAGCCTCAGTCTGTGGAAAAGAACATCCCCTACATTGCAGAGTATGGACGCTATGACGATCTCCTTGCCCTGATGGGTACCAAATGTGAGCGGGAGGCTCTTGCGTATATCAAAAAGCAACTCGAAGCCGATTGCAAAGCGCTGGAGACGGGCGAATCGGCATCCCTTTTGGCCAAGTGGCTCCCATCTGTCAATGCCTCCAACGATGACGTGATTCGGCAGGCAAAGCATATCGCCCGTGCGCTGGGCATGAACGATGCACAGTACCGCAAAACCCTTAGCGCACTGCGGGCGAAGATCAGCATCATTGAAAATAACCTCCGCGAGAAGGACTATGCCTTCGATTATGCCAAGCAGCCTTCCAAAGCAATGCTCAAGTACCGGAAGGCATTCCTGCGTAATGACAGCGAACGCTACACAGCTTTTATGAACCGAGTGACAGAAGGAGTCGAGCAGATCCATACGGGCACTCTAACCCCTTATGAGATAATCGCTCCGTTCTTCAAAAGGGACATTAGAACAGAAGAGCGGAAAGCGATTGATGTCACCTGGAACGCTCAGGAAGATTTCACAGGCGGAGAGAATGCGTTGGTTGTCATTGACGGCTCTGACTCCATGTATGGCGGCTCAGATCCCATCCCTGCCACGGTCGCGCTTTCCCTGGGCATTTATTATGCCGAGCGAAATACGGGAGTGTTTCATAACCACTTCATCACTTTCTCAGAGAATCCCCGCTTGGTGGAGATCGAGGGAAAGGATATCCTTGAAAAGGTGCGGTACTGCCATCAGTTCAATGAAGTGGCCAACACGAATATCCAGCGCGTGTTCGAGCTTGTTTTGAAAGCTGCGGTGAAAAACCATGTCCCGCAGGAAGAGATGCCCTCAAAGATCTTCATCATTTCGGACATGGAGTTTGATTACTGCACCGAAGATTGCTCTCTGACGAACTTTGAGTATGCGCAGAAGCTCTTCTCGGAGCATGGATATCGGTTGCCCGATCTGGTGTTCTGGAATGTGAATAGCCGTAATCGGCAGCAGCCTGTCAGTGTCAACGATCAAGGTGTCGCGTTGGTATCCGGCTGCAATGCCCGTATCTTTTCCATGTTGAAGTCAGGCATCCTGTCTCCCTTCGCTTTGATGATGGATGTCCTAGGCTCGGAGCGGTATGCGGCAATTGTGGCATAAGTGTGTACTGCAGGAGGCGATAGCGGATCGGCTATTACCTCCTTTTTTTGCAACCAAGAGAGCTGTTGCAATTAACGGAGCCTATCCGTAAAATAGGAAGTAAGAAAGGAAATCGCTATGGTAAAGATAGAAGGATTATATAATACCGCTTTCTGCTATACCCCTGTACTGGAAGATGCAGCCCGCACCCAGATCCAGTCGGTCTGTGATCAAAAGGAATTCGCGGGCTGCAAGATCCGCGTTATGCCTGATGTCCACGCTGGCAAGGGCTGTACGATTGGTACCACCATGACAATTCGGGACAAAATCGTTCCAGGCATGGTCGGCGTTGATATCGGCTGCGGCATGGAAACGGTGGAATTGTCCGAGCGTGAGATCGATTTCGAGCGTTTGGACGCGCTGATTCGGAAGGAGATCCCCTACGGTCGAGAGGTGAGAGACGAGATCCATGCGTTGAATGCGGAACTCGATCTGTCTCAGCTGTGTTGCGCAGATCAAGTCAACCTCAATCGCGCGATGAGAAGCATCGGCTCCCTTGGCGGCGGAAACCACTTCATCGAGGTGGATCGTGCGGAAGATGGGCGGCTGTTTCTGGTAGTCCACTCCGGCAGCCGGCATCTTGGGACTGAGGTTGCAAACTTCTATCAGGACGAGGGCCGCCGTGCTCTTTGGGGTGGCGCACACTATCAGATCAAGGCTACGATCGATCAGATGAAGGCGGAGGGCCGGTTCAAGGAGATTCAAAAGACGATCACGGCTCTCAAGCGTGAGCACGATTTGAGCATTCCCAAGGATCTTGCCTATGTGGAAGGCGCACTTTTTGACGACTACATTCACGACATGAAGCTGACTCAGAAGTTCGCCGTACTCAACCGCAAAGCAATGGTGGATGTGATTCTGTCTGGTATGGGGCTTACTCCTGTCGATGAGTTTACCACGATCCACAACTATATCGATACGGACGCCATGATTCTGCGCAAGGGTTCCGTCTCCGCACGGAAGGGAGAAAAGTTGCTCATTCCCATCAACATGCGGGATGGGAGCCTCATCTGTATCGGTAAGGGAAATGAGGAATGGAACTGCTCCGCTCCGCATGGCGCCGGTCGTCTCATGAGCCGTCATGCGGCGTTTCAGGCTCTCTCTATGGAAGAGTTTCAGAAGGAGATGGAAGGAATCTATACGACCTGTGTTGTTCCCGATACCCTGGATGAATCCCCCATGGCCTATAAGAGTATGGCTGAGATCATAGACCAGATTGAACCTACCGTTGAAATCGTTCAGCGGATTCGCCCTGTTTACAACTTCAAGGCGTCCGACTAAAATAGAAAGGCGGTGTTGCACCGTGGAGGCATTGATTCAAGAAAAACTACATGAGATCGAGAAGCGGGAGAACTGCCGCATCCTGCTGGCGGTGGAATCCGGCAGCAGGGCATGGGGCTTTGCCTCACCGGATAGCGACTACGATGTGCGGTTTATCTATGTCCGTGATAAAGAAAGCTATCTCAAGCTGAATCGTCCGCGTGATGTGATTGAATTGCCAATCAACGATGTGCTGGACATCAACGGCTGGGATGTAGAGAAGGCGCTGAAGCTGCTCCACAAATCCAACCCAACCGTTTTTGAGTGGTTTTCCTCTCCCGTTATCTACAAGACCACCCCATTCGCCGACCAGTTCAAGCCTGTCATGCAGCATTACTTCTCTTCCAAAAGTGGCCTGTGGCATTACCTTCAGATGGCAAGTGGAAACTACCGCGATTACCTAAAGAGGGACATGGTCAAAGCAAAGAAATATTTCTATGTTCTGCGGCCGATCCTGGCCTGCCGTTGGATTCTGGACAAGGGGACACCTCCTCCAATGCGATTTGAGGAGTTAATGGACAGCCAGTTGCCCGATTATCTGAAAGAAACGGCCAAAAGTTTGCTTGACCTCAAGATGAATTCTCCGGAAGTCAAAGAGATCCCCCGAATCGATATACTCAACGGGTATTTGGATGAGAGCATTGACGAGGTGAAAGCCTTGGTTGAGCAATATCCCAGGGAGGTCGTGAAAGACTGGGATGAGCTCAACCGTTTATTCCTTCGTGCATTGGAGATGTGAGCCATATGATGATTCTACCGCCACAAGTGAATACTGCTATTTCAATGCTCTATGCAGCTGGCTATGAGGCTTTCCTTGTAGGCGGTGCGGTACGAGATTATGTGCGAGACAACAGCCCCGCAAAGGACTGGGATATCACTACAAACGCACTACCTGCACAGGTGGAGTCCGTGTTTTCGGGATATCATCTCATCGAAACCGGCCTGAAGCATGGAACCGTAACCGTCGTGATTGACCATGAACCAATCGAAATCACAACTTATCGCATTGATGGAGACTACTCAGATCATCGCCATCCCGATTCTGTCCATTTTACCCGTAGCCTGAAAGAGGATCTGGAGCGCAGAGACTTTACCATGAATGCTCTGGCTTACAGTCCACAAAAGGGCATTGTTGACCTCGTAGGTGGAAGAAAGGACATTGAGGACGGCATCGTTCGCTGCGTTGGTGATCCGAATCATCGTTTTCAGGAAGATGGACTTCGCATGCTGCGAGCCCTTCGCTTTGCGTCCGTATACGGAATGGCAATTGAAGCTGAAACTGCTTCCGCGATCCATCGCAATAAGGAACTACTTAAAGGCATTGCCGCTGAGCGTATTCAGGTTGAACTCACCAAGATGCTCTGCGGAAAAGGCGTTACGAAGGTCCTTGAGGAATTTTCGGATGTAATTGCCATTCCCATTCCTGAGATCCTTCCAATGTTTCACTTTGAGCAGCGCAACCCACATCATGACAAGGATGTCTGGGACCATACCATCGCGGT
>ULQT01005173.1_pt1 | contig 10281 bp, 10 predicted proteins | sample 1954791 | NCBI WGS metagenome assembly ULQT01 (sample SAMEA4835663, study PRJEB28245) | human gut metagenome | biome: gut microbiome; material: fecal sample | place: Denmark | collected 2008 | reverse complement strand
GAGCTTGATGCGAAGAAAGGGTTGAACTGGTATGACTACGGTGCAAGGCATTATGATGCGGCGCTGGGGAGGTTTACGACGGTGGATCCGTCTGCGGAAAACTATTATTCAACGAGCCCGTTTACTTACTGTTTAAATAATCCGTTGAATTATATTGATCCGTTGGGAACTGATACTGTAGATGTAAAGGACGTTGATTGGAATAAATTTGATCCGAAGAAGGACGTTGTGGCTTTGGATGAGGTGGCTGTTTCTGTACCTAATGCTTTGACAAAAGTAGGGACTAGAGCTTTAGAACCAATTTCCGGCTTTTGGGGGTATGTGGGTTATTATCTTTTAGATATTGGCTCTACCTATCATAGTGAACAAACGCGGTTTACATATAAGGTAGGAACAGATGGAGTAATAACGGGTGTTGCTCCAATGGTGGGAACCCCTCCTTTGCCTGGTTTTGCAAAGACGTCAAATTTGAATACAATTAGAGGATTATGGAGTTTGACCAAACAAGGATCCTCTAAAGTAATGAAACATCCCATTAGAGGTCTATTTTATAAAAGTAAATCAGATGGGCTATGGTGGGTAAAAGACCAGACAAAGCATGGCGGTAGTTTTTATAAAGTTTATAAAGAGACAAATAAAGGCTTAGAATGGCATAAAGATGCTGATAAGTATGGAAATTTCATAATTAATAAACATAAAAGTGATGTAGGGATTTTTATCCCATGGAAGGAGCTTTCGAAATGAGAAAACAGATATTAAAAATGCAAGAAGGTGAATCTTTCCCATTCTGTTGGGTAAAGTTTGATTCTGATTCTTGTATTGATGTTCAAGGGCATAAAATCGAAATATACATAAAAAAAGATTCAGTTAGCATTGACGACATGAAATCTCTATTTTGTGATTTGTTTGGTACAGTTGTAGATGAATTATCTATCTTTAGTCCATCATGGTGGGACTTTTGCATAGATACTTGGAATATTCAAGAGAATACATTTTGCTACGACCCTCAATTTTTGTCTAAAGAAACGGTATCTTATTTGCATATCTTGCAAGATTCGAATATTGCTAAAGGATATTCTGGCTGTTGTGTCTGTAATGATTGGGATACTTACCTATCTGTTGCATTAGATTGTATTATGAAAGGAATTGCTCCTTATGGAAACTTTATATATAACTCAAAGGAACAATTCTTCTTCTATTTTCATCATACCGGTAGTATAGGGCTTTATTATGAAAATGAAACTCCATCTATATTTGCATTAAGAAAGAATGATAAATATGAGGTGTTATCTTGCTCTGATGTGAGTAGATTATCTCAAATAGAATGATTTTTAATCGCTATCCTAACATCAGATATCCTATATCTTACATGTTAGGATAGCCTTTTTCAGATTTAACCGAAGGAATTAGCAGCATTCAATATAATGTATTAAATTTGCCAACGGGCGTCACTTTTGCTTCCGGCGGTTTCATACAGCATGGCTATACTGCCGACGGCATCAAGCGGCGCATGATGTATAAGGAGGCAGATGGTTCGGGCAATCCGGTTCCTACTGTGTATTGCTGCAATGTGGTCTATGAAAACAGTGTTGGCAGGCTTCTTCTTACGGAAGAGGGGTATGTTACGCTTTCGGACAAGAAGTACCACTATTACCTGCAGGACCATCAGGGAAACAACCGCGTAGTCCTCAGTTCCAGCGGTGCTGTTGAGGAAGCGAACCATTACTATCCCTTCGGTGGTGTGTTTGCAAGCTCAGGCAATGTGCAGCCTTACAAGTATAACGGCAAGGAGTATGATGCGAAGAAGGGGTTGAACTGGTATGATTATGGTGCAAGGCATTATGATGCGGCATTGGGTAGGTTTACGACTAATGACAGATTTGCTGAGAAGTATCATTCGATGTCTCCGTATCAGTATGGGGCTAATAATCGTAGTTCAAAAATCATTAAATAAAGCTGGTATAGAAACAATGAACAAAATGAGAGTAATCAATAGGCAAACTGGGGACATTTTCAATGTAAAAGTAAATCCTTATTTGCCAAGTAAGGCATATCAGGCTATAGAAAAGAACAATCCATTAGGATACATAATAAGGAGAAATAAATGATACTAAAAGGGAATATGTTAAAATTAACAATACCGTTTTTTTGGGCTGTACAAAGTATTTGGCTTTTATCGTTTAAATCCATTGAGACCTTTATTGCCGCAATCATATTGTTATTAATATCATTTCTTGGAATAGTTATTAAGAGTAATACCTATAACATTATATTTTTAGGTATATGCTTTTTATATTCAGTAGCTTTAGGTCTTATAATGTTCCTTTTATTTCTATTCTTTGAATTGCCTATGATATATATATTGGTCCCTATTATGAATTTTATAGTTTTGGTATATATGTTAAGGAAGTATGGACGAAGGTAACGAAGTGATTTGCAGCAGATATTCTTCATCTGATGTGTTTTAATATTGCTGAGATGCCCCCTAAAAGTATTTTATCCAACTTTTAGGGGGCATTGTATCTAATCTTTGGACTTTTTAGTATTCCTGACACCTTGAGAGGTATTGTCTTGTCGGACATCTCATAATCAGCCTGTTCAACGTGAACTATTCTTGAAGTATCAGGTTGATGATTCGAGTAAGGTAACGCTTGCCGCCTACGCTTATGACAATCTGGGCCGTCTACAGAGCAAGTCGTTGCACGGTTCTGCCGTGAACAAGCAGTCGTACACTTACAATGTCTGCAGCTGACTGACGGGTATCAGTGGAAGCAAGCTTACGCGGAATTTGTTTTACAACAGCCAAATACAATAACAGCATCAGCAGCATGACTTGGAAGGCAGGGAATGAAAGCACCGTCCGCGGCTACAAGTTCACCTACGACGGGCTGGACAGGCTGCTGAACGCGACCTACGGCGAAACAGCCGGCATCAACGCGAACACCGACCGTTTCAGTGAGAATGTAACCGCCTATGACAAGAACGGCAACATCAAGACCCTGCAACGCTACGGTCAAACCGGAGCTTCTACCTATGGTCTGATAGATAACCTGACTTTCACCCTCGGTGGTAATCAGTTGACCCGTGTGGATGATACTGTGACGGCTTCTGCCTACAATGGCAGTTTTGAGTTCAAAGACGGTGTTAAGCAGGCAAATGAATATGCTTACGATGCCAATGGTAATTTAACTAAAGATTTAAACAAGGGAATTACCAATATATCGTATAATTGTTTAAATTTGCCTAGTGTAGTAACTTTTAGTGATGGTAGCACGATTACCTATACTTATGCAGCCGACGGCACAAAGCTGAAAACTGTCCATAAGACAGGCAGCACTACCACCACGACGGACTATTGCGGAAACGTGGTCTATGAGAACGGTGTTCAGAAGCTGCTACTGACTGATGAGGGTTATGTTACTTTGAGCGACAACAAGTACCATTATTATTTGAAAGACCATCAGGGTAACAATCGGGTAGTCATCAACCAGAGCGGCACGGTAGAGGAGACGAACCATTACTATCCATTTGGAGGGGTGTTTGCAAGTGCAGGCAATGTGCAGCCTTACAAGTACAACGGGAAGGAGTATGATGGCAAGAAGGGGTTGAATTGGTATGATTATGGAGCACGTATGTATGATGCAGCATTGGGTAGGTTTATGACAGTTGATCCACTGGCAGAGAAGTATTATCCGATGAGTCCGTATGGGTATTGTTTGAATAATCCTATCAAATTTATTGATGCAGACGGGAGACTGCCAAGAATTTATATCGAAAGAAAAGGTTTTGGACATGCATTTGTAACAGTTGGCAATGGTGATAATACAATTGTGTATACCTATGGTAGATATGGAGAATTGGGAAAAGATAAAAGTTCGGCACGGAATACTTCGCCTACAGGAGAAGGAGTGCTTATTAAATTGACGGGTAGAGATGCTATTAGCTTTATTCAGGATCAAATGCTTGCTAATGAAGCAGTGGGATATGAGTTTACAAAAGGTTCAGATGAACTTGTTTCGAAACACTTTGATAAGCAATTAGATAATAGTAATAAAATACCTCAAAAAGGTAAGTATGCAGGTAAAGAAAATGCGAAAGTTATTGATGAATATAATTTATTTATTAACAACTGCGCTACCACTTCCATAAAAGGTATACAAGAGGGAGTAAAAAAAGATTTGGATTTGAAAGATTCTAAAGCCCCTGCTTCTTTAGGAGACCGTTTGAAAGTAATGTCTAAAGAGGATGAGCATAGTATCAGAAGAATTACTTATAATGAAATAAAGAAAGAGTTTAATTTGCATGGAGCTGGAACAAAATGGTAATTATGAAAAAGGTTATTTTAATGGTATTTCTGATATTCTCATTGTTGATGATTGTCTATGGGATAGGTTTTATTCTTAATTATTATTTAGTGATAAAATATTCCATAGAAGACTGTTTGCCCTTAGGTGGTAAAGGCACTTTCCCGGTAGTGAGTGACAGATTAGATGAAATACATGCTCTTGTCAATTATGCTGAAATAGTAGTTATATATGCAATTTATGCTTTATCATTGGCTGTATATTGGTTGCTTAACATTAATAAGAAATAATCTGTCTTAGTTGACTAATCTCTTTAATAACTATCCTAACATCAGATAGCTCATATCTTGCATGTTAGGATAGCTTTTTTTCTTTCTAATACTGATACGACGGCCTTAACCGTCTGACTGCTTTCACCCACGGCGCAGGCCGCTATACAGAAAAGGTGACCGGTTACGACAAAAACGGCAATATCCTGTCTTTGCAGTGCTACGGGCAGACCTCCGCATCAGTCTACGGCTTGATCACTCTTACGGGCAATCTGCTGAATCGTGTGGACGATACCGCTACGACTTCTGCTTACAACAACGGTTTCGAGTTCAAGGACGGCGTGAAGCAGGCGAATGAATACAACTACGATTCCAACGGGAATTTAACTAAAGATTTGAACAAGGGAATTACCAATATATCGTATAATTGCTTAAATTTGCCCAGTGTGGTGACGTTCAGTGACGGCAGCACCGTCACCTATACCTATGCAGCCGACGGCACAAAGCTGAAAACTGTCCATAAGACAGGCAGCACTACCACCACGACGGACTATTGCGGAAACGTGGTCTATGAGAACGGTGTTCAGAAGTTGCTGCTGACCGATGAAGGCTATGTTACTTTGAGCGACGGCAAGTACCATTACTACTTGAAAGACCATCAGGGTAATAACCGGGTTGTGATTAACCAAAGCGGCACGGTAGAGGAAGCGAACCATTACTATCCCTTCGGTGGTGTGTTTGCAAGTTCAGGCAATGTGCAGCCTTACAAGTACAACGGCAAGGAGTATGATGGCAAGAAGGGGTTGAACTGGTATGACTACGGGGCACGGCATTATGATGCGGCGCTGGGGAGATTTACAACGAATGATAGGTTTTCCGAGAAGTATCACTCATTGTCTCCGTATCAGTATGGAGCGAATAATCCAGTGAATACCATTGACATCAATGGAGATAGCTTGCTTATTGTAACTCCAGCAGCTATTGAAGCTATTTACAATGGTTTGCAGGATGGTAGTAACATAAAGATGCAATTCAATAATGGTATATTGGATCCAACTTCCATTGCGAAACAAGCTAATAGTAGTAATGATTTCTTTCTGAAAGACTTATTTGAGATTGCCAATAGTGAGAAAATGGTAGAACTGTCATTATCTGATAAGAATACATATAAAATGAATGGGAAGACTGTAGAAGAAACTTTTGGTACTCCTTATGACGATGATGATAGCGAAATACCTGCTCATCAAAAAGAAGAGTATTCAAAGGCTGGAGTCCCTTTTGGAAAACATATTCAAGGAAATTTAGGTCAGACATTAGTACCTGACAAGAGGTTAGCTTCCGGTAAGAGTTCAACCAATAGCCATGTACAAGTCATAATTAATAAGAATGGCACTTTGAATCATCGAACAGTTGGGATTGCACACGAATTTGGGCATGTTATTTTATACTTGAGGAATGTACCGTTTAGCCACGGACAGCCAGGGGTCAATAATTTTATATACAATAAAAGAGCTGATGTAATGTCAAAACGATTAGGATATGACTATTAAATTAAAACTATTTTTCATGTTTATTATGCTTCCGCCATTATTGTACGGACAAAATAAGTTGGTGGAAGAAAGTATAATATATTCAAGTGATATAAGTTCCTATAAAAAGAAGATAGAAAAAACTATCTTTTTTGATACTGAGACCAACTTACCAGTTTTTGAATTGATATTGGATACTGCAAGATCTTCTAAAATGTATACTTCTTATTATTTTAGGAAGCGGTTGCGAGAAGTCTCAACGGAAATTTCTTATATTGGTGGAAACGAATCATTAAGGAAATACCAAGATAGTCTTTATTGGGAAAACTACAATGGTGATGAACAGAATGCCTCTTGTTTATACACTATTCTTTTTGACAGAAAACTTAAAATTAGAGAAATAAAAATTGTGAAAAGGGCAGGGTATAATAACTCCAAGTATAATTACGATAAGTTAATAAAAAAAATACTCCTATCCACTGAAGGAAGTTGGCAAAAAACGAATAATGCACTTTCTGAAGAATGGTATTTTATATTTGGACGTTTCTTGATAAGATAAAATATTCTGTTTCAGTGTATGTTCTTCCCCCATTGTTCCCAAGTCCCCGAATCTCTGATTCAATAAACTAAATGATTCCCTGCTTATGTCTTTTGAATATAAGCAGGGAATTTGTTTTTCAGTTTGGCTTCGTGAATCATCTGCCTTTTGCTTTCTATACGCAATTTTTCCGGTCAGCTTTCGGTTATTAAAACCACCGATGAAGACCTGAACGTGAGCTACACCTTTACCGATGAGATGGGACATGTTGTATTGACGCGTCAGATGAAAGGCAGTGAAACGCACGACACTTACTATGTGTATGACGACAAAAGTAATCTTTGTTTCGTACTCCAGCCTATGTACCAGAGCTCGGCCAATCTCGACTTGTATGCTTTTCAGTACAAATACGACGGACGCAACCGCTGTATCTGGAAGAAGCTTCCCGGTGCGGGATATATGGAAATGGTGTATGACAATGCCGACCGCCTGGTATTCTCGCAGGACGGCAACCAGCGTGCCCTTACATCCGGTAACTGGACGTACTACAAGTACGACGGGCTGAACCGCCTGACGGAACAGGGGACTTGTACCAACAAAGTGACCACTTCTGGAACGAATGTACTTGTGCAGCACTTCTATGACAGTTACGCTTTCCGTTCGCAAGCAGGTTTCAATAACAGCAATTTCCCTGATGATGCTTCGGGCAATGGAAAAGGTGCCTTGACTGCAAGTGTGGCAACGGTACTTGGTAGTAGTAACAAGATTTATACCGCATACTACTATGACATCAAGGGCCGTGTGGCAAAGACCGTGCAAAGCAATCTCTTGGGGGGCTATGATGTGACGGCTACCATATATACCTTCACCGATAAGCCCGCTACTGTAACGCATACGCATACTGCAAGCGGAAAGCCCACTCGTACTGAAATGTATACTTACAGCTACAACCACGCGGACAGACTCTTGAAAGTAGAGCATACATTAGGCGGCACCAAGATAACCCTTGCCGACTATGCGTATGACAACTTGGGCAGACTGCAATCAAAGTCCCTGCACGGAAGTGCCACCAACAAGCTGACGTATGCCTATAATGTCCGTGGCTGGCTGACGGGAATTAGTGGAAGCAAGTTTACACAGAATCTGTACTACAACACCGGCACCGGCACCGCCAAATACAACGGCAGCATCAGCAGCATGACGTGGAAGGCTGGAAATGAGAGCACTATCCGTGGCTATAAGTTCACTTACGACGGATTAAGCCGTCTGATGAACGCCACTTACGGCGAAACAGCCGGCATCAATACAAACACCAACCGTTTCAGTGAGAATGTAACCGCCTATGACAAAAACGGCAACATCAAGACCTTGCAACGTTACGGTCAGACCGCCGCTTCCGGTTACGGACTGATTGATAACCTGACTTTCCCCCTCGGTGGCAATCTGTTGAACCGCGTGGACGATGCGGCAGCGGCTTCCGCCTACGGTGGCGGCTTCGAGTTCAAGGACGGCGTGAAGCAGGCAAACGAATACACCTACGATTCCAATGGAAATTTAACTAAAGATTTAAACAAGGGGATTAGCAATATATCGTATAATTGTTTAAATTTGCCAAGTGCGGTGACATTCAGTGACGGGAGTACGATTGTCTACACCTATGCAGGTGACGGCGCCAAGCTAAAGACTGTACATAAGATAGGAGGTACAACCACCACAACTGACTATTGTGGAAATGTGGTCTATGAGAACGGTGTTCAGAAGTTGCTTCTTACCGAAGAAGGTTATGTGACACTGAGTGACGGCAAGTATCATTACTACTTGAAAGACCATCAGGGTAATAACCGGGTTGTGATTAACCAAAGCGGCACGGTAGAGGAAGCGAACCATTACTATCCCTTCGGTGGTGTGTTTGCAAGTACAGGCAATACCCAGCCTTATAAGTATAACGGCAAGGAGCTTGATGCGAAGAAGGGGTTGAACTGGTATGACTACGGGGTACGTATGTATGATGCGGCGCTGGGGAGGTTTGCAACGGTGGACCCTTCTGCTGAAAACTACTTCAATACAAGTCTCTATGCTTATTGTGGTAACAACCCTATCAGCAGAATAGACCCAACAGGAGCTGACTGGTATGAAGATAAGCAAGGGAATTTACGTTGGCAGGAAGGTAGTGAAGCTTTAAAAGGCTATACAAATATCGGTTCATCCGCCTCTATTGCGTTAGGTAATGACAACTATCTGAACTTCTATCAGAATGGAGGTATCTTAGCCAATCAGGCTGTTAATGCTTTTGACTTGATAGCCTCCAGCGGTAAACTTCAGAATCAGTTCTTAGGTAAAACCAGTCCTTTATCTGAAGACTCTAAGTCTGCCCTTTTCAATTCTCTGAACAGTCGTTCTATAGATGCTATTGCGCGACCTATAGGCGAAGCTGCCTTTGGCTTTGGTGCCGGAGAGTTTGGCGGTATGTTGTTGGGGAAGGCAATAGGATGGGCTGTAGGAAAGGTGGCAGGAAGAGGTACTCAAAATGCAATACAATCAACTGCTCACGGAGTGCAACGGATTGCTGGAACAACGGCAACGAGAGGAGGGGTACTTTCTGTGAATGAAGTAAGAGTAACAAAGTCTGTAGGAAAGGCTTTTACTCAGGCTGATGGAGCTACAGTTTATCTTCATGAAATTACTCCCGGTAGATTTAATGCTGTTGTAGAAGGGAGGAAAGGTATAATAACAACAATGGGAAATTGGTCTCAAAAATCTATTAATAGAATAGCGAAAAATTATGGATGGAATATTAAATAAAGAAATGGTTGTTTGCTGTTTCTGCGGGAAGAGTTTACCCTTAGAAGCGGCTGTAGTTTTGAAAGTTTGGGCAAATGAGAAGAGTGAGGAGTATCAAGTATTATATTCCCATAAATCTCATTTTGTTAGAGCATTAGATAAATCAGTAATACTACATCCAGATTTATTAGAGCCTGATGCTTTAGGTTAATTCGTCGTAACGAACTACTGTCTTCCTCTGATATAGGTTGATTAAAAACCAATCTATCTAATTACTATCCTAACATCAGATATTCCATATCTTGTATGTTAGGATAGTTTTTGTTATTCTATCAGCGAGACGTAGGATACCTATTGTGTGTATGACGACCACCGTAATCTCTGCACTTGGAAGAAGCTTCCGGATGCGCAGCTCGCGGAGTATGTGTATGACAACGGTGGACGGCTGACGCAACAGGGGGAGTGCACGAACAAGACGGTTTCTTCCGATCAGGTGGTGCATGTGCAGAACTGGGCGGTACGGGTTTCCCGACGAGCCAGTTCACGAACGACACTTCGGGCTACAGTAAAGGCTCCCTGACAGGAAGCGCGGTGACTGTATCCGGCAGCAGTACTAAAATTTACAAAGGCTATTACTATGACGTCAAGGGGCGTGTAACTAAAGTCGTACAGAACAATCTTTTGGGCGGTTATGACGTGACTAATACGGTCTATGCCTTTACGGGACAGCCCGCCACGGTGACGCATAGCCATACCGCAAGCGGCAAGTCCACACGTACGGAAGTCTATACCTATAGCTATGACCATGCAGACCGTGTAAGCAAGGTGGAGCATACTTTGGGAGGAACCAAAATAACTCT
>ULQT01033687.1_pt1 | contig 10324 bp, 4 predicted proteins | sample 1954791 | NCBI WGS metagenome assembly ULQT01 (sample SAMEA4835663, study PRJEB28245) | human gut metagenome | biome: gut microbiome; material: fecal sample | place: Denmark | collected 2008 | reverse complement strand
TGAACCAGCCCGGAACGGTGCCGCCGAACTCCTCGCCCACGACCTTCTTGTAGCCGTCAAGCGTCAGTTCGATGAATTTGTCGGCCACGCCCTCGTGCATCAGATCCACGTACGAGAAGCCGCTGTACCACGGCGACGTGGGGTTGTAAGCCTTGTAGAAGAGGTAGTAATCGCCCTTTTCGCCACGCCGCGAAACGGCTTCGGCCGTAATGTCGGTGAAGGCGTCGCCTTCACGTCGCAGGCAGCAGAAGAAGCGGTCGACCGTATCGGGCAGCACCCCGGCACGCAGGTATTTGAGCGCCACGCCCTCGTCGTAGCTCTCGGGCATCGCCTCGTTGACGTGGCCGCCCGCGAAACCGCTCGGATAGGAGTTCTCGTCGTAGATCCAGACGTTCATGTCCAGTTCGCGGCCCTTCTCTATCGTATGGCGGAAGAGCGAGAACCAGTTGTCGTCGAGATACTGCGTCACCATGCCCGGACGGGGGTGTACGAAGACGCCGCCGAAGCCCTTGTCTTTGAGGTCGGCCATCGCTTCGTCGATCCGTTCGGGCGTCACGACCTTGTTCCAGACGAAGAGCGGCGCCGAGCCGTACTCCTTGGAAGGTGCCGCGAACTGCGCGCTCAGGCTCTCGAAATCTTCCGCAGCCGGAAGATTGCGCCCGTCCGGCGCAGCGCAGGCGACGGTCAACAGCCCCAAAAGGGGCCATATCGCACTTCGGAATGTTCGTTTCATCGGTTGCATAACAAGTCAGATTAATAGTTGGTTTGTTCTCTCTGCCGTTTACGAATTCTCCGCCGGCCGCCGTCACCGGCCGTCGGCGGAGAAATCCGTCGTTCGAATCTGCGGCATCAATACCCGGGGTTCTGCTCCATCGCCGTGTTAGTGTTCATCTCACCGACCGGAATGGGCCACAGGTAGTCGCGGTTGGGGTTGAAGACGCGCGTCTGGGCCAGGTAGCGGTCGTCGGCACCCGGAGGCGTCGCGCCGTAGACCTCGCCGTTCATCACCTGCTCGGCGATCCGCCAGCGGCGGATATCGAACAGACGGTGTCCCTCGAAGGCCAGTTCCACACGGCGCTCGCGGCGTACCAGTTCGCGCAGCTTCGTCTGCGTAGCGTACTTTGTGCGATCCACGGGCGGCATTCCCGCACGGTCGCGGATGTCGTCGAGATAGTCGTAGATATTCGGATCGCTCAGCTGGTTCAGCTCGATGGCAGCTTCGACGTAGTTGAGCAGCACCACCGCATAGCGCATGTTCTGGAAGTCGAGCTTGCCGCCGTCCGTACTGCTGTAATTGGTGCGGTCGGTTTCGTTCGCCCACTTCTTGATCCAGTAACCGGTCTTCGTCGAACCCTCCTTGCCGATGGCGTCCTTGTGCGAAGGCTCCCACGGATGGGCCGTATAGCCGAGGAAGGTCTCGGTGGGGAAGATGATCGACATGCCCAGACGCGGATCGCGCTTTTCGGGCTGCGGGTCGAGCTGGTAGGCCCGTTTCTCGTCGGCGGGCAGTTCGTCGAGCGTGCGGCCGTCGAGCAACTCGAACTCGTCGACGAGCGACGCCGTGGGCGACAGACCGGTCTGGCCGTTACCGCCGTCGGGCGGAGCCAGACGGCGCTGCACCTGACGCATACCCAGCTCGGTGGTGAGGATCGACTCCTTCGTGTCGTTGTTGTAGGCCTCGTGGATGAACTGCCGGCGGAAACTGTCGGCCGGATCGGCCGTGCTGCGATAGAGGTCGTAAATTCCCAGCTTGATTACCTCCTCGGCCCACTTCTTGGCATTGGCCCAGTCGCCGACATAGAGATAGAGGTAGGACATCCACGCATAGCAGGCGCCCTTCGTCCAGCGCCAGCGCTCCGACTTGGTCTGCGGCACGACCGGCAGGTTGTGCGACGCACCCTCCAACTCGCCGGCGATCCAGTCGACGACCTCCTGCTGCGGACGGCGCACGAGGAACTGCTCGGTCGGCAGCGTCGAGTGGTCGACGAGCGGAATATCGCCGAAGAAGAGGAAGAGCTCCAAATGGTAGAACGCCCTGAGCGCACGCGCCTCGGCGGCGAAACGGTCGACGGTCTGGATGCCTTCGTGCGGCGCCGCGTCGGGGGCCACCGTCGCCTGCTGGTAGTGCTCCATGAAGCGGCAGCAACGGCGTATCACCGTCCATTTCATGTTCCATATCTTGTTGCAGACATCTTCGCTCGACGATGTAATTCCCGCCGTAAAGGCGTTGTAGGAGACATAGTTGGCCGAGCCGACTCCGTTGTCCGTCAGTGCCTCCATCTCCACGCGGGCATTGGGATAGCCGCTCGCCTGCGACTGCTTGACATCGTGATTGACATAGGTGATGGTGCCCGACGGCATGGGCTTGTAGAGGTTGTTGAGCGCCGTGTTGAGCTGCCCCTTGTTCTGCCACCACTCCTCGTCGGTCGTCTGGTTGGGCACGTCGCGCACCAGAAAATCCTCGCATCCGGCCATCAGCGCACCGCCGGCCATCAGCAGCAGGAGCGCTGCGCGGGAGAGGTATCCTTTGATATGATCGATATAGTTCATAATTGTCTACTGTTTAGGTGTTACCGGTTAGAAATTCACATTCAGACCGACGGAATAGGTCTTGAACATCGGGTAGGTGGTGTGCGTGCCCTTCGTCTCGGGGTCGATCAGCTCGACCTTGGTGAAGGTGAAGGGATTCTGCACGTTCACGTAAACACGGAAGTTACCGGCATGGATCTTCTTGGCCAGCGCCTTGAAGTTGTAGCCCAGCTGCATGTACTTGATACGGACGAAGGCGCCGTTCTCCTTCCAGAAGGTCGACAGCAGCGCATTGTTACCCGGATCGGTCGTCACGCGCGGCAGTTTGGCGTTGCGGTCGGGATTCTCGGCCTTCCAGTGGTCGAGGTGCCAGCGCTGGGGCGTACCGCCGTACTCCGGATCAAGCGGATTCGAGATCAACCCCTGATAGAAGATCGGCACGTATCCCACGCCGTTGACCTGCATGTCGAAGTCGAGGTTCTTCCAGCGGAACGAGAGGTTGCCGTAGTAGACGCTGTGCGGGTCCTGGTCGCCCAGCGGCACGCGGTCGTCGGTCGTAATCACCTTGTCGCCGTTGGTATCCACGTAGCGGATGTCGCCGGGCAGCTGCGCCGTCGTAGCGCCGTCGTAGCCGCCGATGATCGGCACGCGGAAATCGAGGTCGTCCTGCGTGAGCAGGTGATCGGCCTGATAGCCGTAGTACTCCTTGATGGCGTGTCCCTTGCGATAGATCGTATTGCCGTTGATAAGCTCGTCGTTGGTGATTTCGAGCCACTTCGACTTGTTGTAGGAGTAACCCAGATTGATGCTGAAATCGATGTCCTTCGTAAAGGAGTGGTTGAAGCCCACGCCGATCTCGTAACCCTTCACCTCGGCCTTTCCGACGTTCATCGGTGCGGCCAGCAGCCCCGAGCTGGGCGTCGAAGGCACGTTGACGATCATGTCGTCGGTCACCTTGCGGAACCAGTCGAAGGTCACTTCGAGCTTCTGCCCGAAGAGGCTCAGGTCGACGCCCGCGTCGAGAATCTTCACCTTCTCCCACGTCAGGTCGGGGTTGCCGTTGACGATTTCGTTACCCGAGTTGTCGATAATGGTCTGATAGCGGTAGAGCGCCACGTTGTTGTTGCCCAGCATACCGTAGGAGGCGCGGATCTTGAAGTTGTCGATGAACCGGGCGTTCTGCATCCACGGTTCGCGGTTGACGTTCCAGCCCACGGCCACCGAAGGGAAGTTGCCCCACTTGTGCCCGTCGCCGAAGAGCGACGAACCGTCGCGGCGAATGCCGACCTCGGCCAGATACTTGTCCTTGTAGCTGTAATAGGCCTTTCCGAAGAACGAGAGCAGCGCCACGTCGTCCCAGCCGTTGCGGCGGTCGACCTCTTCGTTCCATCCGCCCAGAATGTTGATGCGGTGGTCGCCGAACTCCTTCGTCCAGTCGAGCGTCGCGCCGACCATCCAGTAGCTCGTGCGCGTGGTATAGGTGGCCGACTTCACGGCGCCGAACGTTCCCGACTCGTTGCCGGAGAAGTAGTCGAGGAAGACGTAGGCGTTGCGGTCCTTCTTGTCCATGCCCGATGCGATGCGGTAGCCCACCTGTCCTTTGAGCGTCAGGCCGGGAATGATATGCCACGTGGGGCGGGCGTTGATCGTCACGTAGTCGCGCACGCTCTCCACCTGCGTACCGCGTTCGAGGTTGGCCAGCGGGTTCATCCACTCGAAATAGACGCCGTAGTAGTCGTATCCGGGCTTCTGTCCCTCCTTGCGGGGATATTTCGAGACGAGCGTCGGCGGCGCGAGATAAATGTAGTCCAGAATGGTCTTGTTCATCGTCTCGGGCTGACGCTGCGTATCGCGGCCGACGAACATGTCGACGAACATCATGATGTCCTTGTTGAGGTTCACCGTCGTGTTGGCGCGCACCGTCAGACGTTCGAATCCGTTGTCCATCACCTTGTACATACCGTCCTGATTGAGATACTGCGCCGACAGGGCGAAGCGCGCGGTGGTGTTACCGCCCGACACGGTGAAGTTGTGCTCGTGGATCGGGGCCGTCTCGCGCATCGTCTCCTTCATCCAGTCGGTGCTGGGATAGTGGATCGGGTCGCTCCCCTCGCGCGTGATCCGAATCTGTTCGGGGGTATACTTGTCCACGCCCGTGGTATTGCGGTTGGCCTCGTTGATATACTCCATGTAGGTGGCTCCGTCGACGAAGTCGGGCAGGTAGATCGGCTGCTGAATACCGAAATAACCGTTGTACGACACCGAAACCTTGCCGGCCGAACCGCGTTTGGTCGTGATGAGGATAACGCCGTTACCGGCTTTGGCGCCGTAGATCGACGCAGCGGCAGCGTCTTTGAGGATCGACACCGACTCGACGGTCGAGGGATCGAGCTTGTCCATGTCGAACTCGAAGCCGTCGACCAGCACCAGCGGGTCGGAACCCAGAAGCGACGCCACGCCGCGGATTTTGATCGTCGCGCCGTCACCGCCCGGAAGGCCCGAACTCTGAGTCACCAGGATACCCGTCGTTCCGCCCTGCAAGGCCTGCGACAGACGGGTGATGGGCTTGTTTTCGAAATTGGAGGGCGCCACCGCGCCGACCGAAGCGGCGATATGCTTGCGCTGCTGCGAAGTCATACCCGTCACCACGACCTGGTCGATACTGGTCAGTTCCTCCTCCATTGCGATCGAAAGGTTGGCCACGCTTTTGTTCACCCGATACTCTTTGCCCGTGTACCCGATAAACGAAAAGGTGAGCACGTCGCCGTGTTTGGCCTTGATCGAGAAGAATCCTTCGGCGTCGGTCGTCGTTCCGCGAACCGTTCCCTGCACGAGCACCGTCACGCCCACCAGCGGCGTGGGAGGGTCTTTCGTATCTACGACGACGCCCCGGATATCCAACAATTCGTCAGCCGGCCGCGCCGCAAAGGCGAGGGGGGGGGAAATCAGTGCCAGGCCGGCCGACAGGCAGGCCAGACAAAACAGTCCGAGCCGAGAGCCGAAGGCTTTCGACCGGTTCGTTACTGGTCTAAGTTCATCCATGATTCATAGTTTTAAGTTTGTTTACATCTATCGGAGATAGGGATCGGCTGGTGTCGGCGGCCGTTTCGGCTCCCTGCTGTCCGTTTCCGCTTCTCGCAGCGGCCGCGCGAACTGTCCGGCGGCACGGAAAAAGGAGGCCTGACGGCTTTTTGTTACATAATTGTACACAAATATAGAATGTTCGGAAACGGCGTCGTTACGCATTTTGATTTATAGATTTCAAAAAATGACTCTCCCGGGACAATCGATAGAATCAGGCGGCAATATCCCATTTTGCACCGCCGCGCCGCCGAAGCCCGACGACCCGAGCGGGCCTTGCCCGAAGCCCCCGCCGAGGCGGGGGTTTGGGGGTGGGTCCAATCTGCAAACGCGGCTCCGCCGCGAACGCTCCGACGGCCGGTCGGGTGCATCGGATCGGAAATCCGACGGGGTGCGAAGCCGTATATAGCTACCAAAATAAAGAGAGGCGCGGCTTCTGCGGGCCGCACCCCTCTCTTACCATCGTGCCGGATTCCGAAACTCCGGCGCGAATCACTCGGCCGGAACGATCAGGACGTTGTCGAGGAACCAGCGGTTGGTAAGCCCGTTCTCCTTGGCGAAGACCGCACTGAACTCGATGTGCGTCTCGGCCGTCGCGCCTGCGACGTTCACCGTACAGGGTTTCATCTCCCGTTTCTCGCTGATCTGTACCTTCGCCTCCTTCTGGCCGTCGATCGTACCCGGGCCCACGACGATCACCTTGATTTCGGGATTGTCGCTCTTCGCGCTCGACGAAGGATCCTCCCACCAGCAGCAGGCGTCGAAGCTCACGGTGATGTCGGTCGCCCCCGTCAGTTTTTCCAGCGCCGGCGTCTGAATCCAGCCGACGGCCGATCCGGTACCCAGTTTGAGCATCCCCGTAGCGCCGTAGACCGAATTGTTGCCCGTGTGTCCGGCCGCATTGTTGCCGCCTACCCAGCCGTCCAGGCCGACCGCCGAGCGATAGGCCGCGCTGTGGGTCGTCCAGAGGTTGGCCGCCGCCGAGTTGGCGTTGCAGTATTTCTCATAGGGCACGAAGATCTGATCGAGCGCCTTGCCTGTCGGATTGTCGTTCACACCGCCTGCAAACGCCGTATAGACGTTGTTCCCGCCGTAAGCCAAATAGCGGAAATCCTGGAAGAGTACGGCGTCGGCCGGCACCTCCGGTTCAGCCTTCGTCGTCACGGGACACAGCTCCGTCCACTTCGAGTCGATCTTGCCCGCATCGTCGGCAACCCCCTCGGACGGGCAGCGCTTCACGCGGAAATAGTAGGTCGTTCCGGGATCGAGCGCCCCGATGATGAAACGGTTGTAAACATACTTCGGATTCTTGTCGTCGTTGCTGTTCACCTCGTAGGTGAACTCGCGCACCACCCCGGCGTCGTCCGCATCGGAATCCAGCAGCTGCCATGCCCACTTTCTGGTGCGTACGGTGCTGTGGTCGTTGTCCCACTCCATGATGATCTCGTGCGAATCGGCACGGAAGACGTAGAGTCCCGTCGGCGCCGCCATGCGGTTGGCCGTTTCGCTCTTCACCTCGTAGGGGCCGAAGCTCTTGTCGCCGAGTTCGACGGCGACCTTGAAGAGCACCTCGCCGAAGGTCGTGGGCGTACCCGTCACGGCCATGCGCGCCACGCCGCTGCCCGCGTCGAGCGTCACCTCGCCCGCAGCCACCGACAGGCCGTCCGAGCCCTCGCCCGACAGCGTCGGCGTGACGGTCAGCTTCTCGCCGCCCACCGCACGCGAATAGTTCACGGCGATGTAGGTCTTCTCGACCTGTTCGTCTTTGGCCATGTCGCCTTCCAGCTCCACGCCGTCGATGCGTACCTGGCCGTCTTCCTGCACGACGGTCACCTTGCGGTCGAAACCGGCGCCCGTAATGTGCAGTTCGGCGGTGCGTTCGACACCGGTGTTGTGCAGCGCCTTGATCGTCACGCGCTGCGAAACGATGCCCTCGTCGCCGGGGCCGCTCGTCTTGTCGAACGCGAGCCACCCGTCGCCCGTCAGATAGGTGCAGTCCAACGTCCACGGCACCGTCGAGCGAATCAACAACTGCTGGTCGGACTCCTCGTAGGAAAATTCCAGTTCGTCGAAATTCGTCGCCAGACTACTCGCCGCATCGTCGTCCGAGCAGCCGGCGAATGCCAGCGCCGCCAACAGGACAGCGCACATTCCTCTCAGTTTGAGTAACATTGTCGTAATTTTAGGTATTCATTAACATTCGAACAGTTTTTTCCGATCCCCGTTCTCCTGTCTTTCGTTTCCTCGCATTGTCGCCGCTCCGCACGCACGGAGCCTCCGGCCGGCATCAATACACGGGCGACCTGGCATCCGTGAAGTCGTCGGGCGCCGTGAACTCCGACTGCTCTCGTAGCGGTTGCCCCAGCGGTCGACGGCCACCACCTTCAATGCGGCCCTGACGTCGTTCGGCTCGGCCACGTACATGTGCTTGCAGGGCGACTTGTAGTTGTCGCCGCGCCCCAGCACGCCCACATGGTACCCCACCGACCACGCGTCGGTGTAGGTCGTCACCAGCGTCATCGCCTTGGTCTCCACGCCGTTCTCGCAGAGCGTAACCCGCCATTCGGGATCGGCGTTCCAGACGTTGGCGATCACCGTCTTCGGCGTATAGGGATAGGTGAAGCCGCTGTGGGTGTCGCCGCCGCGATGCAGACGGATCTGGAACGACTCGTCGTGCAGGCTGGATTTGTAGCGCCAGTCGGTGATCGCCGCTCCCTCCACGTCGTAGACCGCATAGCCGTTGGGCGTGCCGTCGCCGTTGAGCGCCGAGTGCCAGAACACCCCGCAGGGTGCGCCGTGGATATGCTCGTAGAGTCCTCCGTCCGCGTCGGTATTGATGAAATTCTCGTTGTAGTGGGTGTGCGCCGCCATGAGATGCGCCTCGGCGTACTCCGACAGCAGCGCCTTGACGGCCGCCATGTTGCGTGCCGTACCGCTGCGCAGCGGGATATGGTAGCAGAGGATGACCATCTTCTGCTTCGGCACGAAACTCAGGTCGGCACGCAGCCAGGCCAGCTGGGCGTCCGTAAAGCCGTTGGTGTACTCCGTGCCCGAGGTGTAGATCACGTCGTCCATGCAGACCACGTGCACGTCGCCGCGGTTGAACGAGTAGTCCACCGGCCCCATCGTATAGCGGAAATAGGAGGCGTCGCGCGGCGTGGCGTCGTCCACCTTGTATTTGTCGTGGTTGCCCGGCAGCGCGAAGACCGGAATGCCCGCCGTCCCCAGCGAACGGCGCACGCCCGCGAGCAGGTCGGGTTTCTCGCCCGTGATGTCGCCCAGCGCCACGCCGTAGCAGGGCACCGCCGAAGCCGTCGCCGTGCGGCGCACGTCGACCATCGCCTCGCGTTCGAACCGCGTCGCCTCCTCGGCCTTGGCGGGCTGGGGATCGCCGATGCAGATCAGGCGGAAGCTGCGCTCGACGCCCGCGAGGCGTTCGAGCGTGAAATCCTGACGGATCTTCTGCTGCGAGGTATCGAGCCGCACGTAGAAATCGGGATAGCCGTCGTGTCCCGTGCGGATCTTGAACTCCGCGGGCACCGAATAGTAGACGTATTCCGCCGCCGCGTTGCGCTTCATCTCGTAGACGCCCCCGGCATCGGTGGCCACGCACTGGAAGCCGTCGCTTACGACCACGCCCTCGACAGGATTCCCCGCCGTGTCGCCCACGAATCCGTAGAGCGTACTCGACGCATCGACCTCGATCTCCCTGGGCGGCTCCGCGGAAGGCGTCCGGGGTTCCTCTTCACCGCCTCCGCAGGCGGTCGTCAGCAGCAGCGCGAGCACCAGGGCCGCGCGGCGCATCAAAGCTTCGAATCGGTTCATTACAAATGTTTTATTTGATCTCGACAAGCGGAATATCCAGCAGGAAGGCCACCTTGCGCAGCGTGTCGCCCACATGCCCCGTACCGATCGCACAGTGGTGCGACGGGCCGGCCAGGCTCCACTCCTCGATGAAGCGGCGCGCCCCGCAGGCGAAGCGGTAGCGGCTGTTGGTATTGCCGATGCGCAGCGTCGGCCCCTCCACCGACTCGCCCTCGGCCATGAGCAGATAGACCCCGTCGCGCCCCTCGCAGACCGACAGCAGCGTCACGGGGCCGTGCTTGACGCTCATCTGGATCGAGAGCCCCTTGCCGGGCTTGCCGTGGTAGAGCGGCAGCGGAACCAGTCCCACCGCCCCTTCGGCGATGGCGAAATGGGCCGGGCCGTCGTGCCCCAGCATCACGATGTCGTCGTCGAAATCCAATGCGTAGAACTCCGAGAAGGAGCCGCCCGCACCCAGCAGCGAGAGGATCTTCATCGCCTGCGCGTTCTTCACCTCGCACTCGCCCGCTACGGGGATTCCCCGTCCGGTGAGCAGCGTATTGCCGGCGATCACGGAGGTGACGATCCGCTCGTAGTCGTTGCCCGGAGCACCCTCGTAATAATAGGCCATCGCCCCCAGCCCGTGCGCCGCCACCAAGCGGTCGAGGGCCACCGACGTGCGCGCCGCACGCTCCAGCTCCGCCTGCTCGCATTCGGGCGACACCTCGAAAGCCGCGCGGAACTCCGCGATCTTGCCCGCGACCTCCGCGTCGGTCACCTCCTCTCGCAGGGCGTGCAGCTCGCACATTTCGAGCAGTTCGACGTGCGTCCCGAAGACGGCCGACTGGCGCGTGAGGTCGGTATATACGTCGAGCATCCCCCCGTAGTAGTGTCCCAGTACGCCGAGCCG
>ULQT01024354.1_pt1 | contig 10329 bp, 9 predicted proteins | sample 1954791 | NCBI WGS metagenome assembly ULQT01 (sample SAMEA4835663, study PRJEB28245) | human gut metagenome | biome: gut microbiome; material: fecal sample | place: Denmark | collected 2008 | reverse complement strand
CGCGGCGGCAGGTGGTCAGAGATTGATCTGGACAAGGCGCTCTGGATTGTGCCTGCCGCCAGAAGGGAAAACGCCAAGGATGGCGGCGGCATGAAGATGCGCATTGCCCATGCCGTGCCCCTGCCCACTCAGGCGGTCAAACTTTTCCGCGAACTGCATCTGCTCACAGGTACGGGCGAACTCTGCTTTCCGGGACGGCATTCAGCCTCGCAATGTATTTCCGATATGGCGCTTTTGAACGGTATCCGCCGAATGGGTTTCAGCAAGGAGGAAATGACCATCCACGGTTTCCGCGCCATGTTCTCCACCATCCTGAATGAAAAAAAGCTGGAATGGGGCTTTGACGGCGACATCATTGAGGCCCAGCTTGCCCACAAGGAGCAGAATACCGTTCGGGATGCGTACAACCATGCGTCATATCTGGATAAACGACGTGAATTGCTTCAGAGGTGGGCCGATTATCTGGACGAATTGCGAAATCAGGATACATCCAATTCACTGAAATAATTCAGTAAGCAAAACTTTCAAATTTATGGCAGGGCGTTGCGGCAGATCGGCTGTGACGCCTTGCCGTTTTTATCTGCGCCCCAAAATTGCTTGCCACAAAAATTTTTTCTGAAAATTTCACTTTTTCATGCACCTCTATCGAACTGTATCGGACTGCATCGAACCACATAGCACGGTATCGTACCGTATCAACAATGTGGATTAATTGAATAAATATGCTATAGCACTCCGTAAAGACCATTACGATACGGAGGTAATGCTATGGCAACTCAAATACCCGTCACAGGTTTTCTCAGGCTTCACCAGATTCTGGAATTTTTCCCCATAAGCAAGAGCGCATGGTGGAAAGGCTGCTCCACAGGCCGCTATCCAAAGCCACTGAAGCTTGGCCCGCGCACGACCGTCTGGCGCGCCGAAGACATCAAGGCGTTCATTGAAAACGCCGGTAAGGAAGGAGAAGGCCATGACTGATCTTCTCCATACTTTCCATGATGTGCTTGGCCAGCATGGCCTTGTTCCTGAAGAAATCCTTGCTGACGGCACTCTTCACCGCTGCCCCACAGAGGGTAAACCCCGCAAGCTGAACGGCGCATACATTGCTCATCTGGACAAACCGGCCACTCTCTGGTGGTGCAACTGGGAAACCGACGATCAGGGCACGTTCTGCATCGAAGAAAAACAGACGCTTCCCGTGTCCGAACTTTCGGCATGGCGGGAACGCCAGCAATCCATCCGGCGACAGCGGGAAGAAGAATGTACCAGACGCCATGCGGAAGCGGCCCAGCAGGCCAGACAGGAATGGAATGCGTCAAGAGCGTGCGACGCCAGCCATCCCTACTTGCGGCGCAAGGGCATTCCAGCTTTGGAAGGCATACGGCAGGCACCGGACGGTACTCTGCTTATCCCCGTTCTGGATGCCGCAGACAATCTGCAAAGCCTGCAACGCATCTACCCTGATGGAACCAAGCTTTTCCTCGTTGGCGGCAAGGTTTCAGACGGCAGGTTCATCATGCAGGGCCAGCCGGAAAGTCCGATAGCCATCTGCGAAGGCTTTGCCACTGGCGCAAGCATCCATCTTGCCACTGCTGGACGGTTCATGTGGCCTTTTCCGCAAATAATCTTGCACCAGTTGCCAAGAGCGTAAAAGAACAGTTTCCAGACAGTTCAATCATTATTTGCGGCGACAATGACGAAACCGGACGCAACAAAGGGGAGGAAGCGTCCAGACTCGCAAACGCTCAACTTGTACTGCCCCAATTCACCAACGGGAACGGTACTGATTTCAATGACCTCCACCAGATTGAAGGTCTTGAAGCCGTCCGCTCCCAACTGGAAACAGCCCTGACCAAACAGCACGGTCTTGTCGCCCTGGACATGAGTGAATTCCTGTCCATGAAAATACCTGACCGGGGTTATCTTCTATCGCCAATCCTCCCGGTTCAGGGGATAGGCATCCTGTACGCTCCGCGAGGTGTGGGCAAGACCTTTGCCGCCCTGAGCGTGGCCGTGGCCGTCGCATCCGGCGGCGCGGTTTTCAACTGGCGCGCGCCCATGCCCAAAAAAACGCTCTATGTGGACGGGGAAATGCCGGCCACTTCCATGCAAAGCCGTTTGTCCTCCCTTGTGGGGGGTATGTCCATCCCGCCGCAGGCGCTGAAAAACCTTTCACTCATTACGCCGGACTTGCAGCCGTGCGCCATGCCGGATTTGTCCACACCCAATGGGCAAGCCATGATTGAGCCGCTTCTGAAAGGCGTGGACATGCTTGTCCTGGACAATATCGCCACACTCTGCCGCACGGGCAAGGAAAACGAATCGCAGTCCTGGCAGGCCATGCAGGCGTGGCTTCTGGATCTGCGCCGTAGAGGAATCACGGTGCTTCTGATTCACCATGCCGGAAAGTCCGGCGACCAGCGCGGCACCAGCGCCAAGGAGGACATCATGGATACGGTCATCAGCCTCCGCAGGCCCAGGGAATATGCAATGGCCGAAGGCGCGAGGTTTGAGGTTCATCTGACCAAAGCCAGGGGCATTCTCGGCGATGACGCCAAACCTTTCGAGGCCAACCTGATTACCGAAGGCAACGCCCTGCACTGGCAGGTTCGGGAAATTGAGGATGTGGAGCTGGAGGAGCTGAAAAGGTTGCTTGGCGAGGGCTACAGCATTCGCGACTGCGCCGAGGAAATGGGCAAGTCCAAGGGCGCGATTCAGCGCCTGAAAAAGAGATTGGAAGCCTGTTCAAAATAGACCGATTGGAGGTGTACCGCTGTACCGCTGCTTAAGCGCCGGTACAGCGGTACACCTGTTTCCTACAGGATAAGGAAGTTTCATTATGTCCACACTCGTCCTGCACATGAGCAAGTTCAAAAAGGACGCCATTCGCGGCATCCAGTCGCACAACCGGCGCGAGCGAGAGAGCCATTCCAACCCCGATATTGATTACAGCCGAAGCGCGGGAAACTACGATTTGCATGAATCCGCTTCAGGCAACTACGCGCAGACCATCCAGAATCGCATTGACGATCTGCTCATGGTCAAGGCTGTCCGCAAGGATGCCGTGCATCTGTGCGGCCTGATTGTCAGTTCGGACAAATCGTTCTTTACCCGCATGGGCAAGGAGGAAACCAGACGCTTTTTTGAGGAGGCCGCGGCCTATCTCACGGATTTTGTCGGCAAGGAAAACGTCATCTCGGCAATGGTTCATATGGATGAAAAGACGCCGCACATGCACTTCCTTCATGTGCCGGTCACTCAGGATGGACGGCTCAGTGCCAACAGCATCTATACCCGCGCCAGTCTGAAAAAGCTGCAAACCGAATTGCCGAGCTACCTGCAAAGTCGAGGCTTCGAGATTCAGCGTGGCGTCGAGCAGAAGCCAGGCTCCGCAAAAAAACATCTGGATACGCGGGAGTTCAAGCAGCAACAGGAGAGCCTCGCCGGTCTGCGGCGCGAATCTGACGCCGTGGCGCACGAAGCCCTGCAACTCATCGGAGAAATAATCGAAAGGCGGAAGCAGGAGGAAGTCTTGCAGGAACGCCTGCAATCCATGGAACAGCAGGCCCGCGAGGCGGAAGCCATTCTATCGGACATGCCGGAACTGCCGCAGGCGTCATTGCTCAATTACAAATTCGTGCTGAAGCAGGCACAGACAATCATGACGCAGCAGCAAAAATCCCTTGCCGAAAAAAGCATGATCGCTGCCGCAAGAGACAAATTGCAGGCCGAAAACAAGGCGCTGGAAAAACGGCTGCAAGAGCTTTCAAGACAATATTCCCTCCTCAAGGCGCAGTATGCACAGGAGCAGGAAGTCAATGCCCACAACATGCGCAGCCTGATGCAACAAGAGCGGGACTTTCAGGATGAACTGGAGGAATACCGGGAGTTCACCCTCCAGCCGGAAATCATGCCGCTCCACGCCGCGTTCCTTCAGGAAAAGGAGGAACAGCGGCAGCGGGAGGAAGAAGAGCAGCAAGAGCGAGAGCGTCAGGAAGCGGAAGCCCGCCAGCAGGCCGAGCGCGAACGGCAAAATCGGCAAGAGCCGGAAGCCGTGCCGCAACGCCGTCGCTCAAGGATGCGCTGACCGTCCGCCGGGAATCCCGACTCAACTGTGAGTCATAGCCCACTAGGGTTTACTGCGTAAACCCGTGGGCAAGCGTGCCGCTTGACCGCCAAAGGCAAAAGACAAAACCGGGGACATGCCCCATCACCTATAGGAGAAAACGCCATGAGCATCACAGCCAGCCAGGTGAAAGAAATCCGGCAAGAGTTCGCCCGGCTCAAGCCCGCCACCGTCACGCTGGACGGAAACCGCGCCATGACCGTGAAGCAGGCCATTTTCACCCTTGCCCCGACGCTGGAACGGATGAAGAAGCGCGGCTTCGACACTCAGGAGATAGTCGAAAAGCTGCATGAGAAAGGGATTGAGGTGAAACCTCAGACCCTGACCAAATATCTGACCGAAGCCAGACGGCAGCGGGAAGGCCGAAAGGCCCAAAAGAGAGACACGCCCCCGCCCACCGCTGCCAAGACTGAAGGGATTGCCAGACGACAGGATGATAATAACCAACAGTCGCAGGGCACAGGAGGCGGTTTTACCATCAGCCCGGATACGCCGCTGGATGAACTATAGCCGCAATGGGATGTCCGCTATCCCGTTTGCGGACATTCCTGCTCTTGCCATGCAACTTCCAGGCACCTATAATCCAAGCTGAAAACACCATTTACGAAGGACAAAGCATGGCACGCCCCAAGAAAGAAACGCCGCAGGAGCCGCTGGAAAAGCAGCTCTGGAGCGCGGCGGACAAGCTGCGCAAAAACCTGGATGCCGCTGACTACAAGCATGTGGTGCTCGGCCTCATATTCCTCAAATATATTTCGGATTCCTTCGAGAGCCTGCGGGCGCAGCTTCTGGAAGGGAAAGGCGAATTTGAAGGGGCCGACCCGGAGGACAGGGACGAATACAAGGCCAAGAATGTCTTTTTCGTGCCCCGGGCCGCCCGCTGGAACTGGCTGCGCGACAATGCCAAGAAGCCGGACATCGGCGTCCTTGTTGACGCCGCCATGGACGCCATTGAGAAGGGCAATCCCGCGCTCAAGGGCGTTCTGCCCAAGGTGTACGCCCGCGACAATCTGGACCCTGCCACGCTCGGCGCGCTCATCGACCTGGTTTCCGGCATCGCCCTGGGGGACGCCAAGGCACGCAGCGCCGACGTGCTGGGCCACGTTTTTGAGTATTTCCTTGGCGAGTTCGCCCTGGCCGAGGGCAAGAAGGGGGGCCAGTTCTATACGCCGCGTTCCATCGTCGAGTTGCTGGTCGCCATGCTGGAGCCGTTCAAGGGTCGCGTCATGGACCCCTGCTGCGGCAGCGGCGGCATGTTTGTGCAAAGCGAGAAGTTTGTGCGCGAGCATCAGGGCCGCATCAGGGACATCAGTATCTATGGGCAGGAGAGCAATCAGACCACATGGCGGCTGGCAAAAATGAACCTTGCCATTCGCGGCATTGAAAGTTCACAGGTCAAATGGAACAATGAAGGCTCTTTTCTCAACGATGCGCTCAAGGATGTGCGGGCCGACTATATTCTCGCCAATCCGCCCTTCAATGACAGCGACTGGAGCGGCGACATGCTCCGCAAGGACGCCCGCTGGCAATATGGTGTGCCCCCAGCCGGGAGCGCCAATTTCGCATGGCTTCAGCATTTTGCCTTCCACCTCGCCCCGGCGGGGCAGGCCGGAATTGTGCTGGCAAAGGGTGCGCTGACCAGCAAGACCAACGGCGAGGGCGAAATCCGCCGCCGGATGATTGAAGAAGGCAATTTGATTGACTGCATTGTCAATCTGCCAACCAAGCTCTTCCTGAATACCCAGATTCCGGCGGCGCTGTGGTTTCTGGCGCGCGACCGCACGAACCACCGCTTCCGCAACCGCAGCGGTGAGATTTTGTTCATTGACGCCCGCACCATGGGCACGCTCATCAACCGCCGCACCCGCGTCCTGACGCCGGAAGACATCCAGACCATCAGCGACACCTACCACAACTGGCGCACTGTGGACGGCGCGTATGAAGACGTGAAGGGTTTCTGCGCCTCTGTGCCGCTCTCCGAAGTGGCGGCAAAGGACTATGTGCTCCCCCCGGGCCGCTATGTGGGCCTGCCGGACGAGGAGGACGACTTTGATTTTGCCGAGCGCTTCGCCAGCCTGCAAAAAGAGTTCGCGGCGCAGCTTGAGGAGGAGAAAAAGCTGAACGCGGCGATTCTGGAGAGCTTGGGGAAGGTGAAGTTATGACAAAATGGCAAGAACATCTACTTGAAGATGTAGTTGAAAAGTTTATTGATTATAGAGGAAAAACGCCAGTTAAAACATCTTATGGAGTGCCATTAGTCACTGCGAAAATTGTAAAAAATGGTAAAATATTAAAACCTACTGAGTTTATTTCTGAGGCGGAGTACCCAATATGGATGAGAAGAGGGTATCCGAAAATAAATGATGTTGTTTTAACGACTGAAGCCCCTTTGGGAGAAGTTGGGATATTAAAAATAGAAAAAATAGCATTGGCACAAAGGATTATTCTTATTCGGGGGAAAAAAAATTTACTTCATAATCATTTTTTGAAGTTTTATCTGCAAAGTCCTCTCGGGCAAGAAACACTAAGAGCGCGTGCTTCTGGCTCAACTGTTAGTGGTATTAAAGCGGCTGAGTTAAAAAGAATCCCAATACCAGTCCCTTGTTATGCCGAGCAACGCGCTATTGCCTCCGTCCTCAGTAATCTTGACGACAAAATCGACCTGCTGCACCGGCAAAATGCCACGCTTGAGGCGATGGCCGAGGCGTTGTTTATAGAGCTGTTTATAAATAATGCCGGGAATAGTGAGATTGAATCAATCACAAAATACATCAATTTTAATCCATGCTATTCATTAAAAAAAGGGGAAGCCGCCCAATTTTTAGAAATGTCAAACCTAAATACAAATTCTTTTCATCCATCAGCAGTGACTCAAAAAAATTTTTCTTCGGGGATGAAATTTATGAATAAAGATACGTTATTGGCAAGAATTACTCCGTGCCTAGAGAATGGAAAAGCATGTTATGTGACCTTTCTTGCTAAAAATGAAGTTGGGTGGGGTTCTACAGAATATATCGTCATGCGTCCAATTGCTAAACTACATCCACTATTTGCGTATTGTCTTGCAAAATCGGAAGATTTCAGGGGATACGCTGAAAACTGTCTTCAAGGTTCAAGCGGTCGTCAAAGAGTGGATCTTCACCATTTACAGCAATATCAAATTAATTTTGTGACGAATGAAAAATTAGAAAAATTTAATGCACTTGCTGAAATGATCGAACCTAAACTCCACAACAACTATATCCAAATCCAGACACTCGAAAAACTTCGCGACACGCTCCTCCCCAAGCTCATGAGCGGGGAAGTGCGCGTATCCTTGGGCTGAACGATACGAGGTCGTCATGCTGATATACATGGATACCTGCTGTTTCAATCGACCGTATGACGACCAGTCCCTCATACGCAATTCCCTTGAGGCGCAGGCGAAGCTCCACATCCAGTCGCGCATCAGGTCTGGCCATATCCGCTTGGCGACATCATATATTTTGTGGTATGAGAACAGCGAAAATCCTTTTATCATGCGAAAAACGGCCATCAGCGCGTTTTTGCGCCAATATGGCAGCGTGTATGTTTCCAGCGAGCGCGGGCCAATCGTGCAGGGGCTGGCCCGAGACATCATGCACAGCGGTCTCAAGGCCAAGGATGCCCTGCATGTGGCCTGTGCGCTCGAGGCGGGGTGTGAGTATTTGCTCTCCACGGATGATCGCCTGCTACGCTACAGGCACGAGCACCTCCTCTTGCTGAATCCCATGGATTTTATCCGCATGGAGGCTGACAAACAATGAGCATGAGCACTGCAGAACTGATGGACAGGGGCATGCGGTATCTCGTGGAAAAACTGGGCACCGTTGACGCGGAAAAGTTTATTGCCGCCGTCCTGAGAGAGCGGTTTGATTATACAGAGTGGCAGCGTACCCGTTTTGACGATGAGGGGCTGGAAAGGTTCAATGCCGCCGCGCTGGCCTGGGCGGCGGAACATGAAGCAAAGGCTGCCGTGAAATAGTCACCAGCGTGGAGAAAACGACCGTGAGCCGGATGCATGAAGCGGAAATCGAGGAACTCGCGCTGGAGCGCCTGGAGGCGCTTGGCTATGCCCGTTATTTTGGGCCGGATATTGCGCCTGACGGCGCCACGCCGCTGCGCGCCTCCCTGGCAAGCCCGATTCTGGAAGGCGTGTTGCAGGAGGCGGTGGATCGGCTCAACCCGCATATTCCCGCCGTCGCCCGGCAGGAAGCCGTGCGCCGCGTTCTCCGCGTTTCCGGCCCGGATTTGATCTCTGCCAATGAGGCGTTTCACCAGCTCCTCACGCGGGGCGTGTCGGTCAGCTACCAGAAAGAGGGCGCGGAGCGCGGCGACAAGGTATGGCTGGTGGATTTCAGCACGCCGGAGAACAACGAATTCACGGCGGTCAACCAGTTCACCTTTGTGGAAGGCAATGTGAACAAGCGGCCGGATGTGGTGCTGTTTGTCAACGGCCTGCCGCTGGTTGTCATTGAGCTGAAGAATCCGGGGAGCGAATCCGCCACACTCATGAGCGCCTATCAGCAGTTGCAGACCTACAAGCAGGTCATCCCCTCGCTCCTGGCCTGCAACGGGCTGCTGGTCATTTCGGACGGGCTGGAGGCCAGGGCGGGTTCGCTTTCCGCCGGGTATTCGCGCTTTTCCGTGTGGAAAAGCGAAGACGGCTCCAGAGAAGCGCCGCACCTGAAAAGTCAGCTTGAGGTGCTCATCAAGGGCATGTTGAACAAGGCGACCCTGCTGGACCTCATCCGCTTTTTCACGGTGTTTGAAAAGATGAAAACGGAGGATGCACAGGGGCTGGTCAGCGTGGAGACCGTAAAAAAAATTGCCGCGTATCATCAGTACTATGCGGTGAACAAGGCCGTGGCCTCCACGCTGGAGGCGGCGCGGCGCAACGACGCGGGGCGCGGCAAGGGCGGGGTTGTCTGGCACACGCAGGGGAGCGGCAAGTCGCTTTCCATGGTGTTCTTTTCCGGCAAGATCGTGTACCTGCTGAAGAATCCCACTATCGTGGTGCTGACGGACAGGAACGATCTTGACGACCAGCTCTTCGACACCTTCGCCGCTTCCGCCCAGCTTCTGGGGCAGGAGCCGAAACAGGCGGAAAGCCGGGAAGACCTCACGACGCTGCTCAAGGTGGCCTCCGGCGGCATCGTGTTTTCCACCATGCAGAAATTCCTGCCTGAAGACGGAAATACGCATGAGTTGCTGTCCGACCGGCGCAATATCGTGGTCATCACGGACGAGGCGCACCGCACCCAATACGGCTTCAAGGCGCGCGAGGCCAATGTGCGCGACAGCGAGGGAAAGGTCATCGGCAAGAAAACCGTCTATGGCCTTGCCAAGTATCTGCGCGACGCCCTGCCCAACGCGACCTATCTCGGCTTTACCGGCACGCCCATTGAAAAGAAGGATGCCAATACCCGCGCGGTCTTCGGCGACTATATCGACATTTACGACATTGCCCGCGCCGTGGAGGACAAGGCCACGGTGCCCATTTATTACGAAAGCCGCATGGCGAAAATAGAGCTGCCGGAGGAGGGCAGGCGGCTTGTCCGCGAGCTGGACGAGGAGTTGGAGGAGGGGGACGCGGAACAGGCGGACAAGGCCCGGAGCAGGCGCGCGCGTCTGGAGGCGCTCATCGGCAGCGAGAAACGGCTGACCACCATAGCGCGGGACATCGTGGAGCATTTCGAGGCGCGGCAGGCCGTCATCTCCGGCAAGGGGCTGGTGGTGTGCATGTCGCGGCCCATCGCCGCAGCCCTCTACGGGCATATCATCGCCCTGCGGCCCGAATGGCACGATGACGACCTGAAAAAGGGCGCGATCAAGGTGGTGATGACGGCCAGTTCCGCCGAAGGGCCGGAGCTGGCGAAGTTTCACACCACCAAGGGAGAACGCCAGAAGTTGGCCGCGCGGATGAAAGACCCGGCCGACCCGCTGCGGCTGGTCATCGTTTGCGATATGTGGCTCACCGGCTTTGATGTGCCCTGCCTGCACACCATGTACCTGGACAAGCCCATGAAGGGGCATACGCTCATGCAGGCCATTGCGCGCGTCAACCGAGTCTTCGGGGACAAGCCCGGCGGCCTCGTGGTGGACTACCTGGGCATTGCCGCTGACCTGAAAAGGGCGCTCGCCTTTTATGGTGAGGCCGGGGGCCAGGGAGATCCGGCCCAGAC
>ULQT01046870.1_pt1 | contig 10377 bp, 5 predicted proteins | sample 1954791 | NCBI WGS metagenome assembly ULQT01 (sample SAMEA4835663, study PRJEB28245) | human gut metagenome | biome: gut microbiome; material: fecal sample | place: Denmark | collected 2008 | reverse complement strand
AGGCCGTTACGACTCCGAGTACGGCAAAGACTGGGAAGGTTATCAGTCAGATCTGGCGGCCAAAGAGTGGGCGGAGCAGTTTGGATTCCAGCAGTCCCAGGCAGACCGGGATTACGCATTCCAGCAGTCTCAGGCGGCACAGGATCAGGCCAGATGGGAAGCAGAAATGGCACTTAGCAGGGAACAGTTTGAGTTCCAGAAGGCGCAGGCGGCGAAGAAAGGATCTGGCGGGGGCGGATCCGGAAGAGCATCATCAAAGAAGAAAACGTCCCCGGAAGGCGGATATGCGCCACTTGCCTCAAAATTAGGACAGGAGCTTAAGGCAGGAAAGGTAACGGACTATGATGCCATGGAAAAGGTCATGAGCGAAATGGAAAAAGGGAACTTATCCGTGGATGAAGCGGAAGCCGCTATACAGTATGCAGGGATTGATAAGCAGAAAGCAATCCAGGAAGAAGTGAACCGGAGGGTGCCTAAAAATATTTGGGATCTTAGAAGGAAACAGTTATCTGGTATTTAAGGAGGAAGTATGGCAAAAAAAGCGGCGACAAGAGAAGATTACATGAAAAAATACGGGCTCACCACTGGCCTTACGGAAGACGAGGAGCTTAAAACGGTGTCTGACCGTATGATGGAAAATGCAAGGGACTATACAGACCTGGAAAAAGCAGGAAAGAAGTTTACAGGGTCCAAGCCTGCAAAGCAGGCTGCAACACGGGAAGACTATGCAAGGCAGTATGGGCAGACCATTAGAAAAGATGATGGCTTATTATCTTTAGGGAATTTGAGAAAGCAGTACCAAAAAGGGAAAGAAAAAGAGGCCTTGGAGTATGCCGAGAAGCTCCAGGCAGAACGGCAAAAGGTTATAGAGGAAGGGAAGAAAAAACCGAGCCTTTTTTATTCAGAAGCGGAAGGCAGATGGCCATATAGCTTGAGTGATTTGTCCCCAAAGCTGATCAAACACAGAGGCAGTTACAACTATACTTATATGACGGATGAGGAAAAAGACGAGTATTTTTACCAGATGGGGAAATACGGTCTGGATGAGGCCGATAAATATATGGAGTCGATCAGTCAGGACCTGGACAGGAGGAGCCATGAGGCAGTAGCTGAAAATGTAAAAGAAAAATCAAAAGATTCTCCTGCTTTAGGCGTGGTTGGGAATCTGGCCGGATCTATGATGAGCGGCGCCGGGTTTGTACAGGACGCAGTGGACCGGGTAAGGGGTAAGGAGTACAATCCGTATAACATGGGACACGGGGCTTCCCTGATTGAAGAAAAGTCCAGGGAAGGGTTAAAGGAAGCGGCCAGGGAAAATATATGGGACAGCGGAGCCATGGATTTTCTGGTGGATACTGGTCTGTCCATTGGGCAAAGTGCCGCAAGGCTTCCGATGGGAAAGTCTGGTGCCGCATTTGCAGGTCTGGGAGCCGCCACAGGGGGCGTTGAGGACGCGATGGAACGTGGTGCGTCTTTTAATCAGGCTTTAGGCCTGGGCCTGGCCTACGGGGCGGCGGAGACCGGAATGGAGCGGATCAGTATTGGCGGCCTCCAGGCTATGAAGGAGGCACCGGTCTATGGTCTTAGGGATGTTGCGAAAAATCTGGGGAAGCAGATGGCCACGGAAGCATCGGAAGAGATGGCCACTGAATTTGCCAACACACTCTCAGACCGTTGGATCATGGGAGACAAGTCCAACCTGTCACAGGCAAAGGAGGCCTACCAGGAGGCTGGTAAGAGCCCCTGGAACGCATACCTGGATATAGCAAAGCAGATCGGACTTGCAGGCCTGGGAGGGGCTATTTCCGGCGGCGTGATGGGCGGCGGAGCGGCAGCCCTCGGAGTTGCAAACCAGAACCGCCTGGGGAAAGGCGACATGGATTTCCAGGAAATCGCAGATACCATTGACACGGACACGGAAACCTATAAGAACACAGAAAGTCTGGAACGGGCCAGGAACCTCCAGGGTCTGGCACAGTCCTATGCAGATATCCAGAGCCGCGGGGAAACGCTCACAGGGCTTCAGAAGGGCGGATTTATGCGGGATTACTATGACCTGGTACGTGGAATGGAAAAAGCAGACCAGACTATCCAGGAAAAGAATATCCCGGAGGATATGAAGATAAATCTGGAGGATGAAACCGAAACAGAAGCCCAGGACGTGATCCGGAAACCAGAAACCGACACTGATACCATAGCCCGGACAGAGACTATGATCCGGCCGGATCCGGAGCAGGAGAGAATCCGGGAGGAGAAACAGCCAGTTGCACCGGTGCAACCGGAATATACCAAAGATGACGTGGCGGAACATGGGAATTTCGGGGAAAATGGACAGAAAGCATTTGCCGAAACTTACGATGGGATGAGCACCATTGACGATTATCGGAAGGCATTCGGACGGTATTATGATGCCGGACGATATAATGCAGAGATGGAGACTGCGGAAAAGGCGGCCATTGCCTCTGTGCTGACACCAGAGCAGGCGGCAGCGGCCTATAAGGCCGGAGCACAAGACCGAAATATTATAGCCAGACAGCGCCCGGAATATATCCAGGGAGCTCCGAAAACTGGAATGGCATTGGATCTGAGCGGAATGGCCACAGGGGCCCAGATGCAGTTTGCAGAATCCGTAGGAAAGAAAACCGGGTTAAAAATCGAACTGGTAAGCAAGGCGGACGGAAAAGCCGGCGCGTATGTTCCGGAGAAAGGCGTGATCCGTCTGGCTGTGGATTCCGGGAACTTCCTTCAGACCACGTCCCACGAGCTGACACACTTTATCAAGGATTATGCCCCGGATTACTACGAGGGATATAAGCAGACGGTGATCCAGGCCCTCATGAATGCGGATAACGTGTCTTATGATGGACTCGTGGAGCAGTATGAGAGGCGGTACCAGGAGGCGGGACAGAACCTGAGCCGGGAGGAGATTACGGAGGAGATCGCGGCAGACGCAACAGGCCGATTCCTGAACGATGAGGCGTTTATTGAGAATTTGGCCAGGGATAACCGGACCATTGCCGAGAAAATCCGGGATTTCCTGTCAGACATGGTTGACGCCATCAAGCAACTTATTTCAGGAAAAGGAATCTCGAAAGCAGCAGAAGGTCTTCATGAGCAGTTGGATTACTATGAGCAGGCCAGGGATATGTACGCCTATGCGTTGGATGAGGCTTCACAAAAAAGGAAAAGTGGGGTAGAGGTCTCCAAGAAGAACAGAGGATCAGAACGGTTCCAGATAGAAAAACCAGAACTGGTGACAGAGGAACAGATTGAGAAGAATTATGATGCTGTAAGGAATATGGAAAGCATTGTGACGATAAAGGGGGATGAGTTCCAGGGGCCTGCAAGAGAAATCAGGCCGCAGATTTTAAAGCTATATGATTCTTATGAAAATAAGGTTCATAATGAAGTTGTTGGGGATATTCACTTAACTGGGCAATCTGTGAGGGATGACCTTTCACACGGATTGGGCCGGAGAAAGGCAGCAGCCTTCGCCTCAGTGAAAGCCATACTGGAAAAAGGTATGGTTTTGAGATATTCGAAGAACTGGAAAAATCGTGACTATGATGCTGTTGTGATCGGGGGAAAAATCGAGATTGAAAAGGGCGAGGATGCAGGAGAATATTATGAAATCTGCGTTGTTCGAATTGGCCAAAATAACCGTATGTACTTACATGAGGTAGATATAGAAAAGACGGATAGCGTCCCGTTCAACTACGCCAAAGATTTCTCTCCGGACATTAGCGGCTACGACTATCCGTCTATAAACAGTATATTCGAAAAGTTAAGGGAAGTCAATAGGTCTGTTGAAAAATCAGAAGGAATAAGTGAGGGAGACCTGGAGCCAGATACATCCGAAAGTAATGAAGTTGACTCTGCTTCAGGAGACAGTGTTCGCTTCCAGCTGGAGGACGTGGACCAGGAACAGTATGACAGTCTGGCAGCAGAAAACAAGGAGCTCCGGGAAGCGAATGAGGAGTTAAAGAGGCAGCTGACGCTTACAAAGGATTATGCCCCCAGAATAGAGGACATAAAAAAGACTGCCAGGGAGCTGTTAAAGACATATAATTCCGGGTACTCACAGAAAAGCCTTGAAAATAACCTGTCCAAGCTCTATACATACATGCACTCGACCGGAGGATCGGATATGGAGGAAACTGACCGGGCTGCCCTGGCAATAGCAAGAAGCATCGTAAAGAATGCTAGATTGGAAGATGATATTAGGGAGGAGTATAAGGGAATCATATCCCATATGAGAACGAACAGAATCACGTTGCCGGCAAATAACCGTGCAGATCTGGACGCGGAAGGAGGATATGAGACCTTCCGGAAGAAATACTTCGGAAAACTTCGGATTGGAAATGAAGGAACCGGAGTAGACAAGGTTTATGATGAGTTGGCCGGGATGTCGCCGGAACTGTTTCCAGCAGAGATCATCAATCCAGCAGATCAGCTGATCCATATCGCCCAGGTATATGACAGCCTTCAGCCGCAGATCAGGAACCCGTATCATGCCAATATGGATGAGATAGCAGAGATTATTGCCCAAGAGATCAAAGGTAAGTCCGTGGATATCCGTGCACTGCCGCTAACGATGGCGGACAGGATGCAGGCTGAAGTATTCCGTGCAAACCGCAAGTATCTGGAAAAGACCGAAGCCTACAAGAGTCGTTTAAAAGGAGAATATGAATCAGACATCACCGCGGCGGAGAAAGAAGCCAGCAGGCAGAGGCATGAGATCAATCTGAAGATCCGGAGCCTGGCTGAACAGTACCGTGCGTATGGAACAGGGAACACGGATGAAGAAAAGGCCGAGATCCGAAAACTGAAAAAAGAGAACTGGAAGAAGCAGGAGGAGCTCCGTGCAAAGCGTAAGGAGTTAGAGAACAAGGTGAATTTTGACCTTCTGGCCGGAAAAATGAAGTACCAGAGGAGGAGGGATGCCGCAGAATCCAGGAAGCATCGGGAACATATCATCCGGGATGTAAATGAAATGGGCCGGTGGCTGGACACGCCGACGGATAAAAAGCATGTGCCGGAATCGCTCCGGCAGCCATTAGCCGCATTCCTTTCTGAGTTGGATTTCAGTTCGTCGAGAACAAACGCAGAGGGGAATCCTACCAAACGGACTATTTTGTGGATGAAGCTAAAGGATCAGTTTGACCAGATTGCACAGGCGGGAAACACTCTGGATGATGGAGAAATTGTATACATGAATGTGGATCCGGATCTGGCAGAGAAAATGAAAAAATTGACAGATCGGGCGGAAACATTTGGACGTCTGGAGGATATGGAACTTAAGGATTTGCGAGTGTTGAGGGATGTGGTTGCATCCATTAAACACTGCATCCAGGACGCAAACCAGCTTTTTGAAAACAAAAATTACGAAAAGGTTGAGGATGTTTCAAAACAGGTCCTAAAGGATTTAAAAGATCGACCAGACAAAATAATCTATGCGGATATACAGGGAACCGCAGATAGTTTGCTTAAATTCGATATGCTGGATGCAGGAACTATGTTCGAGCTGATGGGACCGGCAATGGAAAGTGTATATAGAGAAGCCAGAAGTGGTCTTGATAAGAAAATAAGGAATACGAAGACTGCACAGGACTACATGGAAATATTACTGAAGAAGCATGGAATCAATCAGAAAATCCTGCGCTCATGGACAGGAAAAAATGCAGACCGTCAGACTTTTGCATTGTCAAACGGGAAACAGATTACGCTGACACCAGCCCAGATTATGAGCCTTTATGTATTAAATCAGAGGGACGCAGCTAAAGGCCATCTGTATAATAAGTTGGGTGGGATCAAGAGCGCTCCGACATTGCTGTATGACAAAAAGAGACATAGATATATCGAGCAGAGGAGTGATAGTCCGATATCAGTAAGTCCGCTGGATGTCCAAAAGATTACAGACACATTATCGTCAGAGCAGAAGGCGATTGCAGAGGCAGTGGTACGTTTCTTCACCACAGTAACCAGTGAATGGGGGAATGAGGTATCCATGCGCCTGTATGGATACAAAAAGTTCAACGCAAAAAATTATTTTCCTATCGTATCAGATACTGATTATATCCCGATGAAGGAGACAGAACTGGGAGCACAGCTGACCACGCTGAAAAATATGGGTTCTACCAAGCACACAATTCCTGGAGCGAATAATCCGATTATCATCGAAGATATTTTTGATGTATTTACCCGTCAGGCGGATCAGATGGGGAGTTATAATGCGTTTGTCATCCCGCTTACAGACATGCAGAAGGTATTAAATTTCAAGGAACTGGGAGGTGGTAGCGTAAAACAAACGCTCAAGCGTGTATTTGGAGATGATGCCAAGGAATATATCGAGAGACTGATGATCGATTTGAACGGGACAGCTCCATCGGAAAGGAATTTTGTAGCGGAGCTGACCAGAAATATGAAATCGGCCGCAGTCGGCGCCAACCTGCGGACCGCGATCCAGCAGCCAACCGCGTATGTGCGTGCGGCCGCAGAAATCAGCCCCAAATACCTTGCGAAAGGATTAAAACTCCATGTAGGGAAGGAAGAATGGGAACGGTGTAAGAAATATGCTCCGATCGCACAGTGGAAGGACTGGGGATATTTTGACATCAATACCGGAAGATCCATGAAAAATATCATGATGGGACCGGAGAATCTGAAAGAATCCCTTATCGAAAAATCAATGTGGATGGCCGGAAAAGGAGACGAGATGGCATGGGCCAGACTGTGGATGGCTGTCCAGGAAGAGACGAAGGATCTGCATCCGGAGATAAAAGAAGGGAGTGAGGAGTTTTACAGGATATCGGGAGAGCGCTTTTCCGAAATCATAGATAAAACGCAGGTGGTCGATACCGTTTTACACCGAAGCAAGTTAATGAAATCCAAGGATGGCTTGAAGCAGATGTACACGTCGTTTATGTCTGAGCCGACAAAGACATATAACATGCTGTACAGGGCAATCGCAGACACCCGTATTAAGCCCACGAGCGAGAATAAAAAGAAACTGGCAAGAACGCTGGGGGTTTATGTTATCAACGCAGCAGCCACCGCCCTGGCGGCCTCTGTGGTGGATGCGCTCCGGGACGACGATGAAGACAAGAACTTTAAGGAGAAGTACCGGGCGGCCCTGTTTGGAGATCTCTGGCAGGATGAAGAACTTTCGTGGCCGGAAAAGATTGCGGTAGCATGGTCCGGTAACCTGGGAAGCAACCTGGATCCGGTCGGGATCCTGCCGATTGTAAAAGATATTGAGAGCATCTTCATGGGATACAGCATTGAAAGAACGGACATGTCAGCCTTCCAGGAGCTGTATTACACGATCCAGAAATGGCAGAAAAAAATTGAAGGAGAGTCAGATCTGACGATTCCGCAGCTGTTAGTAGAGACTGCGAAGCCGCTCAGCACGATTACAGGTGTGCCGGCGGGAAACGTACTGAAAGACCTAAAAGCTGTTGTAGGCACGTTCATTCAGTCCTTTGGAAACCCGGAAATGAATTACGCCAGGAACAAGCTGTTTAAGGACATCGACAGCCCAGACAACCTGTCGAATTATGTTGCAATGGCCATGAAGCAGTATGCGGACGGCAATACAGAGATGGGGGACCGTATCATACGGGATCTGGAAGAACTGGAGATCGAGGAGGTGGACAAGAAGATAAAGTCCAGGTATACAAAAAAGCTGAAGGAGGATCCACGTGTGATCCAGGCGGCCGAAAGCAAACGGAGCGGGAAGACTGTGGAGTACAGCCGGGTCGTGAAGGAACTGGAAGAGGCCGGATACGAAAGGGAATACGTGGTATCTGCGGTTAGCAGCCTGGTCAACAAGGCAGAATCAGACGAGGAAGAAGTGAATGTAGGGGAGGACAAAGAAGCGGGAGAGAAGGAGGAGAAAAAAACGGAAAAAGGGCTGTATACGGCAGGAGATGCAGTGAAAGCCGCAGAATCATCCGTTGCAGACTTTAACGAGGTTGTGGATGAATTGATCCGGATTGAAACCGAAGAAGCGAAGGCAGAAGGAAAGAGCAGTTCAAAGGCAGATATTCAGAAAGAGGTGAGAAGCAGGGTAAAGTCCGCTTTCACACGCGAGTACAAAAAGTCCTATGTATCCGGAACAAATGCAGACAGGCAGCAGATCCGGAAAAAGCTCTATAAGATCAAGATCGATGGGAAACAGCTGTACAGTGACACGGATTTCAAAAACTGGATCAAAGAAAAATAGAAACACGGGTCATGGGGGGAGAAGTCTTTCCATGGCCTGTGCTATATTTAGGGAAAAGAAAGGGGATGAGAAAATGGACGAAGCAATGCGGGTAGAATTGGAACGGATTCGCGACGAAGACAATCGGCAGAATAAGCGCCTGGAGATTCTGGAGGGCGCCATGGAAGAAACGAGGACGCTTACAATTTCCATCCATGGATTGGCTGGAGATATGAAACAGATGTTAAGCGAGATGCAGAAGCAGGGAGAAAGTCTTGAAAAACTGGACAACAGGCTGGGGGCCCTGGAACAGGAACCTGGAAGGAAATGGAAGAGGATCGGAGACAGTATCCTGGATACTGCGGTCAAGCTGCTGGCTGGTGCGGCGATTACAGGTATTATTCTCCTGGCGGCGCAGCATATTTAAGGAGGCGGAATGGATGCGGGAAAAACTGGCAAAGCTGATTGATGTAAAGTCGATTATGACACTGGCCCTGACCGGTGGCTTTATTGGCCTGACCTGCGTGGGAGAGATCACAGGAGATCAGTTCCTAACGATCTATACCGTGATCGTGGGTTTCTATTTTGGCACTCAGTTTAACAAAAAAGATCCCCAGGACGCGGCAACATCCAGGGGAAAATAATCGTAAGTTGCACCGGTGCAACTACAAAATGGGGCTAAAAAGAGCCCATAAGAATGATGCGGTTAGTCACACACTTGTCACAGATTATACCAAAACTCCTTGATTTTACTGGCTTTTCAAGGCTTAAGACTTAGTGCTGAAATAAATTTCATTTAGGACTGGAAAATTTTCTGTTTATCATGTAAAATAGAATAGATAAGCAGTAACTGTCCTCCAGATCCTGGACGGCTGCTGCCACAACTGAATACAGGAGGATATTCTTATGAGTGAAGTCATTGTTGTTACATCCGGTAAAGGGGGTGTAGGCAAGACGACGACCTCTGCGAATGTTGGAACTGGTCTTGCCATGCTGGGGGAAAAGGTCGTACTGATCGATACCGATATCGGCCTCAGGAACTTGGACGTGGTCATGGGACTGGAAAACCGCATCGTCTACAATCTGGTGGACGTCGTGGAGGGCAACTGTCGTATGAAGCAGGCCCTTATAAAAGACAAAAGATATCCGAACCTGTTTTTACTTCCCTCTGCCCAGACCAGGGACAAGTCTTCCGTGTCCCCGGGCCAGATGAAAAAGCTGGTGGACGATCTGAGGGAGGAATTCGATTTTATTCTTCTGGACTGTCCGGCAGGGATCGAGCAGGGCTTTAAAAATGCCATTGCGGGAGCCGACAGGGCCTTTGTGGTCACTACGCCGGAGGTTTCTGCCATCCGTGATGCCGACCGGATCATCGGTCTTCTGGAGGCCAGCGAGATCACTAAGACCGATCTCATCGTCAACCGGATCCGCATGGATATGGTGCGGAGAGGCGATATGATGTCCATTGAGGATGTGACGGACATTCTGGGGATCCCGATCCTGGGAGCCATTCCCGACGACGCCCAGATCGTCGTTTCCACCAACCAGGGAGAGCCGATCGTAGGCATGAACCCATTTGCGGGACAGGCCTACCTCAATATCTGCAGACGGGTGCTTGGTCAGGAGGTACCCCTGATGGATCTTGAGAAGAGCAGGGGGATCTTTTCCAGGTTCCAGGGATTTCTTAAACGGGCCTAGGGAATGGTAAATCTGTTGGAAATCCTGACAAAGAGGAACTCCGGGACCATCGCAAAAAAGCGGCTCCAGTTTTTACTTATCTCGGACCGGGCGGGATGTACGCCGGAGATCCTTGAAATGATCAAGGACGATATGATAAAAGCCATATCAAAATACATGGAGATCGATACGGATGGGCTGGAGATCAAGATCACCCAGATGGATGGGCCCGGGACCTGTGGACGTATTCCGGTCCTCTATGCCAGCATCCCCATCCGTGTCCTCAGCACAAAGGGGACTTTTCTTTAAATGTTTTCAGAGTACAATTTCAGAAACTATAATTTCCGGCTGCTGTTTTATGTGCTGGCCCTGAATCTTGTGGGCGTTGTGGTCATAAACAGCGCCGTAGGCGGTGACAGAAGCTACGTGAACCGCCAGCTCATCGGCATGTTCGGAGGCTTGATGTTAGCCATCGCCATCTCGCTGATGGATTACCG
>ULQT01014953.1_pt1 | contig 10385 bp, 14 predicted proteins | sample 1954791 | NCBI WGS metagenome assembly ULQT01 (sample SAMEA4835663, study PRJEB28245) | human gut metagenome | biome: gut microbiome; material: fecal sample | place: Denmark | collected 2008 | reverse complement strand
CCTGCGCCGATTGCTGTTACGACTGTCTTTAATCCTGTTACTGCTGTTGTAAAAAATGCCATTTTGTTACCTCTTTCTTTCCTGAAATTTGATTTTTTGATAAAGAAAGAGCTTTGATATGTAAATTCCCTGCCCTGTGTGTTAAAATAAGGGCAGGGAAATCCTTTGGGTGAACCCTGTGGGCATCCGGTACATTCTGTTTGGCGATAGGCTGTGCCGGGTGTCTTGTTCTGTCCGTTCCAAAGCACACACAAAACTCCGTTTCTCAACTTCTGGACTTTTTGTCCAAAAGTTCTGCTGCTTGTTTACAGGTTCCATATTCAGTTTTTTCGATATTCAGTTGTATTGTTTTTGAAGCTATGCTTCAATCACGCCCGCATCCTCCACTTCATCAACGGTGTCATTGTCCCTGACTTTAGCTTTGCACAGGTTCTTCACATATTTTTCGATGTCAAAGGCGTTCTTTTCGTCATAGTCGGATAAAAGGCGATACTGCTTGTGCTTCGTAATGTCAAACTTATTGGAGAAGAACGGTCTTACCCCTCTAAGCTGCATGATGCACTTCCCTCCGTCCATGACTGCAATCTCATCTTGGCTCATAAGCTCTTTCCCGGTCTTTTGGTAATTCAGACCGTAGGACTGCGACGTACCCCTTGTATCCGAGGTATTATAAAGGTCAATCGTTTCTTTACCCAAAATCTCCGCCATCTCTTTTAAAGTGGTCTTTTCCTTCCCTCCGAGGAATAAGGTGGTATCACAATTACCTTCAATAGTGTCGGCGTTATCCTTATAAATCGCTTTAAGCTGCGACTTCGACTGCAATATAATGGAAGCTGATATTTCCCGGCTGCGGATTGTTGCAATCAGCTTCTCAAACTTTGGTATCTGCCCGATGTTTGCAAACTCATCGAGTAAGCAGCGCACATGGACAGGCAGCCTTCCATGATACACATCGTCCGCCCTGTCACAGAGCAGGTTAAAAAGCTGCGTATACATGATTGATACAATAAAGTTAAACGTATCGTCGGTATCGGAGATAATGACAAACAGCGCTGTCTTTTCATCCCCCAACATATCCAGCCCCAACTCGTCATAGCTTGTCAGGTCACGCAGCTCCTTGATGTCAAAGGGTGCTAAACGTGCGCCACAGCTAATTAAGATACTTTTCGCTGTCTTGCCCGCCGCCAGCTTGTATTTTTTGTACTGCTTGACTGCAAAATGCTCCGGCTCTCTTTCCTCCAGCTCATCGAACATCAAATCGACAGGGTTTTTAAATTCCTCGTCGTCCTCCCTTGCTTCACTGGCGTTTATCATGTCAAGCAGGGTAGTGAAATTCTGTTCTTCCTCCACACACTCATACCAGATGTATCCGATCAGTGCGGTATAATAGAGCTTTTCGGCTTTCACCCAAAAATCCTCGCCGGATTGCTGCCCCTCCCCTTTGGTGTTTAAAATGATTGTGTTTACAAGTTTCAGAATGTCCTTCTCGCTCCGGATATAAGCGATAGGGTTGTAGTGCATTGATTTTTTGAAGTTAATGGTGTTCAGCACTTTTACCTTGTACCCGTTCTTTAACAGCATTTTTCCGCACTCGACCAGCACTGTTCCCTTCGGATCAGTGACCACATAGCTTGAGTGCATCTGCATAAGGTTTGGTTTTACAAAAAACCTCGTCTTGCCGGAGCCTGAACCGCCGATGACAAGGATATTTTTATTCCTCGCATACTTCGGCTCTTTCGGTCTGCCCGACATCATCAGCCTTTCCGTTTCTGTGAGCAGAACATTATTCTCAAAAACCGGATCAATATAAGGCTCAATATCCTTTGCAGTTCCCCACCTTGCAGAACCGTACTCCATGCCATGCCGGAATTTCTTGGCGTTCTTGGCTTTAAAATACACCACAAGGCGGAGCGCAATGCCGCACCCTGCCCCTATCAGCAGGTCTTTCGGGTAAAAACTTGGCAGCGGATTGGAGAATAAACCCTCCAGCCCCTCCATGACCGCCATCATCTTTGCGGAAGCGTCCTGCCCCGGCGATACCCGCCACAGCCACGCTATTTTGTCGCAGAAATATCCGGCAAGCACATAAGGGAGATTCATAAGGAGAAGTTTCTTTTTATCAACATTCCCCGTCTTTGCCTTGAGCTTTTTGGGAACTGATTTTAAGTCTTTGGCAATACCGTCTACGATTTTACTCATAATGACTGCCCCCTGTCCTTCTGGTGTTCCCTTGCCCTTTCCCGGTTCTTGTCCTTCCCCAGTATCTCCCGGAACTCTGCCAGCTTCTCCTTTACGGAGATGCGGTTGTGCTTCTTCTCATTAACTTTTACAAATTCCTTAAATGCCTGCGTAATCACGTCGGCATCCTTGCCCTTGAAAAATACCATGTACTTCGGCGGCGCAACCGTCTTATCTTTCTTCACAGCAAAGTCTACATTGTATTTCCTCGCCACTCTCTCAAAAGACTTGATGTTGTTATCCGTAACCTCAATGCCCGAAGCACCCATACCCTGACCGACCAGATCTTTCACTGACATTTTCCCATGAGATGCCTGCTTTCCCTGTTTGCGGTGTTCCAGATACATCTTCATTGCCTTTTTCAGCACATCGGCAGTCAGCCGGGAAGATTTAAACACAAGGGCAATCGTTTTCTGTGTCACTTCCTCCTGCATGGTTTACCTCCTTCTTTTTTATTGCTGTACTCCCGTCAGGGTGGGACATACAGCCTGTGAATCAGATATTTCATAAACGCTCCTTTCTGACCGGGTTATGGCAGCTCCGCCGCCCTCCCTTCTTCTTCCGCTTTTATCATTTCTGAAAACCCGCTTTCCAGATCATCAAAGCTGACCGGAATATCCCACGGATTTTTAATACAGGTATCCACAAAGCGGTAATTGAGCCGCCCCCTGCCATTTCCCAGACTGACACGATAGGCAGACACAAACTCCCCGTTTTCAAGCATCCATATCTCGTTTTCAAGGCACAGGGTAAAATTGTCTGACAGTAATTCCTCTATCCGGCAGCTTATCATGCAGGCTGGACAGCAGAAAAGTGCATCCGTCATGGAAAATGGCTCTTTCCCCGTTCCGTCATCCCCTTCCAGTATCATCACGTCTTTCATGTTCTTTTTGATGTAAGGGAATATCTGCGCTGCATAGTTTTCTGCCGCATATTCCCTCGGATCGCTCCCATCACCAAGAAACTCCGCAAGGTCATCAAATTCGCAGTCCTCATATAACCGGAACAACCGGAGCAGGGATTCCCTCACTTTTTCCTCCGTCAGCCCTTCTTCCAAATCAGGCGCATCCGTTCTGACCTCCGCCATTTTCTTCTTCCTCCCGGCTTTCCATGCACAGCAGATTCCACTCCCCGCTGCTATCATCATTGCCGCCGCAGAAAGCATTATTTTTATTTTTTTCTTTCCCATCCTTTTCTCCTTTCCGCTTCTGGACTTTTTGTCCAAAAGTTTTATTAACGCAAAAAGGGCAGCTACAAACCGCTGTTTCCGGTCTATAACTGCCCTTACGCTGTTTACCATATTCATTTATCTGTATCGGATCACCGGACACTGTTTCGTCTTTTCCCCGGCTTTCCTGCGTTCCAGGGCAAAGACCATATCCCCGGTACGTTCAAAATATCCTATATCTTTCTTCCAGCTCATGCCGCATTTACAGTGCTGCAAACCGATAAACTGCTGTTTCATCTTCCTGCCGCAGTTCGGACATACCTTTCTGCCCATACCCTTTTTCTTGGTTCTCGGCTTGTCTGCATCGTCTTTCTTTTTCTCTGCCTTTTCCGGAAGCCCCTTCTCTGCTATCCTTGTTTCATAACGTGGCAATCTGTAAAAATACAGGCTGTATATTTCATCAAAGGAAGCCTTTTCCGCTAACCCTCTTACCCTCTGGTAGATTTGCCCCACAATTTTTTCACAGTCCTCTCCTTCCGGCATCTTACCATGCTCCCTGTAATAATCACAGGTCTTTTCAAACATACTGTCCGCTATCTTCGCTTTCTGTTTCTGCTTTAAATCTTTGTATGTCCTGTCCGCCCTTTTCATCCGCTTCCTGTTTCCCAAATACACCACTCCTGCCTTTATCCTGATACGGTCTATTTTAACAGAAAACGCTCCGGGATTGTAAAAAATATCTGCTGATTAACAGAGGGCATCTTTGCACAGGGCAAGGAAATACTTCTTTTTCTCCGATATTTCCTCCTGCCTGTCTTTGGAAAGCGTCTGGAAAATCTCATCATAGTCAAGCTCCGCAAGCGGCGTTCCAAGCACAGGCGTTAAGACTTCATGTTCATACCATATCCGCCACAGTTCCTCAAACAGCTCCGCACTGTCTGAAAATACCACAGCGGAATCAAAGCCTTCGCCCTCATTGAACCATTGCAGGCGGACAAACCCGAACCTCCCGGCATCCGCAACCATTACATCTGCCAGCTCATACAGTTCTGCGAACGCATTCGCAACCTTCCGGCATCTTGCCCGCTGTTCTTCCGTAATATATTTTTCTGCCATATATGCTCCTTCCCACTTCTGGACAAAAAGTCCAAAAGTTACCTGTTCTTCCTTATCATGCACACCATCTAATCTGCCTATCCATTTCCTTCCGGTTCGGAATCAAACAATCCCTTTTCCTGCCACCCTCCGCCATACATATCATGCTGTACCAACTGCTGGTAGTAATGGTTCATGGTATTCGGCGCATTGTAAAGGGCAGTCACCATGTACGCCCTGATATTGGTTATCTTTGTTGTGGTTTCCTTCATGCAGCCGATCACATACTCCAAATGGGAGCTGTTCAGCTTCAGGAATTTTGATTTCACAAGCTCATAAGGGTAATCTTCCCCATTGACCTTTACCGTTTTCCGCTTCACGCATACAATCTCGCAGATTACCTCATAAAGTTCCTCATACAGCCCCTTTTCGCTCCAGTCACCATATTTCATGTGATGCTCATACTCAATATTTTCTTTAATGATCTCCATGTAAGCAGTGGCATCATCCATCACATCAATCATATCATTATCCGTCTTGCTATGTTCGGATTCTCTTATCTCCTGATTGGATTGATTGATAGGATTGGTATAGCTCAAATCAGTATAATTAGTATTGTTATAATTAGGGGAAAAACTTTTTACTTCTTGAAATTCAGTTTTTTTATCTCCGGAAGTTAAATTCCTTTCCCTCTTGAAATCAAATTCTTTAATTTCTTGAAGTTCAGTTTCTTTACTTCCAGAAGTTAAATTCTTTTGCTTCTTGAAATTAAAATCTTTTACTTCTGTGGAAACATCAGTGTTTGCAGGCTCTTTTTCCGTCCTTTCCTCCGGTAATGAAGAAAAATTCTTCACATAAATAATATCTGGCTTCCCCAGCCCCCGCCTTTTCTTCTCAATCAGACCAATGCCATTATCCGAGTCCAGTTCCTTTATTATTTTAGTACAGGTAGGCTTGGAACAGCCTAAATCTTCCGCCATGTTCTCCACTGCATAAATAATATATGCCCTGTTTTCATCATCCAGCCACCCGTTTTTCATTGACAGTGACATTCTGTCGAGCATCAGACCATACAGGAGCTTGGCATCGCTGCTAAGCCCCTTAAAATACTTATCCTTTATCAGCAGGCGGGGAACACGATAAAAGGAAAACTGCTCTGCTTCGATGCCATAATAATAATCGAATTTTATCGTGCCATCCATGCCGATGCACCTCCCCTCTACTGATTTCCTGTGCCATTTCTGGCTCTCCACTCGTCCAGCAACTGAATGATGATGCCCTCTATTTCCTCATTTGTACAGTCCTCCGCAAAATATTCGCTGATTTTATCCGCTTTTAATGTTACCCTGCGTTCTTTCGGCTTTTCCTCCGTCAGTATCAGGCGCACCATTGCCAAGGTAAGCTCACCGCTTTTGCCATATTCTTTCAGTTTTCCAGACTGCACCATGCTGACACTGCATCCTTGTTCCTCAATGACAGCCTGTACCCACTGCTGTGCTTCCTCTGTCAGAAAGGATATATCCACGCCCTGCGAAAAACCTAATTTCTTCGTGTCCACCATTTCAAGAAGCTCATCGGAAAGCCTTGACAGCCATATATACCGCTGAACCTTTTTCGCATTTTCCCCGGCAGCTTCCCCGACTTCATCAAGGGTGTTCTTCCCTGACTTTTTCCCCTGATGCTTCATGGCTTCATATTTCATCTTATAGGCTCTCGCCTTTTCGCTTGGTAAAATGTCCTCCCTCTGAATGTTGGAGTCCACCATGATAATTGTCGCTTCATCATCGGTGTAATTGCGGACAATCACTGGCATCTGTGTTTTTCCGGCAAGCTCTGAACCCCGTTTCCTGCGGTGTCCGGCTATGATTTCATAGCCGCCGCCCGCCCTCGGTCTTGCAATGCCCGGAACCAGCACACCATACTGGCGGATACTCTCCGTTGTTTCCTCCATCTTCTCATCGTCCACCACCCGGAAAGGGTGGTCTTTGAATGTATGAAGGTCTGCAAGCGGCGCATTGATAATCTGTTCTGCCCCATTTCCTTGTACAGTGCTTCCGCCGAATAAATCATCAAAACTTTCTATTCTGATTTTTGCTGCGCTTCCTGCTTTTGTATTACTTCCCATCTGCAAGCACCTCCTCTGTCAGAGAATAGTAGGCTGACGCCACTTTCCCCTTTGGATCATGCCTGTATATGCTGATGCCTTCCGCAGAAATCTCCGCTGCCCTTACCGAAACAGGAATGACATTGGCAAATATCCTTACCCTGCTCCCATAGTTTTTTTTCGGCATGGCGCTGATGTCTTTTGCGTAATTCGTCCGGCTGTCCACCATTGTCAGCAATATGCCCTCAATCTCCAGCTTCGGGTTAATCTGCCGCTTTACCTTGCCAACTGTCTTAATGAGCTGCTGCAAGCCTTTGACGGGCAGATACGCCGCCTGTACGGGTATCAGAATACTGTCGGCACAGGCAAGGGCATTTATGGTAATCATGCCCAAAGAGGGCATACAGTCTATCAGGATATAGTCGTAATTTTCCCTGACTATCTCTATGTATGACCTCAGTATCGTTTCCCGGCTCATGACATTCACAAGGGAAACCTCCAGACCGGATAATTCGATATTCCCCGGCATAAGGTCTATCCCTTCCTCATGGTGCAGGATACCCTCTGTCGGCTCTACTTCCTCATCATTGATTAAATCCCCCATAATGGTTGCAAGCGTGACTTCCAAAGTATCCGGCTCTGTATAGCCAAGACTTGCAGTAAGGCTTCCCTGTGCGTCTGCGTCTATTAACAGCACTTTTTTACCCTGTTTTGCCAGTCCGATTCCTAAATTGCTTGTTGTGGTGGTCTTGCCCACTCCGCCTTTCTGGTTTGCGATTGCGATTATTTTACACATGATTAAATTCTCCTTTGCTTCTGCTACGATTCTTTTATGTTGCTTTTTTTGACTTCCACATAAGCCCTGTAATATTTCTTTGTCCCTTTGTTCGGGAACAAATCAGAAAACTCCGTCACTTCGATTTTGGAATTTCTTCTTAAAATCTTCCCGAACCACTTAATATCGTTTTTTGTTCCCATAAGCCTGACTTTTAACATCAATCCTGTCCTCCAAACATGGCGTACAGATTGTGGTTATACGTTGCGTACTCCGGATACCGTATCTGTACCGCCTGCCAAAAATAAGGTGCATAGGCACAGCAGAACAGTTCCTCCACTGTGTAATTCCTGCACTCGTCCACCTGTTTCTCCGCATCATCATAATCAAGAACGCTTGGCGTACCATTGCAGTATAGGTTGAATGCCATTCTGACCACCTTTTCACTTCCGCTGGTCTGCCAGCCTTCATGCAGGCATTCCGTTTTTACACAGCCTGTCTTAAAATCATAAATGCTTTTAATGTTCCTTCTTGTGTCATTGCTGATACCAAGACAATAGACAAGCGCCTTGTGGTACACGTCCTGATACCTGACCTCTTTCAATTTCTCATAGTAGAACTTCTCATGTGCTTCGCTGATAAAAATAATCGCTTTCTCTGCTCCTAACGCTGTACTGCTCATTCTTTTTTCCTCCATTTCTTATTTTGCTTTGCTGACCATAACAAAAAAGGACACTTCCCTAAAATTTCTTTTAGAAAAATGTCCTTATAGTACAAAATATTAACTTGAACTGACACGAGTTTAATTTAAAATCGTTTATTTTAACCCTTTAAGAGAGTTTATTTTGTCGTACTCTTGTCGTACCATACTGTTTTAAAGTCCGCAAACCCGCATAAACACTGGCTTTATTTGTCTAGTGACTTCATCGTCGGGAACAGCAGGACATCGCGGATCGCAGCAGAGTCAGTCAGCAGCATGCACATACGGTCGATGCCGAAGCCGATGCCGCCTGTGGGAGGCATACCGATCTCCAGGGCATTTAAGAAGTCCTCGTCTGTGTGATTGGCTTCCTCATCTCCCTGGGCCAGCAGCTCCTCCTGGGCCTTAAAGCGCTCTCTCTGATCGATGGGATCGTTGAGTTCGGAATACGCGTTGGCCATTTCCCAGCCGTTCATAAAGAACTCGAAGCGCTCTGTATACTCTGGATTTTCCGGCTTCTTCTTTGTAAGGGGGGAGATCTCCACCGGGTGGTCCATGATAAAGGTGGGCTGTACCAGGTGCTCCTCTACAAACTCCTCGAAGAACAGGTTTAAGATATCGCCCTTTTTGTGGCGGGCCTTCACCTCGATGTTGTGCTCCTTGGCCGCAGCCTTAGCCTCTGCCAGGGTATGGATCTCATCAAAGTCCACGCCGGAATATTTCTTAACAGCTTCCACCATGGTCATACGGGCAAAGGGCTGTCCCAGATCCATTTCAATGCCGTTATAAACGATCTTTGTGGTCCCCAGGACCTCCTGGGCTACAAAGCGGTACAGGTTCTCTGTCAGATCCATCATGCCATGGTAGTCGGTGTATGCCTGGTAAAGCTCCATTAAGGTGAACTCCGGATTGTGTCTTGTATCCAGGCCCTCGTTACGGAATACGCGGCCGATCTCATACACGCGCTCCATACCGCCCACGATCAGCCTCTTTAAGTAAAGCTCCAGGGAAATACGGAGCTTCAGATCCTCGTCCAGGGCATTGAAATGAGTCTCAAAGGGTCTTGCGGCAGCTCCTCCGGCATTGGATACCAGCATGGGAGTCTCCACCTCCATAAAGCCCTCGTCAGCCAGGTATTTACGGATGGCGGCCAGGATCTTGGAACGCTTGATGAAGGTATCCTTTACATCCTCGTTCATGATCAGGTCCACATATCTCTGGCGGTAACGGATATCCGTATTGGTCAGTCCATGGAATTTCTCCGGAAGGATCTGGAGACTCTTGGAAAGCAGGGTCACGGAATGGGCATGGATCGAAATCTCGCCCATTTTTGTAGTAAATACAAAGCCCTTGATCCCTACGATATCGCCGATATCCATTTTCTTGAAATCCTTATATGTGTCCTCGCCCAGGTCATCCCGGCATACATAGCACTGGATGTTTCCCTTCAGATCCTGGACGTTGCAGAAGGAGGCTTTTCCCATCACACGCTTGCTCATCATACGTCCTGCGATGGAAACCTCCTTCCCCTCATACTCTGCATACTGCTCTTTTACGTCTGTGCTGTGCACAGTCACATCATATTTTGTGATCTGGAACGGATCCTTTCCATTTGCCTGAAGCTCTGCTAACTTTTCACGGCGCACCTTGAGAAGCTGGTTTAAATCCTGCTCCTGGCCGTTTCCCTTCTTCTGGTTTCCCTGCTCTGCCACTGCTCTTCTCTCCTTTTAGTAATTAATCCACTCTCTTGATATCTAATACCTTATACTGGAGCATTCCTGCCTGGGTTTCCACATCCACCACGTCGCCAACTTTTCTGCCGATCAGCGCATGGCCCACAGGAGATTCGTTGGAGATCTTGTTCTGAAGGCTGTTGGCCTCAGTGGAACCAACTAACTTAAACTCCATCTCTTCCTCGAACTCCACGTCATATACTTTGACAACACAGCCGATGCTGATCTTGTCAAGGTTCACTTCATCCTCAACAACGACTTCTGCATTCTTTAACAGCTTCTCCAGCTCATCGATCCTGGCCTCGATGTCCCTCTGCTCATCCTTGGCTGCATCGTACTCGGCGTTCTCGGATAAGTCGCCCTGCTCTCTGGCCTCTTTGATCTTCTGGGCGATCTCACGACGGCGGTTTACTTTAAGATCCTGAAGCTCATCTTCATATTTTTTCAGTCCTGCATAAGTCAAAATGTGTTTCTTATCTGCCATGACGTCATACCTTCCTTTATATTCAGGGCAAACTGCCCCTTTATACTAACATCCAGTGTATTATAGCGTGAACCCCTGGCATTGTCAA
>ULQT01048570.1_pt1 | contig 10433 bp, 7 predicted proteins | sample 1954791 | NCBI WGS metagenome assembly ULQT01 (sample SAMEA4835663, study PRJEB28245) | human gut metagenome | biome: gut microbiome; material: fecal sample | place: Denmark | collected 2008 | reverse complement strand
AGGGAGAGAAAAAGAACCAGATGACAAAGGAAGTAGAAGCGGAAAGTGTTGCCTATACAGTCTGCCAGTATTTTGGTTTGGATACTTCGGATTATTCTTTTCCTTACATTGCCGGATGGAGCAGCAGCATGGATATGAAAGAGCTGCGTACCTCGATGGATACGATACGGAAAACGGCAGGTTCTTTTATTGACAGCATGACAGAAGTGATACAGCGGTTTATGCGGGAACAACCGGAACTGTCACTGTCTGCCATGAAGCAGGCAGAAATACTGATAGACAGGGTAGAACAGGAACGGACACTTTTTAGCGGCGAAGAGAGAAATCTGCTGGTCAATTATGCGTATAAGTTTGACAATGCAGAGGAAACGGAGAAACTTATCCGAAAACTGGCGGAGGCAAAGGCGATTCCAGATCTTCGTTCCGCCACAGAAATCTGCCGGGATATACAAAAAGAAATCGAGTTTCTCCCTGATGGCATGGTGGGAATGACGGAACTGCATCGTTATGGCTATCAGAATGAGGGAATGCTTCCGGTTGAAAGGGAGAGGGCACATGAATTGTTTCAGGAAGGTTTTGAGATATTCGCCCTGTATCCGGATGATACGGAGGCAATGCTGGATGATGAAGGAGAACTTGATACGCATGACGGTCTTTTCGGGATAGAAAAGGCAGTGTGGGAGAAGTACCACAGGAGGGAAGCAGTCAGAGAAGAAAGCGGAATGCCGGAAAAGGAACAAAAGTATCAGGAAGTAGAATTGTTTGATGTCCCGGCACTTTTTATAAATGAACGTGTAGCCGGGGAAGCTGTCCCGGAGGGATTGCACCGCTATGAACTACGAGGGGCAGATTATGATCCCGGTTATCCGCTTACCATAGAAAAACAGGTAATGGTCAATCATGCCGCAACCATTCTCACAGCAGTTCCGCTTTCCCTCCCAGAACAGGGATATTTCCGGCTTGGAGATGAACTGAATTTCACAGGCGAGATGGTGACACTTGCGGAGTATCAGGAAAAAATGAATGCCATAGACCTGAACATAGAACAGGAAAAAATGGAAAATGCCATCGGACGGGCAAATGAAAATCTATATCTGTCCGGTAAGGAAGAGCGGTATGCCATTTATCAGCTTGGTGATTCTGAAAAAGGAAGAGATTACCGTTTTATGGGAATGGATTTTGTGACTGCCCATAATTTAAAAATAAATGCAGAAGATTACCGTCTGGTCTATGGAGGAAAGCTGTCAGAAGGAGAAACTCTAGAGGGACTGTATGAACGGTTTAATATCAACCATCCGGCAGGATATGAGGGACATTCACTTTCTGTCAGTGATGTAGTTGTTTTGACAAACGGGGGCAGTGCAAAGGCATATTATGTGGACAGTATGGGATTTGCAGAATTACCGGACTTTATCCTGCAGCGTCAGCATGAAGTAAAAATGAACCATAAAAGAGAAGATTCCGCTGTAACACTGGATACTTCCGGAATTGAGATTGAGCAGCATGACGGTCTTTGGCATACCGCTGATGTACGGGAAATCAAGGATGAGATATTTTATCTTATGAAAAACAATGAATATGGTGATTCGGTTGCGGCTGTCATTGTCAATGCAGACGGCGAACTGGTGGCGCAGGAATTGGAGAATGGTTTTGATAAGGGTGCAATGGAAGCAATTCAGGAGTATCTTGCGGAAAAAGGGATGACGTGGGAACCGGAACACCCGGAGAGCGAACAGGGTACATCTTTGGAGAAAAATTATCCGCCCGTTTATCCTCACACATTATCCTATGCGATGGAACATGGCGCTGCGGATGATTATCTGGATTCCAGAAAGCTGAATTTAGACTGTAAAAATGCCATTGAAGAAGCAATTAAGGAAAATTTTGATGGGATGCATCTTGCACAGGAAACTGCAGAAAAGGTATTGGAGGCATATGGTGCAGAGAGAATTTCCTTTGTGCTTGCAAACACGATACAGAAGCATTCTTATGACGGCAGATATTCCAGAGACAATAAAGCATGGGCAGAAACGATTCAAATACCGGAGAATGTCAGCAGGGGAACAGACTTGAATGCAGATTATATTGTAAACAGCCATCCGGCAGTATTGGATGGATTTGTAAATTTGTTCCGTAAAGCAGGGCAGGAGATGAACCATGAACAGGAAATGGGACAAAATGATATATGGAATCTTTCTGGTCAGGAGACAGAACTTGCATATCAGGCGGAAGACCGATTTTTGTTTATCCAGGATACAGAAGGCGGTTATGATTATACATTTTATGGTATGGATTACCGGGAGATAGACGGCGGCATTTATGAGGACAGCGATGATATGACAATCGAGGAAGCTGCGGGGGATCTTCTTGCAGAAGAGGGTTATGCGCTGGAGGACTGTACACGTATAGACTGTGAAGAACTGCAGGAGAAAACAGAAAAAGCGGCACAGGAAGAGATAGAAGAAGCGAGACATTCCTTATCTGCTTCTGATGGAAAAGAACCGGAACCCAAAATCAGCTTTTATGTGGCAGAGTGTACAGAGTTTCACATTCTTGGAGAATATCATGAAGATTTGAGCCTTCAGGAAGCGGCAGAACTGTACCAGACCATCCCGGCAGACCGGATGAACGGGATCAAAGGGATTGGTTTCCGTCTGGAGGACGGCAGTATCTATGACGGGACATATGAACTGATGACGGCGGGAAAAATGCAGACGGAATTTATTAATGAAATCCCGCATTACCGGGACAGTCCGCTGGTACAGCAGGCTATCGTGGATATGGAGAAAATTTTAGATAAATGGAAAGAGAAGGAACTGACGGAACCGGAAAAAGAAAAGCCTTTGGAGCTGGAGAAAACGGCTGAAAAAGCACCGAAAGCGGACATACAGACAGCCAAGGGTAAAGGGAAGAAACAGTCTGTCTTACAGGCGCTCAGGGAACGGCAGGCGAAGCTGAAAGCGCAGGAGACAGGACAGACAGAACAGAAAACACAGGGACGCAGAAAAGGAGAACCGGAATTATGATGAAAAAATTTGAACAGGATGAATGCCTTCTTATGGCGATTTGTCAGGAGGATACTTGCGAACAGACGAAGGAAGAGATGAAAAAGATACTTCCGTTTTTGAAGCAGGATACAGAGATGACTGCTCTTGTAAAGGGGACATTGGAGAAGATGGAACATCTGACAGAGGAGGAATTTTCCAAAATGGATTTAACCCCGTATTTGACAGAACTTTTGGAGGATAAGGAATGGATATAAACCAGTTTGCGGTATATCAGTTAAAAAACGGGCCGGAGACGAGACAGATGCGTTTCCGGTCTTATGAAAAACTGCAGCAAAGCGGGATTCAGGTGCGGTACGAATATTACAGGGAGGTGTATCTTGGCAAAATGCAGCGGCAGGATACTCCCGAAAACATAAGAGAACGCCTGCAAAAGAAAATACCGAAAAGCTTCGACGGTCATTCCCTCAGTGTCAGTGATGTGCTGGTTTTGAACCGAGAGGGCGAGATTACCGCTTACTATGTAGAAAAAGAAGGTTTTACCGTCATTGCAGGTTTTATCCGCATTGGCTCATCCGGGGCGCTGCTTACCTTTGAAACTACGAATTTTCATATTGAAGGCAAAGCAGGAAGCTGGCTGGTGCTGGACACCCTGATTATAGACGGCAGGGAATTTTTTCTTATGGAACATATGGAATACGGCAGGAATGCTGCCTATGTGATACTGGATGCAGAAGGGAAAATTGTGGCGGAGGATAACCGGAACGGCTTTGATGAGAACGCAAAGCAGCAGATCAGAGAGTATCTGCACCCGCCAAAGCCTGTGCAGAAGCCAGAGGAAAAGCCGCCGCTTGAAAACTGGCAGAAGTATATGGAAAATGGGGAATATCTCCGCAGTTCGGAAATCAGTGAAGAACAAAACTACAATATGATTGACGGCAGACGGAACAATATGCCTCCGAAAAAGACCAGGACATCGGTATTGGTAAAGCTGCACCAAAAACAGGCAGAGATTGCAAAACGAAGCGGAAAGGAAGTACCGCAGATGGCAGTGGCGGAAGATATGGAGCGCAGACGGAAATAAAGGTTGTAACGTTTTATAAAAACAGAGAAGGGAAAACCGTTCAACGGATTCCCTTCTCCGGTAAAACTTTGGATATCCGATCCAAAGCTACTTTGTGTTCTTATCATATGTTAATTAAAAATAAAATATGTAGCAAAAAGGAACTCACCCTGAGTCCCTTTCCTTTGAAAATTTGGTAATGTCCCCAACACACCGGAAAGGGATTTCTTTGTACTTATATAGTACATGATTTATTGTTTTGTGTCAATATGGTTTTTTAAATAATCCAGTAATTCGGTTGTATCGCCTGTTTCTTCAAGACCCAAAACAGAATAAATTTCTTTTAATGTATCTTGTGCAGTATTTCGTTCTGCTTTAATTTTGGAAATATATGTAAGTTTATCAGAAAGCTTTTTATTTAAGTCTGCATAGTAACCAATCAGCCCCATTGTTTTTGCAAGAGCTTCGTCAACTTTCTTCATATCACTGGCAGGTAAATCACAGATATATGTACCCAAACGGGATTTACTTACACACATGATATTTGAGGCATTTGCCTGTCCGTCCAGTTTGGTAGTTGTACCATCTGCTTCATATTGTGTGGTAATGACAGCAACACAAGGTAAAGTGCTTGTATCATGTGTAATGGGAATCACGATAGTATTCCCAGATTTTAAATTTCCGATGCTATTTTGTACAATAACAGCAGGTCGTTCTTTTTGCATTTCACTTCCGATCCCCATACCGAAATTGCAACGATATACTTGTCCACGTTTTACAACTCGTCTGCTTGCGTTTACAACCAACGTATCTAAATAGAGCTGTGTTTTGAGCCAGTCTAAAAATCTTTGTACTTTATTCAGATCAATATTCATGTAATTCTATCCTTTTCTCATATTTCTTTCAATCAACATACCATATTATACCTGAATTATCAAGAGCAACTCATTTGAAACAAGGTATCTGAAAGCATTGTATAATTCCAATATTACGTGAGAGTCTGTTCTTTTGTATGAGTTTTTTGGTGAGGATATTCTTTTCCTAGAATAGAATTTATATTAGAACGAACCGTATTCAATTCTTTTTGATAATCTCGATAATATTGATACTGCTCTTGGGCTGACTTTTTCTGTTTTAACAATTCTTCTTTCTTTTCTTTCAGCAATTTCATAGAAGGGAGTTTTATATTGCCGGATTTCTCCTTCAGGAATTTCCGGGCAGTTTCATAAAGTGCAATTTCAGCGGAATGCTCTTTACGGAAAACACCCTTATTTTTACTCTGACAAAATTTAGTATAGATAGCTTTATTCGCAAGGTACTGTCCTGTGTAGTGAAGCTGTTCGTTGATTTCCCGTAAGTCTCTTTCCGTTGATTTTAGATTTTTTCGGAAAGTGTCTGTATGCTCTTTTACAGATGAAAAGGAAGTTTCCAGAGCATCGAGAGAATCGTAACCATGTTCCTGAACATAGGCTACCGTTTTTGCCATTTCTTTCAGATTGGACAGTTTTACTTTTCTGGCGTAGGCGGCATTCTGCTGAGCTTTTACACAGTTTTGCAAATCCGTAACCAAATGTAAATCTGATTTTATAAAAAGAATGGCAAACGCAGTTTCATGTGGAATGGAACTATTTTGAGCAGCATACATTTCCGGTGCAGGTATGGCGGCTTTCGGAACGGGAGTTACAACCTCTTCATCGTGACATTTTACATTATTTCCTATTACCTGCAGAAGATAATTCTTTTCATAATGGGTTCCCAGATTTCTTCCGGTAATCGGTTTAGTACGTTCCGGATGGAGATAACTGAATCGTCCTCTGCTTTCTTTTATAAGTATCCCATACTTTTCAGAAAGAATCTTTTGAAATTCTTCCAGAGTATGCGCTGATGAAACGGCACTATCAATGGAGTCCCGTAAAAATTGTTTCTGTGTCTGGAATTTAGTATTACGGGGAGTGACGCCATCGGCAATCATACGTTGATTTTTCGTATCAAGTTTTTCCTGCCCTTTGCGGTTTGCCCAATATTCTTTTTCAGTAATTTTCCTTTCGGCAGGAGTCAGCAAATCCACCTGATTCAGATTTTCCCGGCGGCACATATCCATCACTTCCTGCTTGAGATGAATCAGATATTTTTTTGTTAGATGATGTTTGTTCCCTGCAAGGGAATCACAGGGACGTTCCATAAAGTCCTGACGTTCTACATCAAATTTCCGCAGGCTGTTGATTACAATATGTACATGAATATTGCCACTTCCATTGTGTCCGTCTGTATGTGTGCAGACGAGAGCCTGATGTCCGGGAAAATTCTTTTTTGCATATTCCAGACCTAACTGTTGGGCACGTTCTCCTGTTAATCCATGCTCATCCTTGTCATTCGGATCAAAGCTGAGAATATAATGGTGCGATTTAATTTCATTATAATTTTGGTTTTTATGGTAAGCTGCATTTAGTTCCATACATTCCGTATCAAAGGTAAAGGGATCACAGTTGATTCCGTCCAGATAATATTCTTCACGAGGCTGCAGATGTCCGTTCTCATCAAGCAGCGGTTTCTTTGTGGATTCATCATATTGAAAAATCAAATACCGCTGTGCCTCTCCGTAATCGGCATTTTTTCTTGCTATGTGTTTCAGTATCGCCATGAAAAACTCCTGCCATTTTGGTCACTTTATATTTCATCTCATAAAGTTCGGTAATACACTGGTTAATTGCTGCCCTCATTTCCTGTGAATGGATTCCACCCTGATTAAAATATTTTGCAATCTGGTTCAGGTTACTGCCTATCTTTCCAAATTCAGAAATCAGTTTTTTCAGTTCCGGCACATCAGCCACTACTTCATATTTCATCGTAATACGCTGGTTCATCACTTGCTTACGTGCATATTCCGCTACAGGCAGATTAGCTGTTTGGGCATTTTCTGTGACAATATCATATTCCGTATCATTAAGACGGAGCATGATGTGATGATTTCGTTTCAGTTCCTTTTGCTTTTTTGGTCTTGCCATGTTTTATCCTTTCTCGTGATGGAAACCATCACGCTGCGACTATATTCTATATAGAAGCCGAAAAACACAGCTTGCTGTGTAAGAAACCGAGGGAATGGGGAAACGGAATCCCCATCAAGATTGCCCGTAACCAAAATCCACAAAGTGGGTTTTGAGTTACTTGGGCGAATCTTGCTTTAGTTTCAGCGATAGGAAAAATAACAATAGTACAAGTTTTTTTTACATAAACAAAAATTGTTTCAAAACTTAGATTATGATGTAATTGCAAGCACTTAAATCGGAGTCATTTTGAAGGAGGTCTAACATGAATAAAAAAATTAATCCATGCGGAAATAGTATGAGAGAATTGTCAACGGAGGAGTTAGTAAATATTTATGGAGCAGATACAGCAACACCTATCTCTACGATCCCTTGTTCAGTTGCAAAGACGGTTTCTGTAGTTTCAAAGTCTGTGGTGAACAGTTCAAAAGTTTGTATCGGTGCTTCTTTATCAGCAATTTCAGGTATTTTTTCTTATAATAAAGAATGCTTAGGATAGGAGAAACATTATGAATAAAAAAAATGTTGTGGGAGAAAGTATGAGAGAACTTTCTCATAATGAGTTAAATGAAATATATGGTGGGGATGATCCAACCGTATCTCCGCGGTCTACATTTATCTGCAGTGCACTATTTACAGCAGTAGGATCATACTTAACGACAGCAATTTTATGTAAAGAATAATAACAAACAATGAAGTGCTTGCTAATAAAAGAACATGTTTAAAATTTCAAAAATTTAGACATGTTCTTTTTACTAAAAATATAAAATTAGCTATGAAAAATCAACCATAAATTTAATTCCACCATAAGAGTTTTTTTCATAAATTTATATGAATAGTTAGTTATTAATCTAAGTTAAACAGAATGTTGTCAGTGAGTAGCCTAAAAATGATGCGAGTTAGTTTTACGACACAATTTGCATTGTAATGGAATTTTTCTTCATAACATTTTTTGCGTAGTAAGTTTTGAATGTTATTGAAATAAGTGCTTTGATAGGAATATCTACGTGGCACATCCTGAATATAAATAATAAAAATAAAACCGTAGTAATACATTCCTTCAAGTAGTTGGGAAATAGAAAAACAATCTAAAGTTCATAGCATGTGAATGTATTATGTCACATCACTAAAAGAAAGGGAAATGTGATGTTTTAGCTTCTATAAACATCATACGAGTGAAATAATGTCTTATAAATCATTAACAATAAATGAAAGATACAATATTTTAAAAGAGTTTGGAAAAATTGAAAAAGAGAATACTGATGCATTGATTCAGTGGCGTAATGATATGAGCCTTTTGTCACAAAAACAGTTCCAAAAGATGTTACAGTACAATCAGTATGATAAAAAGATTTTTTCTTATGCTGTAACACGAGAGCCAGACGAAAATATCGTAAAACTATATGAAAAGAGTGAAGTTGAACATATATGGCGTTGTACTTATTGGGAAATATTAAATACTAATATCCTTTACGAAGAGAAATCGTACTGGGGTCAAGATGAGGGGTTTAATTACATTGTTAGACATTTTGTGAAATATGTAGAAAAACAATTAATTGAGTCTTTGGAGGGAATTAAATTCACAAAAGACTGTTTGGATGGCATCTTGCGTCAATTTACATTAAAGTTAGTGGATTTGGGAAATAAAGCAATGATAATGGAATTAAATCATCTTAAAGAATCTCAGAACCTAAAAGGAGATACTTCTGCAGAAAGATTCAAATATTTTATTTCATTATTTGAAAATATGGAATTTTTGAAAAGCTTTTATGAAAAATATTCTGTACTTGCAAGACTCTATACGGAACTTTCGATTTTGTTTATTAATAATATCAAAGAAATATGGGATTTTATAAAAAATGATAAAGAAATTCTCAAGGAAGAATTTGGGATAGTTGACGGGGAGTTCGTATTAAATAAAGTAGCTATTGGAATAGGTGATACGCATAATTTTGGTAAAACAGTTACTATACTTGAGTTTGCCAATAATAAAAAACTAGTTTATAAACCTAGAAATTTAAAAATTAATGAGGCATATAATAATCTTATTGATTTTCTTAATAAAACTGGAAAGATACATGTATTAAAGAAGCTAAAATCTCTCTCATTTGAAGACCATGGATATGAAGAATTTTTAGACCATTGTTTATGCGAAACAGAATATGAGTTACAGAATTTTTATATTAGATTTGGAGAAATCTTAGCGTTGTCATATATATTAAATGCTACGGATTTGCATATGGAAAATTTAATTGCATATGGAGAATATTCGGTAATAATTGATTTAGAAACTTTTATACAACAGCCCAACAGTTTTAATGATGATGTTTTAAACGAGAAAATTAATTATGAATTTGATAGTGTAAAAAGAACACTACTTTTGGAAAGCAGACTTCGTCAAAATGATGTAAATGAAGGCATAGATATTAGTGCAATTAACGGTAAGGGATACGTGATGGATGAGGTTTTAGTGCCAATAAATATGTATACGGATATGGTTAGGTATGAAAAACAAAGAGTTCAGATTAAAGGTGCAAAAAACTTGCCATTTTCAGAGAAATATTCTAGGAATGTAAAAAAATACATTAATGAAATATTGACGGGATTTTCATATGTGTATGATGCGTTTTTGGAGCTTAAAGATGACTCTTGTTTTAGAGATGTAATAAAGAAATTTTCAGGCGTTCAGGTAAGACACATCATAAGAAATACAGATCAGTATGACACCATTTTGAGACATTCTATGCATCCTGAACATTTAATGGACATGCTGGATAGGGAAAAAATATTAGAAAATATGTGGAGTAGTAGTGCATATGATGATTTTGTGGTATTCAGTGAAGTAAATGGGATGCAAAGAAATGATATCCCAATTTTTTACAAATATACGGATGGCAATTCTATATTTAATGATATGAATCAAGAAAAAGATGGTTATTTTAGTCAAGATGCATACAGCAGATTAATAAAAAATATTGAGAATTTAAGTGTTAAAAATAAGGAAAAACAAAAATCATTTATCCATTTAGCATTAGATTATCAAGATCTAATTTTAGATGGAAAGTGTGATAGTAGTAAGCTTACATTTAAAGAAATTGATATGAAAAATGAATATTATATATTTTCATATTTAAAAAAGGTTAAAGATTATGCAATAAAAATTGCTGATGAAAAGGCATGGTATGCACCAATTCTTAACAATTTTGGGAAATGGAGTTATGATTTAGTAGATAATGATTTATATGATGGAATGGGAGGCCCTGCACTGATTGCACATTATTATGGTAAAGATGAAGAATTGCAGGAAAATATTATAAGTAT
>ULQT01000636.1_pt1 | contig 10445 bp, 3 predicted proteins | sample 1954791 | NCBI WGS metagenome assembly ULQT01 (sample SAMEA4835663, study PRJEB28245) | human gut metagenome | biome: gut microbiome; material: fecal sample | place: Denmark | collected 2008 | reverse complement strand
CGCGTCGCGCGGCATCCGCACGGGCAGCGGCCAGGCCCTCTTCCAGTGATGCAAACAGCCGCAACTTCACCCCTTGCGGTGCGGTCGTCGTACTGTGCCACTTCCCGTCCTCGTACAGACTGCTTCCCAGGGAACCGACGTGACTGTTGAAATAGGTACGGCGTAGGACATACCCTTCTTTCAGTGTATGGCCGTTGTGCTGATTGGACACCGTGTACTCCGATCTGCCTTCTCCTTCACCGTATTTAAGCGTGTGAAGCCGCTTTTCCGGCAGCGTGACGGGAGGGGCAATAGCGGCACAGTCTTCCTTCGGCGGCGCTGCCGTTGTCGTCTGCTGTTCATCCGTCAGAGAGGTTTTGGGCGTCCAGGTGGAGACGTAGCTTGCATCATCCTGCATTCGTTGCAGCTCCCGGATGACGGAGTTATGATTTTCCCGCGCCAGAGCCAATTCTTCCTGCTGAGGAAACTCCTGTCCAAGAGCGGATTTGACGGTTTCCAGTTCAGCTTTTTCCTGCCGGGCGTTCTCGCGTTGCGTGGTGATGGATTCGTCCAGCCCTTTGGCCAGGAAGTTGTCAATGCGCTGAAAGAGACCGGCCAGACTGAGATTCTCTTCAAAATCATAGAACAGATTTCCCGGTCGGAACTCCCTTTCTTCCGCTCCCAGCAGGGAAAGCTGAAAACCGTCTTTGCCGCCGGCGCGTCTTGAGCGTTCGACAAAGACCTCAAAACCGCGATAGGAGCCGAACAGAAATTTTGCGCTGGAATCACGGGTAACTTCCTTTATTCCGTCGAGCAGCCGATCTCGTATTTTATCGCTGTCCCTGGCCGTGAAGGTTTTGCCGTCAACCGTCAGCTCCACCAGAATTTTTTCTTTCCCCTTTTCTGTGATGGTACGGGTATGGGAATCCCTGCGGCGTATGTTTTCCGCATACAGAGTTTCCTCTTTGGCAAGCCGTGTTTCCGTGGAAGCAAGATACTTGAGACGGTCGCGCATCCGGTGCTGGCTGCGTTGATGCTGCGAATACAGGGCTTCGAGTTTGCGCAGATCGGCGGCAAGCTGTACCTGCATGAGAATAAGCGGATTGCCGGAGGCTGCGGCCTTCATTTCGGCGGCGTTGGCGGCTTCCGAGGCCACATCGTCAATGACGCGCTGAAGCAGATCGCCCTTGCGAAACTGTTCTATTGCTGCTGACTTGTACTCAATGGTCTGCCACATCCGCGCATCGTAAGTCTGTTTTGTTGCATAGTTGAATATTTTTACTGTAAAAGTATCGGGATTGCGTTCATAAAACATATTCCCCTGACGTATAATTCTTCCGTTGCGTTGCTCCAGATCTGACGGCCGCCACGGTGCGTCCAGATGATGCGCGGCCACCAGACGTTTCTGGACGTTCATGCCAGCGCCCATCTTGCTGGTGGAGCCGAGCAGGATACGAACGCGCCCGGCGTTCATATCGCTGAACAATTTTGCTTTCCGTATGTCCGTGTTGGCGTCATGGATGAAGGCGATTTCCTCGGCGGGAATCCCGTGTTCCATCAGTTTTTTCCGCATGTCGTCATACACGGAGAACTTGCCGGATGCGGCAATGACCTCATCCATATTGATGACACCGGCAAGAGCATCCTCATCGTCTTCAGGCTCGTTCTCCTGTTCCGAGGTTTCGCGGACAAGCGTGCCGTCCACGTCTATAAGTGCCCCGGATTCCAAATCCTGCCGTTCGCTCCGAGTGGATGCCGGAGCCTTTCCTCCCTTGGGCGTGGACAGATCGCAGAAGACAAGCTGCGTACCCTTGTCGGCGGAAGTTTCACGCCAGATTTCATGAATACGTTCAACAGCGGCATTGAGCTTGGAGCCTTAAAAATCATCGGCGGTTGGCTCTATCAGCCGGTAATCAAGCCCCGCTTTTCTGGCGTCATTGGTGACTTTGAGAGGATTGTCGATGCGCGGGTCTGGAGGAAGATTCTCCATACGCTGGATGATCTTGTCCATATACGCAGCCTGAACCGGGGAGCGTTCCACCACATCATTATAAGGCTTGCCTCCCTCAATCGGAGGTGTCAGGGGTCGTTCCCCGGCCTGTTTCGCCTGTGCATCAAGGTCGGCTTTTGTCACCACATCGGCAAAAGTCCGATACATGGACAGCAGTTCCGGCACGTTTTGGAACTTGGCGAAGCGGCTTTTTAACTTGTAGTTGACGCCTGTTTTAGGATATATTTATTTGAAATTATAGGATAAAAATTTTTTAAATATTTTTGATACCCTGAAAGTTACCCGGCAAAACGCGAGATGGGAAAACACGTCGTTGTACGCTGCGGGATAGGATGTTTACAGGGGCGCAGCGTCAGAAGGTTCCCGCATTTTCTGTCCCGTTTTTTCGATTTTCTTTTTGGACGTTCCGGGATAGCATATTATGCCATATCGCTTTCAGGAGCCCCCATGACCTTTCAGGATATTCTTGTCAAGTACCGCGCTGTTTCCTTTTCCGAACGCGACAAGGGCGACCGTTTTGAGCGGCTCATGCAGGCTTTTCTCCAAACGGTGCCTTGGTATGCGGGCACGTTCCGGCATGTCTGGCTCTGGCGGGAATTTCCGTACAAGCGGAGCCTCGGCGGCAAGGATACGGGCATTATTCGGTAAGACAGTATGCCCGCCACCGTTGTGGCTGCGGGATTTGGCGTAAGCCTGCGTACTGTCGGAAAAATGGAAAAGCCGTTACCGGCAAGGAGGCTTCGAGGAATCTGTGGACAAAAGCTTCCGTCCTTTCGCAAACCTGACTTTCACGGCTAGCCTCTCTGGATGTCAAGGTGCGCCTTGCATCCCCACCCCGAAAGGAGAGGCTTTACAGCGCCTTGGGTAAGATCCATGAAAAAATAGTTTCCAGCTTGGACCACAGGAGAAAAGAATGGACGTTTTCAGTCTGCGAGACAGCATCATCCGAGGTGACTATGCAAGCTATACCAGCAGTTTTATCGAAATTTCCGATCAACGCATCCGCGATGAAGTTGAAAGCAAGTTTGCATCCGGATTGCTCTGGCCAGATCCGCTCTTGCAGTTGAATCCGGCCTTTGCACCGGGTGGCTCTGTTGATGAGCTTGTTGAGCGCGGCCTGCTTCATCCCCTGTGCTCCAAAATTTTTCGTGTCGGCAAGACAGAGCAAAATCCTGATGGCCATCTCATGCAGCTTTACAGGCATCAGTCCGATGCCATTGAAACTGCCGGAAGCGGGGCAAATTATGTTTTGACGACCGGGACAGGTTCAGGCAAAAGCTTGGCCTACATCATTCCCATCGTCGATGCGATTCTCAAGCAGGGCACAGGAAAGGGCATCAAAGCCATTATCGTGTACCCCATGAACGCGCTTGCCAACTCACAGGAACTGGAGCTGAACAAATTTCTGGAAACAGGCGGCCCGTTCCCCGTAACTTTCCGCAGATATACCGGGCAGGAAGGAGAAGAGGCCAGACAGGAAATTCTTGATAATCCGCCTGATATTCTCCTGACCAACTATGTAATGCTGGAACTGATCCTGACCCGGCCTTATGAGCGCAAGCTGGTACAGGCCGCTTCCAATCTGCAATTTCTTGTATTTGACGAACTGCATACCTATCGTGGCAGACAGGGCGCGGACGTGGGAATGCTGATCCGTCGCCTGCGCGTTTCCCTTGGAACTGTCGAGCACTCGTTCCAATGCATCGGCACATCGGCAACTCTGGCAGGCCCGGGCACTTTTGCCGAGCAACAGCAGGAAGTTGCCAACATAGCCTCCAAGTTGTTCGGCAGCGAAATTCAGGCAAAAAACGTCATTGTGGAAACGCTTACCGCCGAAACAGAAAGAAATCAGCTTGATTTGCCCGAATTCCAACATGCCCTGGCAAAATGTGTTTCCGCCGATGCGCCGTTGCCGAATACCTATGCCGAATTTATCCGTAATCCGCTTGTGGTCTGGATTGAAAACAATCTGGGCATAGAGGAAGGAAAAGGCGAGACGAATGGCCGCCTTGTGCGTTGCCGCCCTCGGCCGCTCGGAGGGGAACAGGGGCTTGCCAACGCTCTTTCCCAACTCACCGGCGTCCCCGCCGCGCAGTGCGAAGAACGGCTCAAGCAGACTCTTCTGGCTGGATGCAATATACGAAAGCCCGAATCCGGCAAGCCCGTTTTTGCTTTCAAGCTCCATCAGTTTTTGAGCAAGGGAGATACAGTTTACGCTACGATTGAACAGGAAGAAAAACGTTTCATAACGCTTTTCGGGCAAAAATTTGCTCCCGGGCGGCGTGATGATGAAGAAGCATTGCTCTATTCCCTGTGCTTCTGCCGCGAATGCGGCAAGGAATACTACAGCGTGTGTCTGGTCGAGGACAAGGAAAAGAATATACGACATTTTGTCCCGCATAATACCGCAGAAGCAGCGTCTTCCGAAGGAATTGAAGAGGGAATTGTCGGGTATCTTTTTGTGAGCGGTGAAAATCCGTGGCCTGAAGACGCACAGGAACAGGTGGACAGACTGCCTGAAGACTGGCTGGAAGAAAAAGGCGGCATTCTCCGCGTACGGAAGAACAGGCAAAAGTATATTCCTGTCTTCTACCATGTCCATGCGGATGGAAGTGTGGAGAGCACTCCATCTTCCGGCACTGTACCCGCGTGGTTTCTTCCCGCTCCATTCGTGTTTTGTCCGGAGTGCGGCGTTTCTTACAATCCGCGTCTTGGCGAATTTACCAAGCTGGCTACTTTGGGGACAGAAGGACGCAGCACGGCTACCACCATACTGTCCATGTCCACGGTAAATCATTTGCGGGCAGAGCCTGATTTGGAGAAAATTGCCCGGAAATTCCTGTGCTTTTCCGACAACAGGCAGGATGCCTCCCTGCAATCGGGCCATTTCAATGATTTTGTGGAAATTGGCCTCTTGCGTTCGGCACTGTTCAACGCGCTGGACAAGGCCGGAAATACGGGACTCGGCTTTGACGAACTGCCGCAAAAAGTCTTTGAGTCGATGGGGCTTGGCTACCCTGATGGAGTATTTCCCCGCGAACGCTATGCCAGTAACCCCAACGGGCGTTTTATCCAGGCCAAGAATACGGACAAGGCATTCAGAGATGTTCTTGAATACCGCATGTACAGTGATTTGCGGCGGGGCTGGCGCATTGTGGCTCCCAATCTGGAGCAATGCGGCCTGTTACGTATAGAATATCTGTCTCTTGATGAAATTTGCGCCGCTGATGACCTGTGGGTACAGCACAGCCTTCTGGCAACCGCATCCATACAGACCAGAAAGGAAATCGTCGTCTCCATCCTTGATTACATGCGCCGTCATCTGGCTATCAAGGCGGAATGCCTTGACCTGACCCATCAGGAAAACATGGGGCGCAACAGCAGGCAGCAGCTTGTCGAACCGTGGTGCCTGGAAGAAAATGAAAAGTTGCATCACAGCTCTGTTCTTTTTCCCCGTGCAAGGCAGCCCAGAGACGAGGGCAATGACGAGGGCGGGGATGTTTTTCTTTCACCCCGCAGCCAGTTTGGAATATGGCTTCGCCGCAAGCTTTCTTCAACTGGAAATACCTTGCCGCTGGATAAAATGGAGGATGTTATAAAGGCGTTGGTTCATGCCCTGGCACAGGCGGGATTGCTGGCCGAGGCGGGACGGCCAAAGGTTGCGGACACCGGATACCAGCTTGATGCCGCAGTCATGGTATGGAAAGCCGGGGATGGAGCGGAAGCCATTCATGATCCTTTCCGCGTGCGGCATAGCGGCACGCGCAAGGCCCGTCCGAATCCATTTTTTGTGGAGATGTACAGAAGCGCGGTCAAGAGGGGAATGGAGCTTTCCGCCCGGGAACATACAGCGCAGGTACCCGCTCAAAAACGGGAAGAACGGGAAGAACTCTTCCGCTCCGCCGAATTGCCCGTTCTTTATTGCTCTCCTACCATGGAACTTGGCGTTGATATTGCCCAGCTCAATGCGGTGGGTATGCGCAACGTGCCGCCGACACCGGCCAACTATGCCCAGCGCAGCGGGCGGGCCGGGCGTTCCGGGCAGCCTGCCCTTATCATCACCTATTGCGCGCAGGGCAACTCGCACGACCAGCATTTTTTCCGGTTTCCCGAACAGATGGTCTCCGGTTCCGTATCAACGCCACGGCTGGATTTGGCCAACGAAGACCTGCTCAGGGCGCATATTCATGCCTTGTGGTTGACGGCATCCGGGTTGGATTTGAAAAAATCTCTGGCCGATCTCGTCGATATATCCGGTACCGCGCCATCCCTGGCGCTGCTTGACAGCGTAGCGGAGCATCTGACAGGCGATATGGGAAAAAAGGCGAAATTGACAGCTTCGGTCCAGGCCCAAAAAATTCTGGCTGACCTTGCTCCGGAACTGGCAACCTGCGGCTGGTATTCCGCATCATGGCTGGAAGAGACCATGAATGGCCTTGCTCGTAGTTTTGAGGAAGCTTGCGACCGCTGGCGCAACTTATACCGCGCAGCTATACGTCAACGTGACACACAGAATGAAATTGTCAACGATGCCATGCGTTCCCAAAGGGAACATGAAGAAGCAAAAAAAATGCGCTCAGAGGCGGAATCCCAGCTGGAATTGCTCAGGGAGAAAGGCTCTTCCATTCAGGCGGACTTCTATTCCTATCGCTATTTCGCCTGCGAGGGTTTTTTGCCGGGCTATAATTTCCCGCGTCTGCCCCTTTCCGCCTTCATTCCCGGACGAAGCGGAAGCAACAGGACAAGGCAGGGCAGGGATGAATACATTTCCCGCCCCCGCTTTCTGGCTATTTCGGAATTTGGGCCGGGCAGCATCATCTATCATGAAGGTTCCAGATACGCCATAACCAGAGTTATCATGGACGTGCAGGCGGACGGGGAGCTTGCCTCCTCACAGGCAAAAATATGCGATTGCTGCGGCTATCTGGAACGGGACAAGGCCAAGGACAAGTGCGAGATGTGCGGGGCAAGGCTTCCACATGCCCTGAGCAATCTGTTCCGTATGCGCAATGTCTCCACACGGCAAAGAGATCGCATCAATTCCGATGAAGAGGAGCGGATGCGCTTTGGCTATCAACTCTGCACGGCCTATCGCTTTGAGGAGCATGGCGGCAGTCCCGGTCATCGTGTCGCCACGCTGTTCAGCAAGGAGGGTAATGAGTTCCTTGTCCTCAAGTATGGTCATGGCGCAACGCTCTGGCGTATCAACATGGGCTGGCTGAACAGGCCAAAGACCGAAGCCCCCGGCTTTTTGCTGGACAAGGCCAGAGGAAAATGGGTCAGACAGGGCAGGGTGGTCGGCGAGGCCGACAGGGAACTGGAGGATCCCGCAAGCGCCACAAGCATCGAACGGGTCATTCCCTATGTGGAAGACAGAAAAAACTGTCTGGTGCTGGAGCCACGCATCCCCCTCACGCCATCGCAGATGTATTCCCTGCAATATGCTCTGAAGCAGGGCATCCAGCAGGTCTTTCAACTGGAAGATTTTGAGCTGTCCACAGAAATCATGCCCGCAAGGGGAGAACCGGCAACCATCCTGTTTATTGAATCCGCTGAAGGTGGAGCAGGCGTTTTGCGTCGCCTTGCGGATGACCAGCAGGCGTTGCGAACTGTAGCGCGCGAGGCGCTGCATATCTGCCATTTCGGGGATGACGGCGCGGATCAGGGCAAGGCTCCCCATGCCGAGGAAGAGTGCATGGCGGCCTGCTATGATTGCCTCATGAGCTACGGCAACCAGCGTGTCCACAAGGAGCTTGATCGTCACGCCATACGCGGAGTGCTGCTTGAAATGGCGCAATCCACAGTAACGACCGCATCTGGCGGCAATAGCCAGCGGAACCGGGCGGAGGCGCTCGAAGCCCTGAAAAAACGCTGTGACAGCAATCTGGAACGGGAGTGGCTGGATTTCCTGTACCAGCACAACCTGCGTCTGCCCTCGCACGCGCAGTACAGGATGGAAAATTGTCATACGGTCGTGGATTTCTACTATGAAACACAGGCGACAGCCATTTACATTGACGGCCCCGTTCACGATTTTTCAGATCGTCGGGAACAGGATGAAGCCCAGCAGGAATGTCTGGAAAACATGGGCATTGAAGTCGTGCGTTTTGCGGACAATGAACAATGGCAACTTCAAATAGACAGGCATCCTGACCTGTTCGGGAAAAAGGCATGAGTTACGCAACAGGTTCACTGGTCAGGGCGCGTGGGCGCGATTGGGTGGTATTGCCGCCGGAGTCGCGGGAAGATGGCGACTGGCTCCGCTTGAAGCCGCTTGGCGGGACGAATGAAGAAATCATGACCATATTGCCGACGTTGGAACTGGAGGAGGTGCGCCCCGCCGTTTTTGATGTCCCGAACCCCGAAAAATGCGGAGATGCCCGCTCCTGTGCCCTGTTGCGCGATGCCGTCCGTCTGGGCTTGCGGGCCACCACAGGGCCGTTCCGCTGCTTTGGACACATAGCTGTCGATCCCCGGCCCTATCAGTTTGTCCCCTTGCTGATGGCCATGAAACAGCCTGTGGTGCGCCTGCTCATTGCCGATGACGTGGGCATCGGCAAGACGGTGGAATCGTTGCTCATTGCCCGTGAACTGCTGGATCGCGGCGAGATCCGCCGCATGTCCGTTCTTTGTCCTCCCCAGCTTGCCGAGCAATGGCAGCACGAACTGGAGGAGAAGTTCCACATCGAGGCGCAACTTGTTCTGCCTTCCACCATTGCACGGCTGGAACGCGGCCTTGACGTGGCCACATCCGTTTTCGAGGCATGGCCATTTACCATTGTCTCCCTTGATTACATCAAATCCGAACGGCACAGGCAGGAATTTTTGCGCGCCTGCCCTGAAATGGTTATTGTGGATGAAGCCCATGCCTGCGCTTCGGCATCAGGCAACCGTTCCGGCAAGCAACGCTACGAGCTTGTGCGCAGGCTGGCCGAAGACGGCAACCGGCACATGATTTTTGTCACCGCTACCCCGCACAGCGGCAAGGAGGATGTTTTTCGTTCCCTGCTGGCTTTTCTGAATCCGGATTTCAGCGAACTTCCCGATGACCTTTCCGGCAGGGAACACGAGGAAGACAGACGCAGGCTGGCCACACATTTTGTGCAGCGCCGCAGGGGAGATATTCGGGCATATATGGACAAGGCCACGCCGTTTCCCCAGCGAAAGGCACAGGAGGTTACATGGCGGGCAACTCCCAAATGGAAGGAACTTTTTGACAGTGTTCTTGCGCTTGCCCGATCGTCGGTGCGGCGGGAAGGAACCGTCTGGCAGCAACGCATCCAGTGGTGGTCAGCCCTGGCCCTGCTTCGCGCCGTATCTTCCAGCCCTGCCGCCGCGGCGGCCACTCTGCGTACCCGCGCTCTGGGCAATGGCCTGGAAAGCGAGGCGCACAATACTGAACAGCTGGATGCGCTGGGAACAAGGGCGCTTTTTGACTTGGACAGCGGAGATGACAGCTCCTTGTCGGACGAACTGCCCGGAGCCAATGACACGGAAGGCAGTGAGGCGGAATCCAGCGCCGTGTTTGACGCGGCCAGAGCCGAACGGCGCAGGACGTTTGCCAAACTGGCCAGCATGGCGGAAAACCTTATGGGAGAAGAGGATGCCAAGCTCAAACAGTGTATTCCCCATATAAAAAAACTGGTAGGCGATGGATATTCCCCCATTGTTTTCTGCCGCTTTATCCCTACCGCCGAATATGTGGCGGAAGAATTGCGCAGGAAATTGCCGGGCTGCACGGTGGATGCCGTTACCGGCCTGTTGCCGCCGGAAGAACGTGAACTGCGCGTTTCCCAATTGGCGGAGAGCGAAAGGCGTATTCTGGTATGCACGGATTGCCTGAGTGAAGGCATTAACCTGCAAAATCATTTCAATGCCGTTATTCATTACGATCTTTCATGGAATCCCACTCGCCACGAACAACGGGAAGGCAGGGTGGACAGGTTTGGTCAGCCATTGCCTGAAGTGCGCGTCATCACATGGTACGGCACGGATAACCCGATGGACGGCATGGTGCTGGACGTGCTGCTGCGCAAGCACGAATCCATCCGCAAGTCTTTGGGCATTTCCGTGCCCATTCCGGAAGACAGCGAAAAGGTCATGCAAACGCTGGTTCAGGGCCTGCTTTTGCACAGCAGACCTGTGCAAGGTCAGACCTCGCTTTTGTTGCCGGGAATGGAAGACTATCTGGCGCCGGAAAAGAAGCGGCTGGCGGAGGAATGGGATGTTGTGGCCAGGGCGGAAGAAAAACGCTCCCGCACGCTTTTTGCGCAGCAGAGTATAAAGGTGGATGATGTGGCCCTTTCGCTTGGTCAGGCCGAGGAAGCGGCCGGGGGCGCGCAATCAGTTCAGAATTTTGTCTGTTCAGCCCTGCCCATGCTGGGAGCCGTCCACAATGTGGCGCAAAAACACGGGCAAACCGTTCACAGTTTCAATATGGAAGCTCTGGTTCAGC
>ULQT01005253.1_pt1 | contig 10609 bp, 9 predicted proteins | sample 1954791 | NCBI WGS metagenome assembly ULQT01 (sample SAMEA4835663, study PRJEB28245) | human gut metagenome | biome: gut microbiome; material: fecal sample | place: Denmark | collected 2008 | reverse complement strand
TTTATTGAATAATATTTTAATTTAGTGTATAAATAAGCTGAAAACAGCTGCAAAATATTTTTTATTCTGCAGCTGCTTTTTTCAGCCATTTTTCTGTTCTGTATTCATAATATGAAATTATAAAATTTATAAACCATCCGATTGGTACAGCATACCATACCATAGCAATTCCAAAATGGGGAGCCATAGTTACAGCAAAAAGAACACGGAAAGTTAAATTAGCAAGATTTGCAATTGTAAACATTATCATATCAGCAGATCCCCTTAAAAGTCCGTCAACTGACATTTTAAAGCCGATAAGGCAGAAGAACCAGCTCATAAATTTTAAATAGCCTGTGCCTGTCTGTAAGGCAAGCTGTGTACCTTCACTGCCAATAAACATATTAATAATAGGGGTGTGAAAAAACTGCAAAGTAATACATATTATCAATGCAAAGAATATGACAAGTCCATTTACTGTATGATAGCCTTGTTTAATACGGTAATGTTTACCTGAACCTATATTTTGTGCTGTATATGAAGACATAGCATTTCCTAAGGCTGCCATTGGTACAACACAAATACTTTCTACTCTCATAGCAGCTGAGAATCCTGCAAGCATTTCAGAACCAAAACTATTGACAACTGACTGTACAAGCATCATTCCTATAGAAACTGTAGACTGCTGAAGAATTGACGGCAGTGCTATCTTTGAAACAGGCAGTAAGTCACTTATTGAAAAATATGTGTTAATTCTGTTTTTATAGGACTTAAGTTCCTTTATATAAAGGGCGAATGAAAGTACTGCAGAAATTCCCTGAGCAATAAATGTTGCCCACGCTACCCCTGCAACTCCCATATTAAGTGATCTAACCATATAAATATCCAATATTATATTAAATATTGAAGAAAAAATTAAAAGATATAATGGAATTCTTGATCGGCCCAAAGCATTAAAGAGAGATGAGAGCAGATTATATATAAATAAAAATGGAAGTCCTAAAAAATATATTCTAAGATATTGAGAAGCCATATCTAAAACATTATCAGGAGTATTTAGTATTTCCATTATATTTTTGCCGAATATAAGCCCAAACAAAGAAAGCAGCAAGCTGATGATTAGAAAAAATATAAGAGTTGTTGCTGCTGTTTGTTTCATTCGTGAATAATCTCTTGCACCAAAGTACCGCCCTGTTATAACTGAAGCACCTGCACCTCCGCCTACAGCTATACAAATAAACACATTTGTAAGGGAGTAAGATGCACCTACAGCAGCAAGAGCATTTTCGCCTACATATCTGCCGACTATAACAGAATCTGCCATAGTATAAAATTGTTGGAATAAATTTCCTATTATCATAGGAAGGGAAAAAGTAAAAAGTGCCTTTAAAGGCTTTTCGTTTATTAAGTATTCTTTATTCATTTGTTTCACCTGAAAAATATTATAATTAATAAAGTATACCAAATGATATAAGAATTGTCAAATAACAGTAAAAAAATTATGTATATAATTTTAATATCAAATAAATTGAAAAATGTTAAAAGTTCTGTTATGATATATATTCAGAAGTAATTAACATAGCTTTATTTGAGGTAGTGAATATGAAAGAAAAAATACTGAAAATTTTAACAGAAAATGATGACTATATTTCAGGTGAAGAAATAGGAGAAATACTTGGAATATCAAGAGCGGCTGTGTGGAAAAACATAGTAAAACTAAGGGGAAAAGGATATAAAATAGAATCAGTAAGCAATAGGGGTTACAAATTAAATGATAAAGTTGATATTTTGAATAGTGATGAAATAAAATATGAAGACTTTATACACTTAGAGGAAATTGATTCGACAAATGAAGAAGGTAAACGCCGGGCAAACAATGGCTGTAAATCAGGTCTTATAATAGTAAGTGACAAACAGACTGCAGGAAAAGGCAGGCTTGGCAGGGAATGGAGTGCCAAAAGAAATGAAGGGCTTTACATGAGTATTGTTCTGAGACCTGATATTATGCCTCAGGAGGCTCCCCAAATGACATTGATAGCAGGACTGGCAGTAATGAAGACAATAAACAAAGTGACAGGTGTTTCGTCAAAAATAAAGTGGCCGAATGATATAATTTTAAACGGAAAAAAGCTTGTGGGTATTTTAACTGAAATGAATGCTGAAATGGAAAAGGTTAATTATATTGTTGTGGGTATAGGAATTAATGTAAATAATGAGAGCTTTGGAGAAGAACTTAACAAAAAGGCAACTTCTATATATATTGAAACTGGTAAAAAGTTTAAAAGAAGTGATATTATAAATGAGTTTGTAAAAATATTTGAAATATATTATAATGAGTTCTGTAAGAAGGGATTTTCTGCATTTGTTGAAGAGTACAATGAAAATTGTGCAAATGTCGGGTGCAGTGTAAAGACTGTTGGCGGTAAGAAAAAAATTGAAGGAATAGCAAAAGGTGTAAATGAAAAAGGTGAAATATTAATAGATAGTAACGATGAAATTATACCTGTTATGGCAGGAGAAGTTTCTTTAAGGTTAAGCGATAACAGATATATATAAGGAGGATACTATGGAAGAAAATAAAGATATAATGTGTTCTGCATCATATTATAAGCATGGGTACTTTTTAAATGATAAATTTCAAAAACTGCCTGAAAAAATAAAAAGAGAACTGAGAGTGATAACAGTCTGCCTTGCGGAAAGAACTAAGGGAATAGCTATACTTGGGTTTTATAAAGACAGTGCTGATGTATATATTGAAGTTATGAATCAGCCTGATGATTATTTGTATGATGAAATAGGGGCAAAACTTGAAGTAGGATATGTAGAAAGGGATAATGAAGAATTTTTTAATTCTCTTTCTCTTTGGTACAAAACTTTTGTAAAGGGTGCTGTAAAATGAAAATAGGTAATGTGGAACTTGAAAATAATGTGTTTCTTGCACCTATGGCAGGGGTTACTGATAAGGTATTCAGGAGACTTTGCAAGGAAATGGGCTGCGGACTTGTGTATTCTGAAATGGTAAGTGCCAAAGGCATAAGATACAACAATAAAAATACAACACAGTTATTGGAAATTGACCCTTATGAAAAGCCTTGTGCTGTGCAGATATTTGGCTCAGACCCGGAAGTAATGGCTGAAATGGCAGGGAAATTAAATGAGTATGAGGATATTGCTATAATTGACATTAATATGGGGTGCCCTGCTCCTAAAATTGTTAAAAACGGTGAGGGTTCTGCTCTCTCATTAAAGCCTGACTTGGCAGCAAGAATTGTCGAGGCTGTTGCTAAAGCATCTAAAAAGCCTGTGACAATAAAATTTAGGAAGGGGTTTGATGATAACCATATTAATGCAGTTGAAATGGGTAAAATTGCAGAAAATAACGGTGCATCAGCAGTAACAGTACATGGAAGAACAAGAGAGCAGTATTATGCAGGGAAGGCTGACTGGGACATTATTAAGGCAGTTAAAGCTGAAGTGAAAACTATTCCTGTAATAGGAAATGGGGATATATTTACACCTGAAGACGCAAAAAATATGCTGGAGTATACCGGCTGTGATGCTGTAATGATAGGAAGAGGCTGTCAAGGAAATCCCTTTATATTTAAAAGAGTTATACACTATCTTGAAACAGGTATAATACTGCCTGAACCTACGTGGGAAGAAAGGCTTAATATGGCTGAAAGGCACCTAGATATGCTGGTTGATTATAAAGGTGAGATAACAGGAGTAAGAGAAATGCGAAAAAATATCGGGTGGTATATAAAGGGACTGCCCCATTGTGCAGAAATGAGAGTTAAAATAAATGCAACAAGCGGAAGGGAAAATATGAGAGAAGTAATAAATGAAATGAGACATAAAATAATAAGTCTGTAATATTGCTGTCTGCAAATTGAATGAAAATATCAATATGCAGACAGCTAATTTTATTTGATTGTAATTTAAGCAGATTTATTTGTAAATTTATTTGATATGTTATTTTAACTATTTGTTGCTTTTATGCTTAATTAAAAGTATAATAAAGATATATAAAACGTATTGCATAAGAGGAGGTATTAAATTATGAAAAAAAGAATTTCAGCTTTATTTATGATAATGGTAATACTGTTATCGGCTGTATTTTCAACGAGTGCAGTATTGGCAGAGGAAGTTTACACAAAAGGTGAAGAAAATGCTTTACCGCAAATCGGGGAGGAATTATATGGATTCAGGGTTACAGAAAGGGGAGAATTCAAAGCGGCATCAGCTGAAACCATTACATTTGAACATATTAAAAGCGGAGCAACGTTGGTTTATATAAAAAACGATGACAAAAATCTTGCGTTTAATATAGGGTACAGAACACCTCAGATAGATGAAAGTGACAGAAATCACGTTTTTGAACACGCTATAATTGCAGGTTCTGAAAAATATCCAAGCACAAATGTTTTTTTTGATATTGCCAATAAGGCGTATCAAACTTATGTAAATGCATCTACCGGTATGACATCTACAAATTATATGCTGTCAAGTATGAGCGAGGTTCAGCTAAAAAAGATGATGGATGTATATTTAAGCTGTATGGTAAAACCTATTATACTTGAAAACGAGAATGTTTTTAAAAGAGAAGCAATAAATTATACTCTTGAGGATAAAGACAGTGAAATTGAATTAGGCGGAACTGTATTTTCAGAGGATACAGGATATATGACAAATGTAGATGACGGCAGTATTAATGCTGTGATTGACAGCCTTTATCCCGGAGAAACTGCTTCAAATATGATAGGGCGTGCTGTTGAAAATTATAAGCTGCTTACATATGAACATACAAAGGAATTGTATGATATGTGTTATCACTTTGACAATTCTATAATTTCTCTTTATGGTGATTTGGATTATAAAGCTTTTTTAAAGTTCATAGATGAAGAGTATTTATCAAAATATGAGAGAAGTAACACAGATTTAAGTGCTTATAAAGATGGTAAATCAAAATCTAAATTTGTTGAAAACACTGTTTATATTCCTGCTTATGAAGGAGATACAACAGAAAACGCATCAGAGATTGTTTATGCAATAGATTTATCTGAATATGAACTTGAGGATATAATGTATTTGTCTTATATATGCGGTATGCTTAATAACAGCAATTCTATTATAAATAATAAGCTGTATGAAGAAGGAATTTCAAACAGCTTCAGCAGTTATGTATATCTGGATTCACAAAAGCCGTTTATGCTCTTTGCTTTGGACAATGCAAATACTGATGTAAAAGATAAATTTATGAATGTGCTTAATAGTTCGTTTGAAGAGATAAAGGAAAACGGTATAAATAAGTTTGAATACAGCAATATATTAAAAAGCTTTGAAATAAGCAACAGTACAGCAGGTGAAAGCATTGATTTTGCTGTTAATACTCTTGTTGAGTTAAGTACATATTGGGCTGTAAGCGGAAGAACAGATTATTATTCTTTATATGATGATACCTTTGAAGCTCTTGTAAATGATGAGAACCAGGTTATTTTAAAGAGGCTTGCAGATAAAATAAGTGACCCTGAAAATTCAGCCCTTGTTTCTGCTGTGCCTAAGCCGGGACTGGCAGAAGAAATAGATGGTGAAAGGTATAATTATCTTGCTGAAATGAAGGCAAATATGACTGATGAAGAAATTGAGGCTATGGTTGAAGACACAAAGGCTTATAATGATTGGAACAATAATCCTGTCCACAACAACAATGTATCAATTAAACCTGAGCAGCTTCCTGAGCCTGTACCTTATCCTGTGGCTGAAGTTAAAAAGCTGGGATGTATAAGCAGCTATTCTTCTGAAATAAGCAAGGATGTGGGTAAATATTCTCTTAAATTTGATATTGGCTCAATAAAGCAGGAAGATTTATATTATATTGGTTTATACAGTTTGCTTCTTGGAAGTCTTGATACAGAGGATTATACAGAAAAGGAAATTTCTGCTCTTGTACCTGTATATCTCAATAATTTAGGAATAAGTGTTGATTATTTAAAGAAAAAAGATGCAGAAAGTCCGGAACCTGTATTTGATGTTGATTGGTATTGTGTTAATGAGGATTATGAGACTTCACTTAATATAATATTAAATATTCTTGAAAAGTCAGATTTTAATAATAAAAATAAAGTTGTTTCTGTGTTGGAGGAAAGCTTACCATATATAAACCCTGCACGTACGGGAGATCCTATTGGTATGCTTAAAGAAAAGGCAAAAAGCGGTTTCAGTGCAAATGCAAAATTCAGTAAATTTTTTAACGGAAGTGAATACTATGAGTTTTTAAATGGAATACTGACAAAACTTAAAGAAGATGAAAAATTTTCTGCTGTGCTTGCTGAAAAGCTTGATGGCATTACATCACAAATTGTACACAAGGATAATCTTATTTCTACAGTAATAAGCGATGAAGAGGGAATTAAGTCATCTGAAGAGATAAATAACAGAGTGCTTAATAAACTTGGTTCAATAAATATGGCTAAAGAAGAATATACACTTGAAGAGCAGCCAAAAAGTGCAGCTTATATTATAGATGCATCTAATCAGTACAGTGTGCTGGCAAGCAGTATAAGTGAAGATTTTAAAGGCGAATATATACCATTTATAAATATGATAAATGATATGTATACTGTACCTGTAATTAGGTTTGTTAATGGTGCGTATTCAGCAGAGACAGGATTTGGAATCGAATATGATTCAAAGTACATATACAGTTATTCATATGCAGACCCTAATGTAAAAAAGACAGTTGATGTTTATAAAAATATGGCACAGTCAATTGCCGATGCAGACGTTACACAGGAAATTCTTGATGATTATATCGTGGCATCATACAGTAATTTGGTAATGCCAAAGGGAGAATATACAAGTGCAAATCTTGCTATTGATTATGAGATATATGGTCTTGATAAAATGACTGCCAAAAAATTTGCTGATGGTATTAAAAGTGCAAAGCCTGAAGATTTGCAGGACGCTGTAAAATGTATACAGAAAATGGTTGATAATGGATATATCGTATTTGCAGGAAACAGTTCAGCTATAAATGCTGATAAAGATGTGTTTGATATGGTAGTTGACTACAGAGGAAAGTAATTAGTATATATCTGTTTATATTGTGATTAAAAATTTTATACGATAAAAAAAGCAGCAGTATTAAAGTAATTAATATTGCTGCTTATTTATTAGGATATGTATTTTTAATATTGCTTGCACCTGTAATATAGTCAAGAGAAACATTATAATATTTGGCAAGTATAAGTAAACTGTCAATAGGAATGCGGGTTTTGCCGCTTTCATAATCTGAATATGTTCTCTGACCTATATGAAGTAAGTCTGCAATTTTTTGCTGGGTAAGAAAGTTATCTTCTCTTAATTCACGAATACGTTCATAATATTGCATAAATTTCACCTCTTAAACTATTATAAAGCATATAAGTATATTTAAAAACAAATAGAGTTATATACTCTAAGATGCGGTGGATTAAAATTTTGAAAACTTTATAAATTTACATAAAAAAAACTGCTGCAAAATGTTTTAATAGGTCATATTTTGCAGCAGTTATAAATTTAGTCATTCTTAATTTTAGAAAGAATATAAACAGTAAATGCTATTAATGCCATAACAACGAATATACCTGCCATACCTTGCCACAGCATATTTAAAGCTTGAATTAAATCTGTACTCATATTAAGACCTCCCTACATAAAGAACCCTAAAATAATGCCGCCTGCAATAACTGAGGCAATCTGACCTGAAACATTTGCACCAACTGCGTGCATTAAAAGATGATTTTGCTTATCCTCAGCTATTCCAAGTTTTTCAACTACTCTTGATGACATAGGAAATGCTGATATTCCGGCAGCACCTATCATAGGATTGATTTTCTTGGCTGAGAAAAGATTTAAAAGTTTTGCAAACATTACACCGCCTATTGTATCAAGAACAAAGGCAGCAAGACCAAGAAGCATTATCATTATAGTATTGATATTTACAAATTTATCTGCCTGCATTGAAAATGAAATTGTAATGCCAAGTAAAAGCGTTACTAAATTTACAAGTTCGTTCTGGGCTGTTTTAACAAGAGAATTTAATACGCCGCATTCTCTGAGAAGATTGCCAAACATAAGAAAACCTACCAGTGCTACAGATGCAGGGGCAACAATACCTGCAATAAAGGTTACGGCAATAGGAAATATAATTCTTGTAGTTTTGGAAACATTGTTTGGTGCATAGTCCATCCTGATACAGCGTTCCTTTTTGGTCGTTACAAGTTTAATTGCAAGAGGCTGTATAATAGGAACAAGAGCCATATAAGAATATGCGGCAACGGCTATTGCACCTATATAATTTGACTTTAAAACCTGAGAAACAAGTATTGAGGTTGGACCATCTGCTGCTCCTATTATACCGATTGAGGCTGCGTCCTTAATATCAAAGCCTAAAAAAACTGCAATAATAACTGTGAGGAATATACCGAGCTGAGCTGCTGCACCGAATAAAAACATTTTTGGGTTTGAAAGCAGAGGACCAAAGTCAATCATTGCACCTATTCCTATAAATAAAAGGAGCGGAAATGCTTCAGACGCTTCTATTCCTGCTTTAAAAAGCCATTGAATTATTCCGTTTGTTACACCGATGCCCTCTGTTACCTGATTAAGGACCCCTGAAAGGGGAAGGTTGACAAGAATTGCACCAAATCCCATTGGCAAAAGCAGTGAAGGCTCATATTCTTTATGTATGGCAAGGTATATTAACAGTATACCAACTCCATACATAACAAGCTGCTGCCATGTAATAGATAAAAGACCGTTCCATAAAAATTCCATAATTTTTTCCTCCTTCTTTTTAGGGGATAAAAAAAGACCTATATCCTCTGTGGGATATAGGTCTGGTCGTTTAAAGTAAAACCAGAATGCAAAAGCATCCATGATTGTTGATTTTACTGCATAAAAAAATTATGCCGATTACTCCCCGTATATCTTTGTAACTTAAATTTAACATATTTATACACTTTTGTCAAATAGTTTTTATAAAGTTTATTTTAGATTAAAAGCAAGTTAATTATATAGTATGAACATTGAGTTAAAAATGTTTATGAAAGGTTGAGAATTCAATTGTATTTAACTGTGCTCTTGGAAATATTTATATCAATAAGCGGGATGAAATGGTTGTATTTATGGTTATTAACTGCTGTAGGCTGCAAGGGAAGCTATTCTGTTTTGTTTTATTTATAAAAATATTGCAATTGAAAAATAAGTATATTTATGTTATAATATAAATTGCTATGTTATGTAAAAAAATACAACAGAATGGAGAAAAAAGATGAATAATTCAATTTATGAACAGGCAAGAGAACTTGCGTATGCTGTGCTTTCAACAGATGAAGGCAAGAAGGTTGCCGAAACAAGATATATATTTGACAATAATGAAGAGGCAAGACAGCAGCTTCTTGATTACAATACTTATAGAGAAGCTGTAAATATGAGAGTTCAGGAGGGAAGTATATCTCAGGATGAACTTAAAGCTGAAGGAAGTAAGCTGACTGAAATGGTTGCTGAATTAAAAAAGAACCCAGTCATTAATGATATGGTTCAGGCTGAAAGTGAGTTTAACACTGTAATTAACAGAGTAATGAATATATTCCAGTCTACAATAACAGGTGAATGTGATGATGAAGAGTGCGGCTGTACAGGCAGCTGCAGCAGCTGCGGCGGCTGTCACTAAGTGTAAGGAAGTGTGATTTATGGCTAAGTTGACACCTATGATGGAGCAGTATATGCAGATAAAAGAAAATTATAAATATTGTCTGCTCTTTTATAGATTAGGCGACTTTTATGAATTATTCTTTGATGATGCAGTTATTGCTTCAAAGGAACTGGATATTACACTTACAGGCAAAGACTGTGGGCAAGAGGAAAGGGCACCTATGTGCGGTGTCCCTTTTCACTCTGCTGACGGATATATTGCAAAGCTTGTGGAAAAGGGGTATAAGGTTGCTATTTGCGAGCAGACCGAGGATCCTAAAAAGGCTAAGGGCATTGTAAAAAGAGAAGTAATAAGAATAGTAACCCCGGGAACTGTACTTGATACAAATGTTTTGGATGAAAGCAAAAACAATTATATAATGTGCATATACAGAAATGCCGATGGATATGGTGCCGCAAGCTGTGATGTTTCTACAGGTGAGTTTCAGGTAACATCAATAGGGCTTGAATATGATAACAAAGTTATTGATGAAATTGCAAGGTTTATGCCTTCTGAAATTATATGCAGCGGAGATACTGAGCTTGGAGATAAAATAAGCGAAATATTTAATATAAAGGTCAGTCAGTACAGTGAATGGGCATTTGACTATCAAAATGCCAATATATGCCTTTGTAATCACTTTAAAACTCTGAATCTTGCCGGATTTGGACTTGAAAATGACAGGGTTTGTGTAAGTTGTGCGGGAGCTCTCCTGCAATATCTCATTGAAACACAGAAAAATAATCTTTCTCATATTTCAGAAATAAAGAAATATTCTTCAAACAAATATATGGTACTTGATATAAGTTCAAGAAGAAATCTGGAACTTACTCAGACTATAAGAGATAAGTCAAAGAAGGGTTCCTTGTTATGGGTACTTGACAAGACAAAAAC